>Ga0315268_10000572_pt1 | contig 43139 bp, 37 predicted proteins | sample C1_top_MG_FD_204535 | JGI IMG/M metagenome (GOLD analysis project Ga0315268, IMG submission 204535) | Sediment microbial communities from Yellowstone Lake, YNP, Wyoming, USA - C1_top | ecosystem: Environmental > Aquatic > Freshwater > Lake > Sediment | place: USA: Wyoming | collected 2017-08-01
TTCCAAACAGAGAGTTTTTCAGCACCCTGTTAAGGCTCATAATTGCTACTTCCGGGCAGTCGTAGTTCCGCAGGCGCAATTTGACCTCCGATTCTTTGGAAAATCATACGAACCAGAAAATATCAAAAGGGCTAGGACATACAAGAAGTTCGCCGAGATGTTGATCGAGTACAACACTCCAGAGTTGATAGGCGGCGTGCTCTTTGCAGACTACCTCAGCCGGTGCAAAGGGGGGCTTCAAAGAGGAGACGAATTCGTCGATGTAATGAGGGAGAGATTCCAGCACACAATCTACGACGACAACCTGAACGCAAGGCCACCAAAGCTGAAACACATCCAGGAGGTGAGTTCAGCCGAAGAAGATTATGCCCTCCTCCAAATCTGCGATGTGATGCTCGGTGCGACCCTGAACGGGATTATGAAACTGCCCAAAGGTCCCCGTATGAAACACAAGAACAATGTGACTGAAAGAATGAAGGAGATCCTTGAGTTTCCGAGTTACGACAAGAGCTACTGGCAGCCAATGACAAAACTATATGCGCGTGAATACAATGAGGGAATCTCACTGGCAGAATACGCCAAAGCAGTACACTTCAAATATCGGACCTGGTTTTGGAAGCCGAAATAAAAATGCCCAGAGATGCGGTTTCTCAGATCTCAGTCCGTGCCGAGGCACCCCCGAGACCTCCACCGCATTCGGGGCACACCAAATTAGATGCACAAAGCATCAGCAAAGTCAAGTCAATATCGCAGTTATTGTCTATAGCTAATAGTTTCAGGCCTTTACGAAATCCAAGTGGGCGAAGACCACGGGAAACTAGCCACGTAAAGACCTAGATAGACTGTCGAGGATTCCATTGACGAAGGCTGCCGATTCTTCCGAAGAAAACTTCTTCGCCAGTTCCACGGCTTCGTCCATGACGACTTTGGCCGGCGTGTCGGTCGAGCGCAGCTCGTAGGCGGCTAGCCGCAGGATGTTGCGGTCCACTGCCGCCATGCGCTCGGTGCGCCAGTTTTCTGCGTGGCGTCCGAGCAATTCGTCCAGTTCCGCAACCTGCGCTACGGTGCCTTCGAAGAGTTGATTCGCGAACGTTCGGGTCTTTCTCTCGGCGCGCGCATTTTTCCAGAAGTTCGCCTCGATGCGCGCGGGTTCCTGCTGGCCCATCTCCCACTGGAAGAGCATCTGGAGGGCAAACTCGCGCGACTTGCGGCGAAGCGTCATTCTAAGAACGCTTGCGCGAGGCGGAAAGTTTTGAAGGAGCCTTGGCGGGGGCCAGCTTGCGCACCAGCGTAGCCATCTCAACGGCGGTGAGCCCGGCTTCGTGACCCTTGTTGCCGGCTTTCAAGCCCGCGCGGTCAATCGCCTGTTCGAGCGTGTCGCAGGTCAGCACGCAGAAAATCATCGGCACGCCCGTATCCATCTGCGCGAGCTGCACCCCGCGCGCGACTTCCGAAGCGATGTACTCGTAGTGATCGGTCTCACCCTTTAGGATGCAGCCGATGCAGATCACCGCGTCGTAACGGCGTGACTCGCCCATCTTCTTCGCCGCAAGGGGGATTTCGAACGAGCCCGGCACGCGCACCACGTCAATTTGTTTGGCGTCCGCGCCGGTGCTTTCCAGCGCTTCGAGCGCGCTTGCCAGCAGGCGTTCGGTGATGAAGCTATTGAAGCGGCTCACGATGATGCCGAAGCGCATCCCCGCCGCGTTCAGCGAGCCGTGAGCCTGATTGGGTTGAGAATGTCCAGTCATACACGCCTTAGTGATTGGAGCTCCGTAGGGGCGCAGCCCGCCGCGGTGGGCGCCCCTACGAAGCGTATTCTGGCTCATTTTCCCTTGAACTGCGCGGGCCGTTTTTCAAGAAATGCTTTTGTGCCCTCGCGCATATCTTCGGTGGCACAGCAGACGCCGAACAGCGTTGCCTCCAGGAAGAGCCCTTCCTCCTGCGGCATCTCCATCCCGTGCTCGATGGCTTCCATGGCGAATTTCACCGCCAGGGGCGCGTTGGCGATGATCTTTTTGGCCAGCGCCTCGCACGTCGGCATCAGCTCCGCCTGCTCGACCACGTGGTTGACCAGCCCCACGCGCAGGGCTTCGTCGGCGGAGATCATCTCTCCGCTGAGGACGAGTTCGTGGGCGATGCCCTTGCCGCACAGCCGCGCCAGTCGCTGCGATCCGCCATAGCCCGGGATGATGCCCAGCTTCACCTCCGGCTGGCCGAGCTTCGCATTCCTGCTGGCGATGCGCATCGAGCAGGCCAGCGCCAATTCGCAACCGCCGCCCAGCGCGAAGCCGTTGACCGCCGCGATGGAGGGCTTGCCCAACGTTTCGAGCATCCGGAAAACGCCCTGGCCGTAAAGCGAGAAATCCTTGCCGTCCACCGGCGTGCGCTGGGCGAGTTCGCCGATATCCGCGCCGGCAACGAATGATTTTTCGCCAGCGCCGGTCAGGATGAGTACTCTGACGCCCGCATCGTCCCGCGCGTCTTTCAAGCAATCCTCCAATTCCTCGACGGTCTTGCGGTTCAGTGCGTTCAGTTTGGTCGGGCGATTGAAAGTGATGTAAGCGATCTGGTCTTTCTTTTCGTAGATCAAATTCTCATAAGGCATATGAACTCCAGTTCCACAATTTGCAGCTTGCAACGCAGCCGTAGGGGCGTAGCCTGCTACGCCCCAACAACCCTGAATTGCGAGATTAGCCCAGATTCATGGGTTTTGGATTCTTGGGATCCGAATAATCATAAAAACCGCGGCCGGCTTTGCGGCCATTCCATCCGGCCAAAACCATGCGCTTCAGAAGCGGCGGCGGTGCGAACCGCTTCTCGCGGAATTCGTCAAACATGATCAGCGCGATGTAGTAGGTGGTGTCGAGCCCGACGAAATCGAGCAGCGTGAGCGGCCCCATCGGATAACCGCAGCCGAGTTTCATCGAGTTGTCGATGTCCTCGATCGAGCCGACGCCTTCTTCGAGCGCGCGAACGGCATCGAGCAGATACGGCACCAGCAGCCGGTTAACGATGAATCCGGTACGGTCGCTGGTGCGCACCGGCGTCTTCCCCAGCCGCACCGCAAACTCCAGGATCTCTTCATAGACGGCGGGGTCGGTGGCGATGGTGCGGATTACTTCGACCAGCTTCATGATTGGCACAGGATTGAAGAAATGCAGACCCACAAACCTCTGGGGGCGCCCGGTGAAGTGGGCCATCTCGGTGATCGAAAGGGAGGAAGTATTGCTGGCGAAAATCGTCGCGGGCGGACACAGCTTGTCCAACTCGACGTAGAGTTCCTTCTTCGCCGGCAACTGCTCGATGATGGCTTCGATTATCAGATCGGAATTCTTCAGCTCGTCGAGGCTGGTGGTGCCGCGCAGGCGGCTGCGCGCGTGGTTGCGCTCCGCGTCGGTGAGCGTGCCCTTCTCGACCATCCGCTGCAGATTCTTCTCGATGGACTTCAGGCCCTTGTCTACCAGCTCAGAGGTGACCTCGCGGACCACAACTTCGCAACCGGCCTGCGCCACCACCTGGGCGATGCCGGAGCCCATCAGCCCGCAGCCCACCACTCCAACTTTCTGTATCGACATTCGGCTTCCTCCTGCGAAGATTGGCGCGGCAACCGGACTCAGCTAGTACCGTTCCAACTCATCTCGGCCAGATGTCTCTCGGCGCAGACGACCGAGCGGAACAGGTAACGCTCCTACGACGGCTCGATGCTCAGCACCGGCAAGTTGGAACGGCACTAGGAAAGCGATTCCACAATCATGGCGATGCCCTGCCCACCGCCGATGCACGCGGTGGCCAGGCCGTAGCGTGCGTTGCGACGGCGCAATTCGTAAAGCAGCGTCAGCACAAGCCGCACGCCGGTGGCGCCGAGCGGGTGACCCAAGGCGATGGCGCCGCCGTTGACGTTGGTCTTCTCGCGGTCGAGCCCCAGCTCCTTCTCGACGGCGAGATACTGCGGGGCAAACGCCTCGTTCACTTCGATCAGATCCATCTGCTCGAGTTTCATCCCGGCTCGCGCGAGGGCCAAACGCGTGGCAGGCACCGGCCCGATTCCCATGATGCGCGGCTCGACGCCTACCGCCGCCCAGGAAACGATGCGGCCCATCGGCTTCCAACCACGGTCTTTCGCGGTCTTCGTGCCGGTCACCACCACCGCGGCGCCGCCATCCACAATCCCGCTCGCGTTGCCCGCGGTGACGATGCCGTCTTTGCGGAACGCCGGCGGTAGCGCGCGCAGGATTTCCATCGTTGTATCCGGCCGGCGATGGTCGTCTTCGGTGAAGAGCTCCTTCTTGCGGCCGGCCTTGCACTCCACAGGGACTAGTTCTTCCTTCATCCTGCCACTTCTGTATGCGGCTTCGGTAGCTTGCTGGCTGCGCAGCGCGTAGACGTCGCTCGCTTCTCGGGTAATGCCTAGGTCCTGCGCGAGGTTTTCGGCGGTGTCGGACATCGAGAATCCGCAAAAGGTATCGGTGAGCGCTGACATCAGCGAATCTTCCAGCTTGCCTTCGCCGAGCCGGAAGCCGGTGCGGGCGCCGCGGATGACGTGCGGCGCCTGCGTCATGTTTTCCATTCCACCGGCGAGCACCAGCGTTGCTTCGCCCAGCAGGATGCGCTGCGCCGCCTGCGCAATGGCTTCGATGCCCGAGCCGCACAGCCGGTTCACGGTCACTGCGGGCGTTTCGACCTTCAGGCCTGCTTTCAGCCCGACGTGGCGCGCACCATAGAGAGCGTCCGAGCTGGTCTGCATTACGTTGCCGAACACCACGTGATCGAAAGCCGCGGGGTGGGCGCCGGAACGGCGGATGGCTTCTCGCGCGGCGATCGCTCCCAGTTCGATGGCTGGAATGTCTTTGAACGCACCCTGGTAGCGCGCCATCGGCGTGCGGGCTCCGGCGACGATGACTACATCAGTGGGAAACATAAGTTCCTCAGCGAGGAGTTTTTACAGCGACACGACGGTGTCGCCGCCCTTCTTTCGCGCCTCTTCCAACCCGAATTCAGCGCGGTTGATCAAATCGGTGACAATGTCTTCGCTGTCAAAGTCCAGACGCGGCGCAGCCTCCACTACCGCCGCGCTGAGGGTCACTTGCCCCTGATCCCACGGCGGCCGCAGACCCGAGGAAACCTTGCGCAGCTTTTCGGCCAAGGCTTCTGCGTTTTTCAGACGCGTGTCGGGCAGGATGAAGGCCAGCGCCCACCCGGTGTATTTCACCGCAAGGTCGCTTTGTCGCACGCCGGATTGCATCGCGCGCGCCAATTCCTCGACGTAGCGTTCCAGTTGTGCTTCGCCGTGCTGCCGGAGCAGATCCGGCCCGCGGTCGACTTGCAGCAGGATAAGCGACAGCGGAGTGCTCTGCGCGCGGCCGCGGTTCCATTCCGCCAGCAGGCAATCGAGGTACGAGCCCCGGCCCAGCAGGCCGGTCCTCTCATCGGCGACGGCCAGGTTGCGCACCAGCGAACGCAACTTGGTGTGGTTGACGCCGAGCAGAGCCTGGTCCCCCACGGCCTGCAAAAAATAGCTCTCCGGCTGCTTCCACACGCGAGGCGCTGCGTGACCCAGCAGGAGCTTGCCGGCCACGGCTTGCGATTCCTTGTCCACCAGGTGAATGCCCAGCACGGTGGCCAGACCCATTTCTTTCAGCACGGGCGCCGCGGCGACGTCGACCGTGATGCCGCCCAGAGCGTCCGGAGGAATCCGCTCGAGCTGCGCCAGCAATTTGATTAGGTGGACTGGTTCTGCGGGTGGCGTCCCGGAGAGGCAATATTCCGCGGCCATCTGCGGAGGCTGGCCGGGCATTCCAATCACCGCCACGCAGCGCGTCACGCGGAGATATTTCCCCACCTCGTTGACCACCGACGAAAGCACCGCCTTCGGTGTGCTCTGGCGATAGATGAGGCGTCCAATCTCCGAGATTTTGGATAAGTCGCGGACCGTGTCCGCGCTGTAGATTCCCGACTTGCTCGGCGAGGGCACTGCCTCAACGGGAGTCGCAGCAACCGCCGGAACCGCCGCCGCAGGCGCTTTGGCCGCGGGCTTCGGCTTGGCTCCCGGAGGCCACCAGTTGGCGGTCGCGTAGAGTTGAGCCAGGCGCTCGTTGCTTTCCTCGGCTCCAGGAAACAGTTGGGCGATTTTCTCGAGACGCTCCCGCGCTTTATCGTGCAAGGCGTACTGTAAGAAGATTTCCGTTTGCACGATTAGATCTTCCAACGCCTGTTTCTGCCTCGCTTCTTCGCTCAGCGGCGGTCCGCCGGACTCCTGCAAGCCCCCGCGGGAAACCATGGGGCCCTGTCCGGTCACCGACGCGGCCTTGGCCATCCGAGAGCCCACTCCCTTGATGTAGTTGAGGTCAGCCTTGCCAGCCAACTGGGCCAGGCGATCCTGGTGTCTCGCGTCGTAGGGATCGATATCCACCAGCCGGTCTAGCGCATCGCAGGCGCTGCGAACATTTCCTGCCCCGATACTCAGGTCGAAGAGCCGCACCAAGTAGTCGAAATACTTGGCCTCGCGGTTCAGTTCGTTGTAAAGCTGCGCGCCGGCTTGCGCCAGAATCAGTGAATTGGGATGTGCCTCGGCCACGCGGTCGAACTGGCTGGCGAACTCGCTCTGCTTTTTCGCATCAAACATCCGCTCTTTCAACTTGGCTAGGAGCTCGGCCGCCTTCTTGTCTTCAGAGCTTTTTACGTATGCGCCGAGGACGGCGAAAAGCTTTTCGTATTGCCCAGGCTCCTGGCCGTAGAGCCGCTCGAACACGGCGCGCGCATCGTCCAACCTTCCGGCCTGCAACAGAGCGTCCCCGTAGGTCGTTTGGAAGGTTTGGTCTTCTTCCTTGCCCGCGAAGGGATCAAGCAACTCGGCGGCGCGCTTCGCCTCACCTTTCTGGAGCAGCGCCTGGGCGAAGAACAACGCCACGCTGCGGTCCGCCGGGGTCAGGTGGTTCGCTTTTTCCAGGAGTTCAAGGGCGCGGTCCAGCTTTTGGTCGGCGAGCGCCAGTTGCCCGGCGCGAAGGTAGCCACGCGACGCGACCTCTGGCTTCCCCAGCCGCTCTCCCACTTCCCCGACCTTCACGTGCCGCGCGGGGTTGTCGGGGTCGAGTTGCGCGATCTTGTCCCAGCAGGCGAGCGCCTCGGCTTGGTTCTTCTGCGTGAGGTAGAGCTCGGCCGCGGCGTCGTAGTGTTCAATCGCCTCCGGAATCTTGTGCTGTTTCTGGAGCAACATCGCGAATCGCGCCACGCGCTCCGCCGGCTGCGAAACCGGCTTCAAAAAACGCGTGTAGATGGCGATGGCCTTCACCGCATCGCGGGTTTCCGCCATCCGGTCGAAGAGCATCCCGTAGTACTGTGCGGCTTTTACGGCCTCATTCTGGCGGAAGTAGAGGTCGCCCAGCGTTTGCATCACTTCCATATTGTTGGGATAGGCCTCGAGGACGACGAGATACTCCTCGATCGCGTTCTGGATTTTGTTTTTCTCCAGATACTTCTGCGCACGCTCAAGATGCTTGGCGACGTCGGCCATTGGTTGTTGGTGACGGCAGGACGGGCCGGGCCCGCTGGGTCGAAGTCTCTGCCGGCAGAGACATATCACTATATACCGGACTTTGCCGCATCGGCAAAACCAAAATCCCTGCGCCCAGACGGCTGGCCCGTTCCCGGGTTCTGTGGCAAACTAGTGGATTGGAGTTTGCCGCCGCCACGCGGCCGAGGGCTTCATTCCTCTTCTCGAGATGACGCAGCCGGGCTTGCCATAAATGAATCCGCAGTACATCCGCAACTTTTGCATCATCGCGCATATCGACCACGGCAAATCCACGCTCGCCGACCGTTTGCTGGAGCTCACCGGCGCGCTCAGCCAGCGCGAAATGCAGGCGCAGGTGCTCGACTCGATGGACTTGGAGCGCGAGCGCGGCATCACCATCAAGGCCAAGAGCATTCGCCTGCACTACGACGCGCATGACGGCCACACCTACCAGCTCAACCTGATTGATACCCCCGGCCACGTGGATTTCTCTTACGAAGTTTCCCGCGCGCTTTCGGCCTGCGAGGGCGCGCTGCTGGTCGTCGACGCCAGCCAGGGCGTCGAGGCGCAGACCGTGGCCAACACCTTTCTCGCCGCGCACAACCATCTGACCATTCTGCCGGTGATCAACAAGATCGACCTGCCTGCGGCGCGACCCGACCACGTCAAGGAACAACTCGAAAACGTCCTGGCCATCCCCGCCGCGGACGCGCTGGCCATCAGCGCGAAAAGCGGCCAGGGTGTCGAGAACGTGCTCGAAGCCGTGGTGAAGCGCGTCCCTGCGCCAGTCGGCTCGGCCGACTCCCCGCTGCGCGCGCTCATCTTCGATTCCTGGTTCGACTCCTACCGCGGGGCGGTGGTGCTGGTGCGCGTGGTCGAAGGGCGCATCACCCCGCGAATGAAAATCCGCCTCTGCTTCAACGAGCAGACGTACGAAGTCGAAAGCCTCGGCGTGCTGACGCCGAAACCCATTGTGCTCGACGAGTTGGCCGCCGGCGACGTCGGCTTCGTCATCGCCAACATCAAGCGCGTGGCCGATGCGCGCGTCGGCGACACCATCGTCGAAGCGGGCAGCCTTGCCGCGCCCCTTCCTGGGTTTCAGGCCATCAAGCCGATGGTGTTTGCGGGACTCTACCCCGTCCTCGCCGACCAGTACGAGCCGCTGCGCGACGCCCTCGGCAAATTGCAGCTCAACGACGCGGCGCTTTTTTACGAGCCGGAAAATTCCGCCGCGCTCGGCTTCGGCTTCCGCTGCGGCTTTCTCGGCCTGCTACACATGGAAATCGTCCAGGAACGCCTGGAACGCGAATTCGCGCTCGACCTCATCACCACCGCGCCGAGCGTCCGCTACCGGATCACGACCACGGCCGGTGAAACCCTCGAGGTAGAGAATCCCACGAAATTTCCGCCGCCTGCCGCCATCGCAAAAATCGAGGAGCCGCACATCGAGGCGATGGTCATCACCTCAGAGGAATCCGTCGGCGGCATCCTCCACCTGTGCGAAGAGAAACGCGGCGTGCAGAAAAATTTCGAATACCTCTCGCCGCAGCGCGTGATGCTGACCTACGAGCTGCCGCTCAACGAAATCGTGCTCGATTTCTATGACCGCCTGAAGAGCGTTTCGCGGGGATACGCTTCGCTCGACTACCAGTTGGCGGGATATCGCGAGGCCGACTTGGTGAAACTGGATCTGCTGGTCGGCGGCGAGCCAGTGGACGCGCTGACGATGATTTGCCACCGCGAACAGGCCTACGAGCGCGGCCGCGAGTTCGTCTCCCGCCTGCGCAAACTTATCCCGCGGCAGATGTTCGAAGTCCCCATCCAGGCCGCTATCGGCAGCCGCGTCATCGCGCGCGAGACCATCAGCGCCATGCGCAAAAACGTCATCGCCAAATGCTACGGTGGCGACATCACCCGCAAGCGCAAACTCCTCGAACGCCAGAAGGAAGGCAAGAAGCGCATGAAGCGAGTGGGAAGAGTGGACATACCTCAAGAAGCATTTCTCGCCGTCTTGAAGGTCTCGGGTTCAAGCTCCGACTCCTAAGCCACGAGCCCTGAACCTCGACCTCCTTGACATCATTGACCTCCCGTATCTCGCCTCTGGCCTTGCTTCCATCCGGTGTCTTCGATACCTTTGCGTTGCACCGAATCAAGAAGGAGCTGCCATGAAAGAAACCAACGTGATCGCTGCCATATTGACTGTCGCGTTTTACACGAGCCGCGGAGGCGCAATGAGCCTGCCGCAGATTCTCGCCACCTACAACGAAATGCGGTCCTTGCTGGCCGAACAGGCCGCACCCAAAAAGAGGAAGTAAGCAAAACGGCGTAGAGGAAAGCAAAAACGCCGGCGTCCTCGCCGGCGGGTGTGCTGTTTCTTCCTCCTCGACTTCCTCGATCTCCTTCACTTCCCTTCTTTCTTTTTGACCTCCGCCGTCAGTCGACCTCGGCTCAACTGCACAGCCACAGCGTCGCCGACGGCCACCTGCTCGACGCCGCTGACCACGTTTCCCGCGGCGTCGTACACGATGGCGTAGCCGCGTTCGAGCACGCGCAGCGGGCTACGTTCGTCCAGCTTGAGCATCAGCGCTTCGAGCCGCCGACGCTTTTCCACCAGCAGGCGTTCGACGCGCGCCGTCAGCTCGCCGCCGCGCTGCTCCAGCCGCTGGCGCAGCGCGGCAATCTTTGCGCGCAGATCGAATGACGCGAGCCGCGTCCCCGCCACAGTGACGCGCTGCCGGGCTTCTTCCAACCGCTCGCGAAGGAACTCAGCCAGTTGTGCGACATTATCGTCGAGCTGTTGCTTATACTGGCGGAGCAACTCTTCCGGCCGGCGAAACGCCGGGCTGGTGCCCAGCTCGCGCAATTGCCCGCGCCACTCCAACAACCGGTAGCGAATCCACTGGGCCAACTGCTGTTCGAGCCGGGCGATGTGCTGGTCGAATTCCTGCCGCGTACGCACCACGATCTCCGCCGCCGCGGATGGCGTGGGGGCCCGCACGTCGGCGACGAAATCGGCGATGGTGAAGTCTGTCTGGTGCCCCACGCCGGAGATGGTGGGAATTTCCGAAGCGGCGATTGCCCGCGCGACGACTTCTTCATTGAACGCCCACAGGTCTTCGAGTGAGCCGCCACCGCGCGCCAGAATCATCACGTCCACCAGCTTTTCACGGTTGAAATGGCGGATGGCTTCGACAATTTCCGCTGCCGCGCCTTCGCCCTGCACCTTCACTGGGTAGAGCAACACATGGACGTTCGGAAAACGCCGCCGCAGCACGCGCAGGATGTCGCGCACCGCCGCGCCCGTCGGCGAGGTGACCAGCCCGATGTGTCGCGGCAGCACCGGCAGCGGACGCTTGCGCGCGGGGTCGAATAAGCCCTCTTTTTCAAGCCGCGCTTTCAACTGCTCGAAAGCGAGCTGCAGCGCGCCGAGCCCCACCGGCTCGATGTGCTCGACGTAGAGCTGGTATTCCCCACGCTGCTCGTAGACGCTCAGCGAACCACGCACAGTAACGTGCAGCCCGTCTTCGGGGCGGAACTTCAGCAGACGCACCTGGTTGCGGAAGCAGACGCAGCGCATCTGCGCCTTCTCATCTTTCAACGTGAAGTAGATGTGTCCGGATTGGGCCGGACGGCAATTGGAAATTTCGCCTTCGACCCACAGCTCGTGGAATTCGGCTTCGAGCAGGTCGCGAATGCGCGCGGTGATTTCGCTCACCGTCCACACGCGGCGCTCCGGCGCCAGGTTCAGCGAGAATTGTGTCGGTTCCGCCACTCCGCTTCCTGCTCCCTTCCTTACTTCCTGACTTGGCCGATGACCCAGAGCACCAGCGACACAAATACGCTGATGACGATACACGTGACGAGCGGAAAGTAAAACGTGGTATTGCGGCCCTGGTAGACGATGTCGCCCGGCAACCTGCCCAGCCGAAATGGAAGCCTTGAACCAAATAACAGGAGCAGCCCGACGACGATCAGCGTGCCGCCCAATACGAACAGCAGCTTACCCATCTCCCGCAGCGGATCCATGTCTGGAATTCTACGCTAGCCGCACGGAGGCGTGTAGGGGCGCACCATGGCGTGCCCGCAGCAGCGAGAATACCCCCGGATCAGAGCAATTCGTATCCAGCGAAAAAGTATCCGATTTCGAACGCGGCGGTTTCCGGCGCGTCGGAGCCGTGCGTGCAATTATTCTGAATGCTGGAGCCGAACTCGCGCCGGATGGTGCCCGGCGCAGCCTTGGCGGGGTCGGTGGCGCCCATGGTATCGCGCCAGCGCGCGATGGCGCGGTCACCTTCGAGCACCAGCACGAACACTTTGCCTGAACTCATGAACGTGGTGAGGTCTTCGAAGAATCCTTTGCCGCGATGCACGGCGTAGAAACCCTCGGCTTCCGTTTTGGTCAGGCGAAGTGACTTCATCGCCATGATTTGAAATCCTGCGGCGTGAATGCGCGACAAAATTTCACCAGTCAGTCCGCGGGAAACGGCGTCCGGCTTGATGATGGCCAGCGTGCGTTCAAGTGACATTCAAAGCTCCTCTGTGAAATAGAGACTGTAGGGGTGCTGCTTGCTCGCCCTGAGCGTAGTCGAAGGGCTGCGCCCCGTGCGGGGCAAATCCCACCGCTACGCTCGGTCGCTACTTCAGCGCTGCCTTCAAGGTGGCGCCAATTTCTGCGGGACTTTTCACGCAGTGGATGCCCGCCGCTTCCATCGCCGCGTACTTCTCCTTGGCTGTGCCTTTGCCACCACTGATGATCGCGCCCGCGTGCCCCATCCGCCGCCCGGGCGGGGCCGTCTGTCCGGCGACAAAACCCACCACCGGCTTCCGCACTTTTTCCGTGATGAACGCAGCCGCCTGTTCTTCCGCGTTGCCGCCGATTTCGCCGATCATCACGATGGCGTGCGTATCGGGATCGTCGTTGAACAAGCGGATCGCGTCCAGAAACGTCGTGCCGATAATCGGGTCGCCGCCGATGCCGATGCAGGTGGATTGCCCGATGCCCAGCTGCGAAAGCTGGTCCACGGCTTCATAAGTCAGCGTACCGCTGCGACTGACCACTCCGACGTGGCCCGGCTTGTGGATGCTGCCCGGCATGATGCCGATCTTGCATTTGCCCGGCGAAATGATCCCCGGACAATTCGGCCCGATGAGCCGCGTCGCGCGGTCTTTCAAGGCCGCAGCCACGCGCACCATATCGAGCGTCGGGATGCCTTCGCTGATGCACACGACGAGCGCGAGCCCCGCATCAGCAGCTTCGAGAATGGCGTCCGCCGCATAGGCCGGCGGCACAAAAATCGCTGACGCATTCGCGCCGGTTTCGCGCACCGCGTCGGCGACGGTGTTGAACACGGGCCGGTCGAGGTGCTTCGTTCCGCCCTTCCCTGGCGTCACGCCCGCGACGACTTTCGTGCCGTACTCGATCATCTGCGTCGAGTGAAACGTCCCCTCGCGTCCGGTGAAGCCCTGCACCACTACTTTCGTTTTCTCATCAATGAGTATGCTCATTGCGCGCCTCCTGCGAGGCGCACTGCTTTTTCCGCCCCGTCGCGCATTCCATCAGCGATGCTGAATCTCAATCCCGAATTGAGAAGGATTTTCTTTCCCTCTTCAACGTTTGTTCCTTCCATCCGCACTACGATTGGAACCTGCACGTTCAGTTCGCGCGCCGCGTTCACCACCCCGGTGGCCAGCACATCGCAGCGCAGGATGCCGCCAAAAATGTTGATGAACACGCCGCGGACGTTCTTGTCGCTCAGCAGGATTTCGAACGCGGCCTTCACCTGCTCGGCTGAGGCGCCCCCGCCGACGTCGAGGAAGTTCGCGGGATTGCCGCCGGCCAGCTTGATGATGTCCATCGTGGACATCGCCAGTCCCGCGCCGTTGACCATGCAGCCGACGTTGCCATCGAGCTTGATGTAGTTGAGCTGGTACTTCGATGCTTCAATTTCGAGAGGATCTTCTTCGTCGAGGTCGCGCAGCTCGCGCACGTCCTTGTGGCGATAGAGCGCGTTATCGTCAAAGTTGATTTTCGCGTCGAGCGCGATCAACTTGCCGTCGCCGGTTACCACACAGGGGTTGATCTCCACCAGCGACGCGTCGCTTTCGACGAAGGCACGGTAGAGCGCTTGCATGAACGGCACAGCGGCGGCGGCAACTTCCGGCGCCAGTCCCAGCCCGAACGCCAGCTTGCGCGCCTGGTAGGGCTGCATTCCCACGGCCGGATGAATTGTCTCTTTCAGGACCGCCGACGGATTTTCGCGGGCCACCTGCTCGATTTCCATCCCGCCCGCCGCGCTGGCCATGAACACCGGCGCCGCCACTGCCCGATCAATGACGATGCCGAGGTAGAGCTCTTTCTTGATGTCGAGCCCTTCTTCGATGAGCAGCCGCTTGACGATGCGCCCATCGGGGCCGGTCTGCGCGGTCACCAGTTTCATCCCCAGCATCTGCCCGGCGAGTTCCGCGGCTTCGTCCACCGACCGCGCCAGTTTCACGCCGCCGCCTTTGCCGCGTCCGCCCGCATGGATTTGCGCTTTCACAACGATTACCGGCGCGCGCAGCCTTTCCGCCGCCGCCCGCGCTTCTTCTTTTGTGAACGCCACTTCGCCGCGCGGCACGGGCACACCGTAGCGCGCGAGAATGGCCTTGCCCTGATATTCGTGGATTTTCATAGGACGTCCGTAGGCGCACCGTGCCGCTTTCCTTCGTTCCGACGGAGGTCATGGGGGTGTTGCGTGAGCAGCAGGCGCACCAGAAACAGTGCTAGAATTTGTCCTCCGTCGAAACGAGGCAGTTTAACTCTGAACGTCGGAATCGGGCAAGGCCAACTGCATTCGCGCTACACATCGCGGGCCATCACATGATTCTGGAAGCCATCGAACGCGCCGTCCGTGGGGAAGATCTCGAGCGTCGCACCGCCGAAGCGGTCATGGACGAGATCCTCGCCGAGCAGGCCACCGACGCGCAGATTGCCGCGCTCCTTACTGCGCTGCGGATGAAGGGCGAGACGCTCGACGAAGTCGTCGGCTTCGCTACGGCGATGCGGCGTCACGCCACGCCGATCTTCCCAAACAAGCGCGGCGCGCAAGACATCCTCGTGGACACCTGTGGCACCGGTGGCAATGCCAAAGGCACGTTCAACATTTCCACAGCCACAGCATTTGTTGTCGCCGGCGCGGGCGTGCGCGTCGCCAAGCACGGCAACCGGTCCATCAGTTCGCGCTGCGGCTCCGCGGACGTGCTGGAAGAACTCGGCGTGAATCTCGCGCTCGAGCCCGAACGCGTCGGAGAAGCCATCGAGAAGGTCGGCATCGGTTTCTTGTTTGCGCCCCGCGTCCATACGGCGATGAAGCACGCCATGCGCGCGCGCCAGGAACTTCGCGTGCGCACCATCTTCAACCTGCTCGGCCCGCTCACTAACCCCGCAGGCGCTTCCGAGCAGGTGGTCGGCGTCTTTGACGCGAGCTACGCGGAGTTGATGGCTCGCGCGCTCGGCGAACTTGGCAGCAAGCGCGCCTTCGTTGTCCACGGCGCCGACGGAATGGATGAAATCTCGCTCAGCGGAGAAACGCAGGTTGCAGAGCTCCGCGACTCTGAGGTGCGCAGCTACACCGTTGTGCCCGAAGATTTTGGCCTGCGCCGCGCGCCGCTCGAAGCCCTCGCCGGCGGGGACGCCGCCACCAACGCGCAGCTTATCCGCCGCGTGCTCCGCGGCGAACGTGGCCCGCACCGCGAAATCGTCCAGGCCAATGCCGCGGCCGCGCTGGTCGCCGCGGGTCGCGCTTCCGACTGGCTCGCCGGTGTGCATCTGGCCGCGCAGTCCATCGATTCCGGCGCCGCCCGCGCCAAGCTCGACGCCCTAGTCACCTTCACTCGCAGATGACAGGTCCCAGACCATCACTTACTGCGTTAGGCAAGAGTTCAGCCGCAACATCTTTGCGGCACCCTTCGTTGCAGTGATAGACTGACACCAAGTCCGCGATGAAATGGCGGTGTTTCGACCGCCGCGCCCGGTGGATTTGCTAACTTCTCGACCAACCGTCCCTGCTTGGGGGGGCGGCGGGCCCGGCGAGGAACTGCTATGGCAACGGCGCGGCGTACGGTAGCGTGGGTCACTTTGCTTCTGTTGGGCTCGCCCGCAATCACCACAGCCCAAATTCCCAGCCAGGAAGACTCCGGGGGCCTGCCCTGCCCAGCGGCGAAGCTGCGGGTAAGCGTTGCGGGCCGGGCGGTGCCGACCGAGAAGGAATACATCGCCGTCGTGGCCCGCGAGCAGCAGAAGGCAGCGCGCGACATGTCCGCAGAGGGGATCCGCGCCCTCGACCGCACGCTTCTGGCGTCGCGCCGGGCGGCGGACGGCGCCGACGTGGGGCTGGTCTACCTTTCCATCAACGACGTGTCGGCCGCGGTTTACGCCATTGCCATCAGCGCGAAGCGAGACACCGCCGACGCGCTCACGGCTAACAACTTGGGATCAGCCCTGAAAGTCGCGCGAGCGTACGACAGTGCCCTTGCTGTTCTGTTGTACGCCAACGCACGCCAGCCCGGTTCGCCGATCATTCTCACAAACCTGGGCAACATCGCCTTCGCCCTCGGAGACGGTGGCGCCGCTGGGGATTTCTATGGCCAGGCCCTCGCGGCGCGTCCGGAACACGCTCCGGCCCTCACCGGCCTCGGCAGCCTCGCACTGTGCAAGGGCGATGAAGCCGGCGCGGCCCGCTATTTCCGCAAGGCCCTGAACGAGATGTACCTGCCTGCCGCACGAGCAGGTCTCGAAGAGACGCGCAGCGAAAGTCAGAATGCCGCCGAAGGGAAGAGCGCCGGCTCCTCAGCTTCGCAGCCAACGAGCTCAGAGAACAAGCCCATCTCGCATCCCGCGGGCAAGGGCGGCGACAAGGGCATCAGCTTGCCTGCCCCGCCGGTCAGCGCGTCGGCGCGCGAGACGGCTCGCCACCTCGACGATTTCGCACGCCTTGTGGAGGAGGGGCAAAAGCAACTTCAGGATCTGGGTCAACAGGCCGCGGCTGCTTCCGCGGAAATGGCCGGAGCGGGCGCTTCCTCGTCAGGGTCGTCAGGCAAGCGCCTCGTGCTGCGTAATCCCTACGACAAGGAGGCGTTTGTCCTCGATGACACGTGGCGCATCTTTCTCGGGCGAATCCAAGAGCGTTCGGACCGTGTGCTTCCGAAGATCAACGACGTGACGGGCCAGACACTGGAACGCCAATGGGCAATCCTGGAGCGGTTGAGCGCCGAATTGGCCGCTTGTGGTGATAACGAGGCCTGCTGCAAGGCCGCAGAGCTGAAGGCGTGCCGTTCCAGACACGCCCTCGCCTCGCAAACGCACGGGCAGTTTGGCCCGCTGTGGCAGGAGCTCTGGCAGGGCACGCGTGCGGATCTGTCCGACTACCACGCCTTCACTGTGCCGTGGCTCCAGGACGTGCACGATGCCAGGGCCAATCACCTCTACAACATGAGCCGCCAGATGTACATCCTTGGCGAAGCGACCGGACTCTACGCCCTTGCCCAGTCCGAGGCTGAGCTTATGGCGCAGCTGACAGAGGAGGACTGCATTGCCTATGAGGAGAAGGGGGAAGCCTGGGTTCCCCGCTCGCTGAAGGTCTGGCCCGACGATCCGATGAAATGCCGGTCGGGCACGCTCTACATGAACTTGATGCTCGCCAAGGTCGAAGGCAACTGCGATAAGCTAGAAGTTTCGTTCGGGGAGGGCGTGTTTGTCTCGGGAGAGTACCGCTGGGGCAAGACGTCGTCGGAAGACCAAGTGACGCTTTGGGGCGGGGTGGGCGGGGACATCCCGGCCGGCCCGGCCAGCTTGTCGGCCAAGGTCGGCGGCTATGTCACGCTCCAAATGAGCGGCGACTCCCCGAAGCTGGTTGATTACGGCGTGAAGGATGAGGCGGGCGTGTCGGTTGACCTGGGCTCGGGCGTCGCGGAAGCCAAGGCCGAAGCGCGCTTCAGCGCCGAAACAGGATTGACTGTAGATTACTCGACCCGCGCCACGGTAAGCTCAAAGAAGTAGCAAGTCAGGCGATTGAGGTGGTATTGGCTTCCGCGGTTCAGTGAACTTGCTCGGCGCGCTGGACGTGCACCTGGCCGCGCAGTCCATCGATTCCGGCGCCGCCCGCGCCAAGTTGGGACAGCTAGCGCAGTTCAGCCATCAGTGAATCAACAAGCGATCCGTCCGCGCGAGGCCTATGCGGTGCTGCTCTACTTTGCACTATACCTCGCCTACCTGTTTGCCTATCGCGAAGGCGAACTCCTCCATTGGGTTTCTTTGGTCGTGCTGCCACTGGGCGTGATCGGGCTCGTGCGGCAGGAAACGTCACTGCCCGAATTGTCAGCCTCTGCCGGACTCACGCATGGCAACTGGAAAACCGGCCTGGTCTGGGCTGTGCTGATTGGTCTGCTTCTCAGCGCGCTTCAAATGGTCGTGTCGAGGCAAGGGCGCGAAATCGCTGGCTTGCTGCTGTCGGCGCGGGCGCTCTATCTCTTCCCGCTCAGTTTTGGAGTGATGTTGCTGACCGCCGGCTTCACGGAAGAATTTTTCTTTCGCGGAGTTTTGCAGTCCCGACTGGCCGCGTTGTTCCGCTCCAACTGGCTTGCCGTCGTCGCCACTTCAATGCTCTTCGGCTTTTACCATCTCCCTTACGCGTATCTGCATCCCCGCTGGCCTTCGCACGGCAACTGGCCTGCTGCCTTGGCCGCCGCCTTCGGGCAGGCGGTGCCGCTGGGACTCATCCTCGGCACGCTTTTCGTCCGCACGCGATCCAACCTATTCGCTTGCATCGTCCTCCACGCGCTGATCAATTCCCTCCCCGCCATGGCGTCCTTGGCCGGCCACTACTAAGGACCACTGCGTGGTTAGCTTGATAGGGGGCTGCAGCAATTTGCCCGTTTTTTGGCGCTTTTTGAGCCGGTTGCTATCAAGCTATCTCCGCAGCCCTCTCTAGGTCCACAGGGGTTCGATTCCTGCGTGGAGCCTCCGCTGCGCGCGTATAATGACGGCCCGCGGTCGCTGTTGCGCCCGCTGGCGCCGCACACAAGGAGAGAAGCCGTGAAACGCATGGCAGTCGCAGGGGCTTTGCTGCTGGGGCTGATGTCGGCTGCGGCGTCAGTTGCGCGCGGGCAGGCACCGGCAAATCCGCGCCGCGTTGTCGAGCAGGTGCGGGAATACCGCCACGCGAATGAGCACCGCATCATCAGCGAGCTGGTCGACCTGCTGGCAATTCCCAACGTCGCCGCTGACGTCGCCAACATCCAGCGCAACGCCGCCCGGCTCCAGCAGATGCTCGAAAAACGAGGCTTCCGCGTGCAATTCCTGCCCGTGCCGGAGCGCGGCCCGGTCGTCTACGCAGAGCTCGCGACGCCGGGCGCGGCGCGCACGGTCATCATCTACGCGCACTATGACGGCCAGCCGGTGGACCCCAGCAAATGGACCGGCACAGAGCCGTTCGAGCCCGCGCTGCGCTCGAACGCGATTCACCTGGGCGGCACGCTGATTCCATTTCCCGCGCCGCCGACACCTTACCAGGATGATTGGCGCATCTACGCGCGCTCGGCTTCCGACGATAAATCGCCGATCATCGCCATCTTGACGGCGCTCGACGCCCTGCGCGCACACAACATCCCGCTCGCCGCGAATCTCAGATTGGTGCTCGATCCTGAAGAAGAAGACGGCTCGACCCACCTGGAAAAAGTGTTGGATCAGTATCGCGATTTGCTCAAAGGCGATTTGCTGCTCACAGCCGACGGCCCCGTGCACCAGACCGGCCGCTTGCAGATTCTTTTCGGCAACCGCGGCATCGTGAGCATGGAGATCACCGTCTTCGGGCCCTACCGCTCGCTGCACAGCGGCCACTACGGCAATTGGACGCCGAATCCCGCGATGCGTCTGGCGCAGCTCTTGGCCACGATGAAAGACGCGAGCGGTCGCGTGCTCGTCGCAGGCTTCTACGATGATGTCGTGCCGCTCAGTGACCTGGAGCGCCGCGCCATCGCCGAAATGCCTGCGAACGAGCCCGACCTGCTCCGCGAGCAGGGCATCGCCGAACCGGAAGGCGGCGGCAAGCGTCTCCCGGAGATGATTACGCAGCCGTCGCTCAATATCCGCGGCCTGCGCAGCGGCTTCGTCGGCAGCGACGCGCGCACGATTATTCCCAACGAGGCGACTGCTTCACTGGATTTGCGGCTGGTGAAAAACATTGACCCGAAGCGCCAGTTCGAGCGCGTGATCGCGCACATCCGCAAGCAGGGCTATTACGTGGTGGACCGCGACCCAACCGCCGAGGAACGCGCGAAGTATCCGCGCATCGCCAAAGTAACGATGTACGACGGCTACCCTGCCGCGCGCGTCCCGATGGACCATCCCGCCGCGCTGGCCGTGATCCGCGTGGTCGAAGCGGGGCTCGGCGAGCCCGTTGTGAAGCAGCCGACCAGCGGTGGCAGCGCGCCGATGTACATTTTCGAAAAGCTCGGCTTGCCGGTGATTCACATCCCCACGGTCAACCACGACAACAACCAGCACAGCCCGAACGAAAATCTGCGCATCGGCACCTTCTGGCGCGCCATCGAAATTTTCGGCGTGCTATTAGCTGACCTGCGCTGGTGAGGCTGCTGCAGCGGCGGACTTCACGTCCGCCATCCGTGGCCGACATAAAGTCGGCCGCTACAGGGCGAATTTCTTTGGAGTGCGGCGGCTTGCCGCCGCCTTGTAGGGGCGCGACTTGTCGCGCCCTGCACGGGGGACCTGTACCCTGTAAGACGCCGCGCGGTCGCTCAATCGTCCGATTCTGAGATTTCGGAAAGCAGTCGGAAATCTGCCGCAACTCGCCCTCTCAAACATGCGGCATGGCAATAAAGGTTCTGTCGTTGAACACCGAAGTCATCCGCAGCGATCTTTTGGAAACTCGTACGGAGGGTCAACACGCAGATATCCGGCGGTTCCGGCTTAATAGTCTCGCCGCAGAAACAACAAAGATAGCTCCTGATCTCTTGCTTCCGGGGCCACATTAGTGCAACCCTCCGTTATTCCTTGCGTCCTTACTTCCTTACCTCTTGATCTCCTGACCCAACGCCAGAAAATTCTTCAACAACTTCATCCCCGCATCGGTGAGCACCGACTCGGGATGAAATTGCACGCCTTCGACAGGCATCTTGCGGTGCCGCACGCCCATAATCGTTCCATCTTTCGTCTCGGCGGAAATTTCCAACTCGCGCGGGAGCGATTTCCGCTCGACAATCAGCGAATGGTAACGCGTCGCGGTGAACGGCTGCGGCAAGCCGCGGAAAATCGTCTTGTTGTCGTGGTGGATTTCACTGGTCTTGCCGTGCATCAACTCCGGAGCGCGAATCACTCGCCCGCCAAACGCATGCCCGATGGCCTGATGTCCCAGGCACACGCCAAGAATCGGAATCTCACCGGCGAATCGGCGGGTCAACTCGACCGTGATTCCCGCGCGCTGAGGAATCCCCGGCCCTGGTGAAATCACGATGCGGTCCGGCGCCATGGCGGCGATTTCGTCGCAGGTAATCTGGTCGTTTCGCCGCACGACGAGCTCTCCCCCCAACTGGCCGAGATACTGCGCCAGGTTGTAAGTGAAGGAATCGTAGTTATCGAGCAGCAGGATCATGCAAAGCCTTTTGAAACCACGGATGAACACAGATAAGCACGGATGAAAAGCAAAGCTAGATGATCTTTGCTTTTATACCCGTGCCAATCCGTGTGTGTCCGTGGTTTCATCTTTTCCCTGCGGCGGCGAGCGCGGTGAGCAGGGCGCGCGCTTTGTCCACTGTTTCCTGGTATTCGCCTTCGGGCGTAGAGTCAGCGACGATGCCGCCGCCCGCCTGCACATACGCCTTGCCCTTCTTCGCCACGAGAGTACGGATGGCGATGCACGAGTCCATATTGCCGGAAAAATCGAGATAAAGAATCGCGCCCGCATAAATCCCGCGCCGCGTGGGCTCGAACTCGTCGATGATTTCCATCGCGCGCACTTTTGGAGCGCCGCTCACCGTGCCGGCGGGAAAGCAAGCCATCAGTGCATCGAAGCAATCCACGTCCGCGCGCAGCCGCCCGCGCAGGCTCGATACCAGGTGCATCACGTGCGAATAGCGCTCGACAAACATCAGCTCGTCGACGCGTACCGTGCCGTACTCGGACACTCGCCCCAAATCGTTGCGCCCCAAGTCCACCAGCATGATGTGCTCAGCGCGCTCTTTCGGATCGGCGCGCAGTTCGGCCTCGAGCTGCCGGTCTTCTTTGTCATCGCGGCCGCGGCGTCGCGTGCCCGCAATCGGCCGGTAAAAAGCGTCGCGGCCTCGCACCTTCACGAGCATTTCCGGTGAACTTCCCACCACGGCCGCGTCGCCGAGCTTCAGAAAATACATATACGGCGACGGGTTCACCACGCGTAGCGCGCGATAGACCTCGAACGCGTCCACGCCCAGCTTGGCTTCGAACCGCTGGCTGAGCACGACCTGAAAAATATCGCCCGCGCGGATGTAGCGCTTCGCCTTGCGCACTGCCGCCAGGTACGCCGGCTTGCGAAAGTTCGAGTGGACGCGTAATTCGCCGCGGCGCGCGCGGTGCTGCGCCGACGGAAGCGGCTGCTCCAACAGCCGGCGCATCTTGCGAATCTCGCGCACGGCCGCGTCGTACTTGGCACGCAGATTTCCGGGCCCCTCGATGAAGACGTTGCGAACGATCCAGAGCTTATGCTGCACGTGGTCGAAGGCCAGCAGGCCCAAGGAAAACATCAGCACCGCGTCGTCGAGCCCCAGGTCGTCGCGGCCACGCGCAGGGATGCGCTCGATCAGCCGCACCATGTCATAGGCGAAGTAGCCGATCGCTCCGGCCACCAACGGTGGCAGCCCAGGCACGGACACGGGCCGGTAGCGCGCGATGCGGTGCCGCAACAGCTCGACCGGGTTCGTCTGCTCCCACTCGATCCGCGACGGGCCTTCAATCACGCACGCGCGCCCCGAATAGCGGAACACCTCGACCGGGTCGGCGCCCAAAAACGTGTAACGCGCCAGTTTTTCGCCGCCCTCGACGCTCTCCAGCAAGAATGCATAGCGCGAATCTCTCGCCACGCGCAGGTAGGCGGACACCGGCGTCAGCAGGTCGGCCGTCAGCGTGTCGTACACTGGCACCAGGTTTCCCTGCCGCGCCAGCTTACAGAACGTCTTATAGTCGGGCTCGATCATTGAGAAGCAGTTGATAGTGAATAGTGGACAGTGGATAGCGAAAGGTTGCCTTACAATTTATCCTATTTCTTCTACTTCATCTAAGGCCGCGATGACGGCCTTCCGCATCACCGCTTCCGGTGCTCGCGTTTCGTTCCAGATCTCCCACTGCGCGGCGCCTTGCGCGAGGAACATCTCCACGCCCGAGATTGTCTCGATGCCGCGCCGCTCGGCGAGCTGCAGCAGCCGCGTCTCAAGTGGGTGGTAAATCAGGTCGAAGACGATGCGCGCATTCAACTCGCGCGCATCGAGAGGCGACTCGTTCACGCGCGGGAACATCCCAACCGGCGTGCAATTCACGATGGCGTCGAAGAACTCGCGCCGCACACGGTTGCGCTCGACCGCTTCCCCGCCGGCCGCGCGTGCCAGCGCCCTCGCCCGAGCCGCACGCCGCGCCATGACGCACACGATCGCGCCTCCCTGCGCCAGCGCGAACGCCACCGCCCGCGCCGCGCCGCCCGCGCCGACCAGCAGCACGCGGCTTCCGCGCAACGGCAGGCGCCGTTCGAGTGCCCGCAGCACGCCGACATAGTCGGTATTGTAGCCGTAGAGCTTGCCGTTCCCGCGCACGACGACCGTATTCACCGCGCCAATTTTTGCGGCCAGCGGATCGCAATCATCCAGATAGTGCAGGATGCGCTCCTTGTGTGGCAGCGTCACGCTGAAGCCGCGGATTTTCAGCGGTTTGATCGCTTCCAGAAAGTCGCGCAGATTCCGCACCAGGAAGGGCAGGTAGACGGCATTGACTCGTTTCGCCTGAAACGCCGCATTGTGCATCGCCGGAGAAAGGGAATGGGCGATAGGGTCGCCGATCACACCATAGACCCGGGTTTGCCGGTCCCATTGGTCGGCACGAAATGAATTCTTCATTTCGCCGAGCGTGAGTTGCCCCGGCGCGGTCTTCTCGCCGACCGCCGCATAGGCCAGAGCGCTGCCCTGCGCCAGCGCCAGCACGCGTGCCGGCAGAGCGGGGTCGCCCATCGGCACGGCCACGACGTCGCGTCGGCTCTTGCACAGAGCCAGCACGCGCACCGCGTCACCAATCGAATTGCACCGCGTGGCGATTTTGATCGCGTCCCCGCGGGCGTGCCCCAGGCGTTGCACCCGCGCCCGCAATCCCGCATCCGACGGGGTGCACCCGAAGTCGTGCAGGGAAATCAGTGTCCGCGCACCGCCGAACAAATACTTCAGCGTGCCGCCGGGAAAACGATCGGCGGTTTCCTGTTCGATGTCCGCCCAAGTGCAGCCGCAGGCCACCGCCATTCGTAGGATGGCAAGTTGCGTAGCCAGTTCACCGCGGAACTTTCCGCCTGCAACTCGCCGACGGCACGTGGCAATCAAGTCAGCGCGGAACTGCTGTTTGGCCAGCCAGCCGAGCAGGCGAACGATTTCTCCCTCTCCCCGCAGCCAATCCAACCGCAGTTCCGCCGTGCGGGTCAGTTTCAGCGCACTGCACAGTTGCTCCTGCGCCTCCGGCGCCGTCTCCGCCGCAATGACCGCGCAAATCCAATCCTGGAAAAGACCTTTTCTCTGTTCCCTCAATGGAACCCTTTCTCCCCACCGATTCCAGCGTCCCGCGAATCTTCGGCTTCTATCACGCGGTACACAATGTGTAAAGAGCCGCGAGTTGCGCGCTTGACCTCGCCAGGGGCTTCTGTTAGCGTCCCCGACAGGGATCACCCGCCACGCGTGCGCGTGTCTCGAACTGCCGCGGGGCTGCTGTTTTTGTGTCGAAGGAGCATTGCTTATGCGTGCAAAAATCGGAACTCTCTGCCTGGTGCTTTTGGTGGGGGCAGGCCTGGCCGCTGCGCAAGCGCGACAGGTGACCGTCAGCTATGCCGACGTGTACTGCTCGGGCATGTACTCGAAGGAAGGGATGCCCCGCGACACCTACATCATCTCCGGTGAAGAATCGGACATCAAGATCACCTTCGGCCAGGGCCAATGGGTCTACATCAACCGCGGCTCGTCCGGAGGGGTGAAGGTCGGCGACGAATTTCTGGTCTCGCGGCCGGAGAAAGACACGGGCGGAATCAGCTGGTTTGCCTGGCAGTGGAAGCTGAAGCAGGCCATGGGCACGCTATGGAAAGACGTCGGCCGGCTGAAAGTGATCCACGTGGAGGCCAACACCTCCATCGCCGAAGTCGTCTTCACCTGCGATATGATGCAGCGCGGCGACTACCTGCGGCCATTTGCGGCACGCTCCGCCCCGGTGATTCAGCCTGGCGCCGTGGATCCCTTCGCGCCCTCCAGTGGCAAGACGACGGGCATGGTGGTCACGGCCAAAAACTGGCAGGTCATGGTGGGCCCGTACGAGGTGTTCTACCTAAACCTCGGCTCCGCGCAGGGGGTGAAGGAGGGCGACGTCGTGCGCATCTTCCGCCACCCGGGCACGCGGCAGGAGATGCTCTACAGGCCCTACGGCGCGGCGTACACGAGCTACGGCTTCGGGAGCACTCCCGTGCGTTATACGTGGAAAGACTTGCCGCGGGAAATCCTCGGCGAAGGAGTTGTGCTGCGCTCCTCGGAGAACTCTTCCACCGTGCTCGTCACCAAAGTGCTGCGCGAAATCTTCCTGGGCGACTACGTGGAAATCAAGTAGCGTCTCTTTCACACCGCACAAATCAGAAGCCCCGTCCCGATTCATCGAGGCGGGGCTTCTACTTTTTCGGATTCCGGTGGACGAGTCTTCAGGGGCGGCGTCGTGCGGACTCTTGCGGGACGAACTCCGCCTCGGAGATCACTTCCGTGGTAAATGCTTCGAGGGTGGTGGCTGGGTCCTTCCACGCGTCCTTGTCCAAGCCCGCCTTCCGGCAGGTCTCTTCCAAAAACTTCGTGGAATCCCAATGAAATTGCATCGGCACCTGAGGCAGGAGCACGCCGCGCATCCGTCCCCGCTTCACCAGCAGGCCGTGGCGTCCCACCTGCACAGCGTTGGGCTCAATGCGCTCCGGCTGCGACAATATCGAAATTTCAATCTCCAGCTCGCCGACTTCGTGCGGCTCGACCGGCGCGAACCGCGGGTCATGCTTTGCCGCCGCCACTGCGCAGTAGGCGATCGCGCTCTCCAGCGACTCAAGCCCTTCGAGCTGCCCGATGCATCCACGCAGCCGCCCGCGCTGGTGCAAGGTCACAAACACTCCCGCCGCCTGGTGCTCGGCCCCGAACAGCCCCGGTGTTTCCAAATAGCGATTGTGCAGGGTGGCTTCGGAGATGGCGCGACGTGCCAACTCGAGCAGGGTGCGGCGCTCGTCGCTAGGGAGTGGGGACATCTTGCGGTTTCTTCTTGCGCTCCAACGTCAACAGGCGGATGCGCCGCTGCTTCACCCGATCATCCACCTGGCTCCAGAATCTCTTGAAGTACTGCACGGCCGAGGCGATCGCGCTCAGCACCACCAGCCACAGCAGCACCGTGCCCAGCGGTTTCAGCACCGGCGCGTTCGAGCCCAGGATCACCGCGATCACGGCGATCACTTGCAGCACCATTTTCGTTTTGCCCAGTGCGGAGGCTTCGATCGTGAACCCTTCGGCAGAGGCAATGTTCCGCAGCCCCAAGACCGTGAATTCGCGCCCAATGATGATCACCGCCATCCACGCTTCCACCAGCCCCATCGACACCAGGGAGATGAACGCGGCTGACATCAGCAGTTTGTCGGCGATGGGGTCCAGCAGGATGCCCAGCGTAGTGACCTCGCTGCGCTTGCGCGCGAAGTAGCCGTCCGCCCAGTCTGTGGCCGCCGCGGCCAGCAGAATCAGCACCCCCCACATCTCGAACGGCACTGGCAGGCCCCAGATCTCCCAGTTCGGCTCCCGCGTCAGCAACACAACCACCAGGAGGGGCACGAAAAAGATCCGCAAAAGGGTCAGGCTGTTGGGCAGATTCATTGCTGTCCTGACTCCGCCCGGGCCTTCGGCTCCCGGGCTTAGGCTTGGTGCGAGGCAGCCCTCACTATAGACCTCCGGTAGGGACGCGTCAACGATTGTCGGGATGCGAGAATTGGCAGCAAGCGGCTTCTCTTTGGGGCCAAATGGCGTTCCGGAAGGGGTAATCAGGAGTGCACATTCTGCTGCAAACCTGTGCAAATCAATTTTCGCACACCGGCGCCGACATTACTGGGTTGTCAAGAATCCCTGCCTTATATCCAGGACGTAAGCCGTGTGCTATGAGAATGTTACATGGAACAGCGCGTAGGGGTGGACCTAAAAGACAATTTTTTGATAGCATAGATAACTTCCAGAAATGAGCAAATTCCACAGGCTTTCCACAGGGGGCCGCCGTGTGCAGGGCGGCGTGCCAGGCTTCCCTTACCCGCCTACGCGCGGCTTGGCCCGCCCAGCACGCGGGCGGGTAGCAGGATAATGGCCCGCAAGAGTTCGAAAACCCCGGTCACTGCAATCCCCAACAAGCGGAACGGCAGCAATAGGAGCCACACAAGCGGATAGAGCACCAGCGCCAGTAGCGCCAGGGGCCAGCACAGCACCAACAGGATGCACCAAAGGAGAAAACCCTTCATCGTCAGACCTCGAATTGTGCCTTAGAGAAAGTTACGCGGGCGCAGACGGAAAAGTTCCCACAGGGAGAGCCCACCGCGGTTGGTTTCTACAGCCGGACAGGGTGCCGAAAACTGCCCAGGCGCCGCGCGAACGATTCCGGCAGTTCGGCCTCGATCCACATCTGGGAGTCACGGACCTCGAACGCGACCACGCGTCCCAACCCGTGCACCAGCGCCAGCGTGCGGCCTTCAGTCAGCGGCACGCGCAACTCCACGCGCACAACGGGGTCCACCGGCATGATGTCGTCCAGCCGCGCCAGCAATCCGTCCAAGCCGGTTCCCTCCAGCGCCGAGACGAAAACATTTCCGTTGTGGCTGCGCAGCGCCGCGCGTTCCTCCGCTCGCAGCCGGTCCACTTTGTTGAATACGTGGAGTCGCGGCCGGTCGTCCACGCCCAGTTCCGCCAGTACTTTTTCCACTTCGGCATCTTGTTCGGGGTGCCGCGGATTGGAAACGTCGGTCACCTGCAAAATCACCGCCGCCTCCTGCACTTCTTCCAGCGTGGCGCGGAACGCGGCGATCAATCCCGGAGGCAGTTCGCGGATGAAGCCGACGGTGTCGGAAAGCAGCGCCCGCCGGTTCGACGGCAACCGCACCGCGCGCACTTTCGGATCAAGCGTCGCAAACATTTTCGGCGACACCAGCACATCGGCGTGGGCCAGCGCATTGAACAAGGTGGATTTGCCGGCGTTCGTGTAGCCCACCAGAGCGACGGTGCCCAGCGGCACTGCGCGCCGCGCTTGCCGCCGCAACCCGCGCTGCCGACGCAACGTTTCGATTCCTTGCTGAATTTTCCGAATGCGATCGCGGATGCGCCGCCGGTCGGTCTCCAATTTCTGCTCACCGGGCCCGCGCATCCCGATGCCGCCGGTCATCGCGCCGCTGCGGCCTCCGAGACGCGACATTTCCGTCCCGCGCCCGGTCAGTCTCGGCAGCAGGTAGTTCAACTGGGCCAGCTCGACCTGCAGCATGCCCTCGCGGCTGCGCGCGTGCTTGGCAAAAATGTCGAGGATGAGTTGCGTGCGGTCAATGACGCGGCAGTCGGTGGCCTGCTCGATGTTGCGCTGCTGCACCGGCGTCAGGTTGCGGTCGAACAAAATGACTGGCACCTGGCGCATCCGGGCTTCTACCTTGACTTCTTCGAGCTTGCCGCGGCCGACAAGAGTGGCAGGGTCGAGCGCGTCGCGCATCTGCAGAATGCTGCCGGTCACCTCAGCGTTCGCGCTGCGCGCGAGCTCTTCCAATTCGAGCAGCGATTCGCGCTCCGCCTCCCCTAGTTCCACGCCGGGCAACCGCGCCGCGCGCTTCACTCCCACGCCAACCAGCAGGACGCGTTCGCGGGAATCAACAGGGCGAGTGGTTTTCATTCGTTCTCGCTTATCTGAGAATGGTAGCGGGGCAGATTTCGCTGAGCGCTCAGGCAACAAATTGAAACACGTTGTAAGCGCGCGGCAGGCTGGCTGTGCTGGCCTGGTGCTGGCCGGTGATGCAGGCCCGGTGTCTTCATCCCTACCCTAATTATACGGCGGCAGGGCTGGCGCAGCGAGGCCATCCTTGCAAGGCCGCGTGCTCATTCAGATACGCCAGCACGGCCTCAACGGCGGCCGGATCATCGCCGAAGCCGGCGAACCAGTGCACGCCCGGCTCCTTGCGGAACCAGGTGATCTGCCGCTTGGCGTAGCGCCGCGTGGCCTGCTTGGTGGCTTTCACCGCTTGCTTCAGCGTGACCACGCCGGCCAGGTGCGCCCGCAGCTCGCGATAGCCGATGAACTGGAACGCCTTCACAGTAGGAAGCACACCTTCTGCGATGCGCTGTCGCACTTCTTCGAGCCACCCGGCCGCGAGCATTGCCTCCACGCGATCCTCGATTCGCGCGTAGAGCGCGTCGCGCGCGGGCAGCAGACCAATCTTGACGGGCACAAAACCTTCAAGCCGCGGCCGCCCGGCGCGGTACACCTCGCTGATGGGCCGCCCGGCCAGCAGGCAAACCTCGATGGCACGGATCAATTTCGGTGTGTCGCGGGCCGCGATACGCTGTGCGGCCTCAACGTCGAGCCGCGCCAGCATCCGGTGAAGCCACTCTGAGCCGCGCTTGTCTGCGCTGCGCCGCAGCCGCTCGCGCAACTCCTCCGAGCGAAGCGGCGCATCCGCCAACCCTTCGAGCAGCGCGCGCAGGTAAAGGCCCGTGCCCACCGTGAAAATGGGCAGCCGCTTCCGGCTTCGCAGATCTTCCAGCACTGCGAGCGCGCACCGCCGATATTCCCCCGCCGTGAAGATTTCGTCCGGCTCGAACAGGTCCATCAAGTGGTGTGCGACGCCGCGCCACTCCGCCGGCAACACCTTGCCTGTGCCGATGTCGAACCGGCGATAGACCTGCGTCGAATCGCAAGCCACCACTTCCCCGCCGAGGTGTTCAGCCAGATGGATGCCCAGTGCCGATTTCCCGCTCGCGGTCGGCCCGACGATGGCCACCAGCGGATAAGCTGGTTCAGATGGAGAGTTCATCCCAGATACTTCCAATAGCGCACGACCAGAACGGCCAGCGCAACCAGCGCCAACAGGAGGATGCCGAGGACTTGCGTGCGGTTCAGCTTCACTGGTAGTCGAGGGGCAGATTATACAAGAAGATGAAGCGCAACTGGATGTAGGCGCCGTTAAACGCCGGCGGCAGCGGCTCGAACGGGTTGGACGTGCGAATCGACGACATCGCCGCGCGGTCCAGCGGGTCGCGGCCCGACGTCATCACCAGGACTGGCTCCGCCGGCGGCACGCTTCCATCCTTCAGAATGCGGAACTGGATCACGACGCGGCCCTTTTCTCCCAGCCGCGCCGATTCAGGGATCACCGCGTACCAGTTGCGTTTCACGCTGGCCAGCACGCGCGCCAGGTAGTTGGTAAAGTCCACGCCCTCGTCGGGCGTCAGCATCTGCACTGCGCCGCCCAGATAGCCCTGCCCGCCACCGCCTCCGCCCGGCTGCGGAGGCACCGGCCCGCCGAATTCGCCGCCGGGCTGGCCGCGGCCGCGCGCCGCTCCGCGCAGCGTTTCATCCAGCGCGCGACCCGGCGACGTCGGCGGCAACACCAATTGGCTCGTTTCGGGGGCAGCCTTGGGAGTTTCGAGTCGCGGCTGCGCGTTGTTCTCCGCCTGCTCCTGGGGCCGCTGCGATCGTCCCAGTTCATCCCCACGGGGAATCTGAGGCCTTGGAGCTACGGGCAAATCGCGCTCCGCGCGCGGTTGCGGCGGGCTCGGCTCGCGCTCCGGCTCGATCAACTGTCGCAACAGCCGCGGATCGATGCGCATCTTCGCGCTGGGCGATTCTCTCGGCGGAGAAATGATTTTTGGCACCTGCGTCACCGGCGGCGGCAGATAGACCAACCCTAGGCTGCGGTGCGCCATTTCAATTTCCTGTTGGCTGGGCACATGCGCGGGAAAAAGCTGCGGCCACATCACCAGCAGCCAGAGCAGCAGCACGTGGGCCAGCGGTGAGGAGATCCGCGCCAGCCAGACCAAGTGCAACCGCGCCGCCTCAATCGCCCGCGGCATCAGGTTCACGTCGCCCGTGGTCAGAACGTCAGGCTCGAGCAGCTCGGGTATCGCCAGCACCGACGCGGCCAGCAGCGCCTCCATCTGCGGCGGCTTCGCACCCTTGGGCACGACGACGCGTGAATCGAGGACGGTCAGCGGCAGGTGTTGCGGAATCGCTGTTTTGGTTTCGAGCGGCGTGACCGGCAGATTCCGCGGCACCACCACGCGCTGCCCGAGTACTTCGAGCGGAACGTGCGCAGGAATCGCGCTCACGGCGTCCAGGGACACCACGGGGAGATCCGTGGGCACAAGGGTCCGCGCGTCCAGAAAGCTCGAAGCGCGCTTCGGTGTCGCCTTCTCGGCTGTCGCCAGCGAAGCGCCCTTCGGTACCAGAGTTCGGCCGATCATGGGCTGGCCTGCGGGAGACTCACACCCAGTTGGACGCGGCTCGCATGGTCCAGGATGCCACTCATTACGCGGTCGGCCAGTTCCAGCGCGCGCCTCCCGGCGGCACCGTTTACCCGCGGCGCGCTCCGCGTTCGCACTGAGTCCACAAAGGAGCGCAACTCAGCTTTGAGCGGTTCCTCGGGATGGGTGTCGAGTTTCTCGAAGCCGAACCGCGGCTGCGTCCCGGGCGTCGTCGCCGGCGATACCGCGCGCACGCGCAGCGCGTCCTGCCGCGCGTAGTCCACAGAAATGTATTCGTGTTCCTGAAAAAAGCGCATCTTGCGCACGCGCTCGGTGGAGACGCGGCTCGCAGTCACGTTGGCTACCGCGCCGGTCTCAAACTCGATTCGCGCGTGCGCGATATCCACCTTGTTGGTGAGGATGGGGATGCCCACGGCCTTCAAATCGGCCACCGGCGCGCCCACCAGCGCCAACAGGATGTCCAGGTCGTGGATCATCACGTCGTACACCACATCCACATCCAAACTGCGCGGCGAAAAAACTCCCAGCCGGTGCACTTCGAAAAAAAGCGGCCGGTTCACGATTTTTTCCACTGCGACGATGGCGGGGTTGAACCGCTCCAGATGTCCGACCTGCAAGATGCGCCCGCGGCGCTGTGCCGCGGCGATCAACTCATCGGCCTCCGCCAGCGACGCCGCCATCGGTTTTTCCACCAGCACGTCGATTCCCTGGTCAAGCAGGCGGCAGCCCAGCCGCGTGTGGTCCACGGTCGGCACGGCCACGCTGACCGCGTCCACGCGTCCGGCGAGCGCGCCTGCGTCGGAAAAAACCGTCGTGCCGAATTCCGCCGCGACTTTTTGCGCGCGCTCCGCGTCGATGTCCACCACGCCGACAAGCTCAACGCCCTCAAGTTCGCGATAGACGCGCACGTGATTGCGTCCGAAATCTCCAACGCCCACCACGGCCACGCGGATCTTGCCTTCGCTCACGGCGTCCCTTCCGGCTCAAACGCCTGGACCGCAATCCCCGCGGCATCGGCGGCGGCGACCAGCGCGTCGCGGTCAAAGACCAGCGTGCGCCGCGCATCCAGCGCCAATGCCGTCGCGCCCGCGCGCTTCATCACCTCGATCGTTGGCAAGCCCACCACGGGCACATCGAACCGCATATCCTGTTTCGGCTTGCTCACTTTCACCACTACCAGCCGCCGTCCACCTGCGATCCGTCCGGCGCGCTCGATGGTTTCGTCGGTGCCTTCCATCGCTTCGATGGCCACGCACGCGCGCTCGCTGACCACCACCGTTTGCCCCAGGTCCATCCCCGCAATCGCGCGAGCGATTTGATGGCCGTAGGCGATATCCGTCGTTTCCTGCTCGTCCGGCGCACGCCGAGTCAGCACGCCCGGTTTGGGCAGCAGCGGCTCGAGGAACGCCGTCGAGTCCACCAGCTGAATTCCTTCTTCTTCCAGCAGCCGCGCCACCGCGCCAATCAGCGAGTCTGTGTTTTTTGAAGCCAGGCTCATCAGCAGCTTGGCCATTTTCCAGTCCGGCTTGATGGAGCTGAAGATTTTGTTGTGCTTCACCTGCCCGGCCATCACCGCGTGGGTGATGCGCTCCTGTTTGAGCAGCTCGATGGTGCGCCCGAGTTCACCCAGCCCGACCCAGTGGATGCGCGGCGCGGCCTTCTCAAGCTCCGGAAATGCCTCTTCGCGGATCGCAAAGACTGCCATCTCGATCCCGCGGCTGCGCGCTCCTTCCAACACCAGGAACGGGAATTTCCCATTCCCCGCGATCAGCCCCCACCGCGCTTCTCGTTCTCCTCCCACTCCGCCGCCTCTTTCCTTTCCCTCACTTCCTCGACCTCACTGACTTGCTTACCTTCTTGCTTCTTTACTTTGTCAAGCCCCTCTCTCCAGTGGACTCCAAAAAGCGAATCAGCTCCTTCACGTCCTCCGAATCCGCGAGCTCTGCCCGCATCCGTTCGATCGCCTGCGACGTGTTCAGCTTCGAGCGCAACAGGAAACGGTAGGCGCGCTCGATGGCCTGGATGCGCTCTTTCGAGTAGCCCTGCCGCTCGAGTCCCACCGAGTTGATGCCGTAGCAGCGCGTCTCTCGCGGCGCGACGACTTTGGCAAACGGCGGCACGTCTTGCGTGATCACCGTCATCGCTGCGATGTAGGCGTGGCGCCCGATGCGGCAGAACTGGTGGACGGGACAAAACGCGCCGACCGTGGCGTAGTCTTCAACGATCACGTGCCCGGCCAGCGTCGCCCAGTTCACGAATATGGTGTGGTCGCCGATGATGCAGTCGTGCGCGATGTGCGCGTAAGCCATGATCAGGTTGTGGCTCCCCAAGCGAGTCACCCCTCCACCCTTCTTGGTGCCGCGGTTCACCGTGGAATATTCGTGGAAGATGTTCGCGTCGCCGGCGATCAGCTCGGCGCGCTCGCCGTGGTAGGTCAGGTCCTGGGGGTCGCCGCCCGCCGAGCAGAACGGGTGAAAAATATTTTCGCGCCCGAAGCGCGACGGCCCCTGTACCATCGCGTGCGAGTGCACCACGCAAGCGTCGCCCAGCTCGACTTCATCACCGATCACCGCAAACGCTTCGACGCGCACATCCTTGCCGAGCCGTGCCCGAGGGGAAACGATGGCGCGCGCGTCAATCTGGCTCATGACTCACGGTCCACCATCTTGCACATCAGCGTGGCTTCGGCAGCCAGTTCGCCGTTCACCGACGCCTGCCCGGTCAGCTTGCACATCGACAGACGCCAGGAAAGCACTCGCATTTCGATGCGCAACGTATCACCGGGGACCACGGGGCGACGGAATCGCGCGTCGTCGATGGCCACGAAGTAGAGCAGCTTTCTTTCGCGGTCGGGCACATCTTTCAGCAGCAGCAACCCGCCGGTCTGCGCCATCGCTTCAACGATCAGCACGCCGGGCATCACCGGCTTGCCGGGAAAATGGCCCTGGAAGAACGGCTCGGTGATTGTGACATTTTTGATCCCCACGATCCGTTTCTGCGGCTCCATCTCCAAGATGGCGTCCACCAGCAGAAACGGATACCGGTGCGGCAGGATTTTCTGGATGCCCATGGTGTCCAGCAACATGTCGTTGTTCCTCACGTAAATTGCAGACTCGGGCCGCTGACGGGAACGTGCTGCTCCGCGCAATCGAACGATTATAGGCGAAACGTAGCACAGGCTTCCACCCTGTGCGCATTGAATTCACGCCCTCACGGCTGCTAGGATACGCCCTGCCCTGACGCTTCGGGCGCTGCCCGCCACAGGAGCCATTCATGCGTCATCTCCTCCAAGACCTTCGTCGCCGGGAATCCTCGATGGTCCAGCTTCTCGGCAAGTTCGTTCGCGCCGAATCTCCCAGCGATTCGAAAGCTGCGGTCGACCGCTGCGTGCGTCTGGTCGCGGCCGAGTGGCGCAAACGCGGGGCGCGCGTCGAGTTCCTTCCGCAGAAACACCGCGGCGATCATCTCCGTGTCGAACTCACCGGCGCCGACCGCCGCGCGGGGCAAATCCTCCTGCTCGGCCATCTCGACACGGTCCACGGACTCGGCTCTCTGGCGAAGATGCCGTTTCGTGCGGCGCGCGGCCGTGCCTGGGGTCCCGGCACGTTCGACATGAAGGCAGGGCACGTGATTGCCCTTTTCGCCGTGGACGTGCTGCGGCGCGCGCGCCTCGTTCCGCGCCATCGCATTGTCGGCCTGTTCACCACCGACGAAGAAATCGGCAGCGAAACTTCGCGCGCGCTCATAGAGAGAGAAGCGCGACGCAGTGACGCCGTGCTGGTTCTCGAACCGAGCAGTGGTCTTGAAGGCAAGTTGAAAACCGCGCGCAAAGGCGTCGGCGACGTCGAAATCATCGTCACGGGCCGCGCCGCGCATGCCGGAATCAATCCGCAGGACGGCGTTAATGCCGTGCACGAGCTGGCGCTGCAAATCGCGCGCGTCGCGAAGTTCAACGACCCGCGCCGCGGCATCACCGTGAATGCCGACGTCGTCGAAGGCGGCACGCGCTCGAACGTCATCGCCGACCGCGCCCGCGCCATCGTGGACCTGCGCGTCGTGCGCCTGGCCGACGCGAAGCCGCTCGAGCGTAAGTTCCGCGCGCTGCGGCCCATCCTGCCCGGTGCGAAGATCGAAGTGCGCGGCGGAATCAACCGCCCGCCGATGGAGCGCAGCGCCGGGGTCGTCGCGCTCTACCGCAAGGCGCAACAGGTGGCCGCGGAACTCGGCTTGTCGATCGACGAATCGTCCACGGGCGGCGGCTCAGACGGAAATTTCACCGCCGCGCTGGGCATTCCCACGCTCGACGGACTCGGCCCGGTTGGCGAAGGCGCCCACGCCCCGAACGAAAACGTCGTCATTGCCCGCTTGCCCGAACGCGCCGCCTTGCTCGCTGGCCTGCTCGCATCACTGTGACCGGCACGATGGACATTGTGAGTTGTTAGGGCGCGCATGTATTCGCACGGGCGCAGCATGCTGCGCCCCTACGACCCCGTCTATCCGTGTGCTGGCAGGGCCAGCGTCCCTTCCACTACTGCCTTAGACTTTTCACTTCCTGATTTCACCGCAGGTAGGTTTTGCGCAGGTAATTGACGGTTTCTTCTTCCAGGCGCGGGTAGGACATCCGCACGACATCGCGGATGGCGTCTTCAGTGCTGCTGCCGGCGCCGATCCGGTCGAGAATGCGTTCGATGTGCTCGGGTCCATTTGTCTGCACGATGCACTCCACCACGGCAAGCGACCACGCGTAGGCGTAGTTGGCCAGCGTGCTCGACTTATCTAGGAACGGCCCTTCCAGGTCGGCCAGCGGCAGGTGCACGCCTTTGTCATACGCGGAAACGAGCGTCGCCGCCTGTTGGTCGCTCCGCCAGCCTTCCAGCCACTGCGCGATTCCTTCGTGCAGCCACACGGGGGCATTGCCGCGCGTCTTCAGCATGATGAAGCTGTGCCCGAGTTCGTGCTTCAGCTTCCGCGCCAGCGAAGGCGTGACCGACGTCAGGCCCTGCACGGGAATACGGATGCGTCCGTCGTTGATGGCTCCCGCCCAGGCCGGTGCTCCGGTCACGTCGGTGAACGCTTCCTGCGTGTACAGGATGACGCCGATGGGCTCGCTCGGCGTGTACCGCAGGATGCGCTCGATTTCGCGGAAGTCCTCTTCCAGCGTACGCAACACATCCTTGGCGAGCTCAGGCGCGGCCACGCCGCTGTAGCGCAGGGCAAAGTGCGATGTTCCGCCTTCGCGGTAGTTGCTTTCGGTTTCCTGGTCGCGTTCCGCTTTCTCGAGCGCCTGTTTGACGTCGGGGTCCGGGCGCAATTTGTACGCGCGCCGCCATTCCTCGATGGCCAGCTTCAATTTGTTCTGGCCGGAGTAAGCCCAGCCAGTCAGCTTGGCTACGTTGGGATCGTCGGGCGCCTGCCGCCTGGCGCGCTCCAGATAATCGAGCGCCTGCCGGTAGTCGCCCTTCAGCAAGCTCAGGTAGGCGACCTGCTCTAAGAAATCAAACTGGTCGGGGGCGTATTCAAACGCGCGTTGCGAGTAACGGATGGCCTCGTCAATTTCCCTGCGATCGCGCAGGAAGTTCGAAGCGGCGAGATACGCCATCAGCAGGCGTCGCACGGATTCCTTTTTATTCCCCTGCGCCTGCACCTCGAGCTGCGAAATGTAATTACGGTTCAGGCTGCCGCCACCGACCACCTCCCGCGCCAGTTCGTCGTAACCGTCTCCCAGGCGCAGCGATTCCGACGGAGCGAACTGCACCGGCGCTTCGGCGGGCATGCCGAACGGGACCGATGGCGTCGCGCCGCGCTCGACGCGCTCGACCAAGTCCTTGCGGAAGCTCAGCCGCCCGGCCGGAGTGTCGTAGCTGACGCGGTCGCCCTCCTCCACCACGTTGGTCGCGGAGATGCGCCGCCCGCTCTTCAGCACGATGACGTCGGCCGCAGCCGTCAGCGCAGAGAGGAGCACGAGGGCCAAGATTATTGTGGCGCGAGACATCCCGCCGATTGTAGTGCCCTCCCTGCGCTTTCGCAAAGCGCTGCGTCCTATCCGCCAACTCGGTCCTGCCCAGGCAACACTTCGCCGCCTCTTGTCGTCTCACTTCACAGATTGCTAGAGTGCGTGTGATGCGTTCTCTCAGCCCGATCGGGGTTTGTGTCTTGCTGGCCGCCTCCGCCGCTGCGCCGCAGGACTCGCCCCATCAGACTCTCCAAGCGCTCAACGCACTTCGCGTGGAACCCAGCCGTATCTACTTTGTCCGCGACTTTCATTTTCGCCGTGATGCCGCGCGCCTGGAACTGGAAGAGGGCAAGCTGGCATTCTTGCAGGCCTACCAGGGACGCATCACCGGCGCCGTGTTCGTCGGCACCGGCCGGGTGCTGGTGATGCCGCGCGACGCTGCCGAACGCCGGTCGCTGGCGCGATATCTCGGCACGCCGCTGCTCGACCAGAGTTTCAGCCGCGCCTATTTCCGCTTCACCGACGACACGGGCGAGTCCCTTCTCCGCCAACTCGCAGACGAAGGGGTGCGTCCCGAACGCGATCCCGGCTTCGCCGCGTCCTGGAACTCCGTGATGAGCGACCTGAACCAGAGCCAGTCCATGCGCGTGATGGCCGATCTCCTTTCGCAGAACCCGCGCCCCTATTTTTATGCCGGGCTGATGGGCGACGCGAGCGGGCCATTTGACGTCCTGGTCGATTACCGCCGCGCCGAGGCCGTCAATCTCGGCCAAACGCGCTGGGCCGGAGGCCAGCGGTTCTACGATGTCTGGGCTTCGTTCCCTTCCGCGAACGTCACCGAGTCGCCTCCGGATTTGCTCCGGCCTGAATCCTTCGACATCGATACCAGCATCCTGGCCGACAATACCCTTGAAGGCCGCACGGATTTGCACGTGAAAGTCGTTTCCGGAGGCGAGCGCGTGGTGGCGCTGGAGCTCTCCCGCCACCTGCGGGTTTCCGAGGTGACCGATGGGGCCGGCCAGCCGCTGCTGTTTTTCCAGAACGAGGATTTGAGCGGTGCCGGAGGCACCCAGCGCGGGAACGATTCTGTCTTCCTCGTCATGCCTCAGCCGCTCCACGAGGGCGACGCGCTCACTTTCCGCCTGGCCTATCGCGGCAGCGTCATCGCCAACGCCGGCAACGGAGTTTTTTTCGTCGGAGACCGCGGCAGCTGGTATCCGCACCCAGCGGGCTCGGACCGCTTCGCAAAGTTCACGCTGAGCTTCCGGTGGCCCGCGAAGCTCCGCCTGGTCGCGACCGGCCTCAAAGTTGAAGAGGGTGAGGAAGGCGAATGGCGTTTCGGCCGCTGGCAATCGGAAAATTTGATTCCCGTCGCCGGATTCAACCTCGGCGATTACGAGCTCGAAGTTACCGACTCAACACATCCGCAGCTCGAACTCTACGCCAACCGCGTGCTCGAGCAGGCTCTGGCCAACCGCTTCCGCACCCGGACGATCCCGCCGCCCGTGATTGTGCGCACGCTGCCGGATAGTCTGCCGCGCCCCGGGACGCCGCCACCTTCGATCCCGCTCATGCTGCCCGACGCGCCTCCACCGAGCCCGGCCACGCAACTCAAAGAGCTTGGCCGCGCATTTACCGAGGCCATCCGTTTCTTCGAAAAAACGCACGGGCCATTTCCCTACGAGCACCTGGCCATCACGCAGATCCCCGGTTCCTTTGGCCAGGGCTGGCCGGGACTTCTCTACCTTTCCACGTTTTCCTTTTTGGAGCCTTCGGCGCAGGGGCGCGCCGGCATCGGCCGCCGCTCGCAGGAACAGTTCACCGAGCTGCTGCCATTTCACGAGCTCGCTCACCAGTGGTGGGGCAACCTGGTTAGTTGGCCGACCTACCGCGACCAGTGGATCCACGAAGGCCTGGCCAATTACATGGCCGTCCTGTTCGCCGAAAGCAGGAAGGGCCAGGAAAAGCAACTCAATTTGTGGCTCGAGCGCTTCCGCGACGACCTTGTGGCCAAAGTCCCCGACAGCAACGACGTCGTCAACGACATCGGGCCGCTCACCCACGGCTATCGCTTGCGCTCGTCCAAACTCCCCGACGCCTACAGCACCATCATCTACGGCAAAGGCGCGTGGGTGTTTCATATGATCCGCATGCTGTTGCAGGATCCCTCCGCCAGAGAACCCGACGCGCGCTTCAACAAGCTGCTCCAGACGCTGCTCAACAACTACCGCTACCGCAGTATTTCGACGGATGACCTCCAGCACGAGATCGAGAAAGTGATGACCCCGGCCATGGCACTCGAAGGCGGGCACAAATTCGACTGGTTCTTCGACCAGTGGGTCCGTGGTACCGGCATCCCACATTACTCTGTCTCGGTGGAAATTCAGCAGCGGGGCAAGCGCGAATCCTACGTCATTCGTGGCAAGCTCAAGCAGAGCGAAGTGCCCGAATCGTTCATCGCGCCGGTGCCGCTCTACGCCACGCGGTCCTCCGGCAAACCGGTCCTGCTCGGCACCATCGTCACCACCGGCAACGAGACCCCGTTCCAATTCACGGTTCGCTTCCGCCCCGGCAAAATCCAGATTGACCCCAACCTAACCTTGCTCTGCATCCCGGAGTAGAGCTTTCCATTTGCCTTTACGGTAAAATGCAATGTAGTTGAGGATTTGCCCGTGAGGATGAGTTGAGGAGTCAACCCGGCTCATTTTCAGATTGCTGTAATTCCCGCCGCGCTGAAATCTCCCGACAGGAATGGTGTATGCAACCATCGTTGACGTTGAACGGCACCACGTGGCTGCGGTCGCTCAGCTTCGTCGCCGGAGCTGGAATGATGACGGCTTCGGTGATGACCATGCGCCATTTCTTTATGGCCAATTATCCGGAAACCATCTGGCAGGGCTCGTTCTGCGACATCAGCGCCTTCTTCAACTGTGATAGCTCGGCGTTTTCGGTCATCTCGCAGGTTGCCGGCGTGCCGCTCGGCTATTTCGGACTCATTGTGGGCGCGCTAGTGGCACTCGGCGCCATCTTTCCCTCTGCGGCGTTCGAGCGCACGAACAAAAGCATCGCCACGCTGAATGTGCTCGGCGTGGTCGCACTGCTGCTCTACTCCGTTTTCTGGCTGAAGAGCCTATGCCTGTTGTGCGCCGGTTTCTACGTCTCGTCCGCGTTCAGCTTTGTACTGTTCTGGAAGTACGGCATCGACGCCGACGCGCGCGGCCTGCGGCAGAAATACCTGCGACCGTCGGTGAAGCACCTTGCGGTGTCTGCGGTCGTGTTGCTGGCGGGCGCGTTCGGGACGCAGATGTTCCACGAGGCGAAGAAACAGGCGCAGTCGGGCGGTGTGGCCGCGCGGATCGTCGAGCAGTATTTCAGCCTTCCGACGGTGAACGCGCCGAGCATCGTCTCGCCGTACTGGCCGGTGCGCTCGACCGAGCGCTTCACCGACGCGCCGATCCAGGTGATCGAATACGCCGACTTTCTCTGTCCCGATTGTCACTTCCTGTTCCAGCAGCTCGAGAAGCTGGAGACGGAATTCCAGGGCAAGGTGAACATCGCGTTCCAGTTTTTCCCACTCGAAGTCAAGTGCAACACCGTGGTCGAGAAGAACCTGCATCCCGGGGCATGCGAGCTTGCCTATATCGCCGCACAGGACCCGGCGAAGTTCGCAGCGATCCACGACGAGATCTTCACCCACTTCAAGGAGGCCAGGGACCCCGAGTGGCGGCGTGATCTCGCGCGGCGCCATGGCGTGGAGGCGGCGCTCAGCGATGCCCGCACGAAGGAGATTGTGCGGCGCATCTTGAACACCGGGGCGGAATACGAGAAGACGTCGGACAAATACGCGCACGGCATCCGCTCGACGCCGACGATGATTGTGAACAACCGCATGATTATCGGCACGTTGCCGTACGTGCAACTGCGCGCGATTTTTCAGGCGCTAGTGGACCGCAGCGGCGGGCAGAAGAAGTTTATCGAAAATTGGGAACCGACGCGGCCGTAACAGGAGGCTACGGAATCGAAGGGCTCTGGTTGTGCAGAATGGCGAAGGCGATTGCGGCACCCGCGATGGCCGCGCCGAGAAAAATCATCATCGCCCGGGCGCGCCGAGCCGCCGGAGCGCCCGCGCCGGTGGGGCCCTGCGGTTCCTGCGATTCCAGCATCACGCGGTAGGTGGTTCCTTCGGGAACCGGATAGACGGAATTTCCGACGACCACCTCGAGTGCGCCGCGGAAATTGCTGACTACCAGTTCGTTCGGTCCAGCCAGCATCACCTGGCTGTGCGTCGGCTGCGTGGTGGCAGGCCGGATCAAGGCATTCGCCGCCCGGACGGCCAACGGAAATTCCTGAGAAGAAGAAAAACGCACGGCGCCGCGCCGCAGCGTGACGTCGAGGGTGCCCGAATCTTCCCGCAGGGTGGCATCGCTTTCCGCCAGCAGATAGAGTTGAGCGGTGCCTGCGCGCAGGCGCAGCCCACCCGACTCGCGCGTGGAGAGCAAGTCACCCGCGAAAACAGTGGCGCCAACGGCCGCGGCTACATCGCCGACGTTCGCCGCTTCCGAAGCGACCACCACTCCCAAGGGCTTCGCCGAAGCTCCGAACGCGGGAGAAAAAGCGAGGCAAGCGATCAAAGCAGCCGCTAGACAAGTGCGTGCAATCGAATGCACTTCCACCTCCGAGAGGTCCACGACTACTTTAAGGGTGGAGGTTGGTTGCGTCAACCTGCAATTTGGGAGGTTTGCCGAAACGCAAACGCCCCCGTGTGAGCGGAGCATTCTCTGCTTCTAATCCCTGAGACTTCTCACCCGCCCCACGGCTCCGCGTGGGGCGGGTGAGGAATGACAACCAGCCGAACGCTACTGGGATTTGCCGGCCTCGCGGAGTGAAGCGTCGCGCTTAGCCTTAAACTCCGCGCCGGGCTTCCACTCGGGCATCTTCGAATCGTTGGCAACGCGATAGCCGACCAGGAAGAAAAGCCGCGCGTCGTCCACCATGCCACTCAAATCCCAGTAGTCCTTAATCTGGTCGGAGGGTTTGTGGTAATCCTCCTTGGTGTAGCGCTCGCGCATCTCCATGCCCCAGCTCGCGGGCTTGCCGATGAACTCGGTCCCTTCGGAAGGGTCGAAGGCGGGCACACCCTGCTTGGCGAAGTTGAAGTGGTCGGAGCGATAAAAGAAGCCCTTTTCCGGCTCGGGGTCGGGCTTGACGGTGCGGCCGAGCTGAGTGGCCACGGCCTGCACAACGTCGTCAAGCGTCGAAGCGCCCATACCGACAATCGTGATGTCGCTGGTGCGGCCAAGCACGTCGAGGCCGTCCATATTGATCACGCCCGCGGTGCTGGCCAGTGGATAGAGTGGGTGCTCAGCGTAGTAACGCGAGCCGAGCAGACCCTGCTCCTCGGCGGTCACCGAAAGAAAGAGCAATGAGCGGCTGGGCGGCACCGGAAGCTGCTTGAACGCGCGGGCCAGCTCGATGAGCGCGGCGACGCCAGTGGCATTGTCCAGCGCGCCGTTGTAAATCTTGTCGCCGTTCACTTCGGGGCCGATGCCCAGATGGTCCCAATGGGCCATGTAGACGACGTACTCGTTCTTCAGCTTTTCGTCGCTGCCAGTGAGTTTGGCGATGACATTTTTCGAGTCCACGGTGCGCAGCTTGTTCTTGATGGTAATCCGCGCGCGCAGGCCGAGCGGGATGGGCTTGAAGTCACGGCTGACGGCGGCCTTCTTGAGCGATTCATAGTCCTTGCCGATTTGCTTGAGCATGGCCTGGGCCTGCTCGTTGGTGATCCAGCCTTCGACAGCGGCGCGGCCGATGTTTTTGTCCGGCGTGATCAAGTCGAACTGCTCGCCGCTCCAACTGTTCTTCACGACATCCCAGGGATAGCCGGCCGGGCCGGTCGCGTGA
>Ga0315268_10000573_pt1 | contig 43128 bp, 35 predicted proteins | sample C1_top_MG_FD_204535 | JGI IMG/M metagenome (GOLD analysis project Ga0315268, IMG submission 204535) | Sediment microbial communities from Yellowstone Lake, YNP, Wyoming, USA - C1_top | ecosystem: Environmental > Aquatic > Freshwater > Lake > Sediment | place: USA: Wyoming | collected 2017-08-01
GCTAATTTTCAAGTCAAACACCGAAGTGTCTTGAATAATCTAAAGTTAACGTCATTATATATCCGTTTCAGTCTAGAGCGCGCTAGAAATGGGGGGTTGGACAGATCCTTTGCATGGATTCTCGTGGCTCGAGAAAATGTCTATATACGCGAAACAGTTGAAGATGCCTAATCACTGACGCTGGTGGTTCTTTGGTGTTATTTGAAAAGGAAAAGCTCAACGAGATTCGTGAACGGAAGGAAAAGTGGGAGAATGACACGGTTTCTAAGAGTTTTGAAAAGCTTCCGGAGAGAGGCGAGTTCTTCACAAGTTCGGATGTTGCCGTGGGTCGAGTCTATACTCCTGTTGACGTTGCGGATTTTGACTATATGCGTGACTTGGGGTTTCCCGGTGAGTATCCGCTCACGCGCGGCGTTTATCCGACGATGTATCGGGCGAGGCTTTGGACGATGCGACAGTATGCTGGGTTCGGCACGGCTGAACACACGAATCAGCGTTTCAAGTACTTACTTGAACACGGGCAGACGGGTTTGAGTGTGGCTTTTGATTTCCCAACTCAGGTCGGGTACGATTGTGATCATCCCATGGCTTTGGGCGAAGTTGGGAAGGTAGGCGTGAGCGCCAGTACGTTGCGGGACATGGAAATTCTCTTTGATGGAATTCCCATGGATAAGGTTACCACTTCGATGACGATTAACGCGCCTGCCAACGTGTTGCTTGCCATGTACGCCGCGGTTGGACAGAAACAAGGTTGTGCGCAGGCCAGACTTGGAGGCACGGTTCAGAATGACGTGTTGAAGGAATACGTTGCCAGAGGCATGTACATTTTTCCACCCAAGCCTTCTATGCGCATGATCACGGATATTTTCGAGTACTGTAGTCAGAACATGCCTCAATGGAATACAATCAGTATAAGTGGTTATCATATTCGCGAGGCTGGATCGACGGCAGTTCAGGAGGTTGCCTTCACTTTTGCCAACGCAATCGCCTATGTGCAAGCGGCTGTTGACAGAGGCTTGGATTTGGATAAGTTTGCGGGTAGGTTGTCTTTCTTTTTTGCGGCTCACAGCAATTTTCTTGAAGAGGTTGCAAAGTTCCGAGCGGCGAGGAGATTGTGGGCCAAGATCATGCGGGATCGTTTCGGAGCCAAGAAACTTAATTCGTGGATGCTGCGATTCCACACGCAGACATCAGGCGTCTCGCTCACCGCCCAACAACCTTACAACAACATTGTTCGCGTAGCGTTGCAGGCTTTGTCTGCTGTTCTGGGGGGCACCCAGTCTTTGCACACGAATTCTTTTGATGAAGCTTATGCCTTGCCCAGCGAGCAAGCGGTGACCGTTGCTTTGAGGACTCAGCAGATAGTTGCCCATGAAAGTGGAGTGGTTGACAGCGTTGATCCGCTTGCGGGCTCATTCTACATTGAGAGTCTGACAAACGAGATTGAGGAGAGGGCTGCAAAATACATTGAACGGATTGATGCGATGGGGGGAGCAGTTGCCGCTATCGAGAAGGGTTTCATGCAGCGTGAGATTACAGAAAGTGCCTACCGTTTTCAGAAGGAGGTTGAGGCTAAGAAGCGGATCGTTGTGGGCGTGAATGATTTCCCAAGTGAGGAATCGGCTCCAATCAAGCTTTTGCAGATAAACCCTTTGATTGAGAAAAGGCTCGTTGAGCGGCTGAAAGAGATCAGACGGCAGAGAAACCAAGTTAAGGTACGAGAGGCTCTAAGCAAACTGCATGTAGCCACTGGGCGGGAAAACGTGAATCTGATGCCGTTCATACTCGAGGCTGTGAAGGAGTATGCGACCTTGGGAGAGATTTGTGACACTTTGCGCGATGTGTTCGGTGAGTACAGGCCGCCCTCTATCTTCTAGCTGATGATGAAGAGGATTTCGCCTTCGCTTACCGGTGACCCGTCTGAGACGTTTATTTCTTGGATGGTTCCAGCCTTTGGTGCCGTGATTTCATTCTCCATTTTCATAGCTTCGATTACGCACAGGATTTGCTTTGCGTTGACGTGCTCTCCTTTCTTAACTTTCACCTTGACTATCTTGCCCGTCATGGGTGCAGTGACCGCGCCCTCTACGGCGGCTTGCCTCGGTGTTGCCGTTCTTGTCATTGAGACTGCAGACGCTGCTTCGAAGCTTGTCGTTGCCCGCTTTGTGCCTGAGTTTTTGACTTCAACTTTGAAAATGGCTTCTTCTACTTTTACTGGAATCGCTTTTTCCTGTTCGATTTTGGGGAGTTGGATCTTGTAGCTTTTGTCATCTATTTTTATGGTGAAAGCTTCTTCAGGATTGATTTTGTCAGTCCGTATTTCGATCTTGTGCGGGGTGTCGTCTATTTTGGCAGTGAAAAGATTTTGAGTTTGCTGGGTCAGTTGTATTCTTCTTGGCTTGCCATCTACGATGACCTCGTATTCCGGCATTTCACGCACTCCGCTCTGTTAATCCTTGACGGCTTGCCAGAAGCCAAGGCGATATCACACCCTTAGGTCGTATCAGCGTCAGTGCCTTTGCTGTCGCACTACTTGTAACGTAGGAGAATACTGCAGCAGCTATGGCAGCAACTTCCTCGAGTTCCATAAGTCTCTCGGGGGCGATTGTGGTTTCGGTTTCTTCGCGTTTGATTTTTCGTTTCTTGAAGAATTCTAGTGCTATCTGTGGGAAAAGTACGTAGGTTATCTTGTCCTCTTCCGTTTCGATGTATGGTTTCACATCGTCTGGAATCTTATCAAGAGCCGGTTCCAAGAGGTCGGCTGGTCGCGTCGTTATGGGCTGTTCATCGCCGATGATTTTCTTCTTGATCTTTGGGTCGATTGGGGCAGGTGGTTTTCCGTAAAGGCCTTTGACGTAGTCTTTTATTTCTTTTGGGATTATGCTGTAGCGTTTGCCCGAGATGACGTTAAGTACAGCTTGAATGCCTACGAGCTGGCTGGTTGGCGTTACGAGCGGGGGATAGCCGAGTTCTTTTCTGACTTTGGGCACTTCTTCAAGTACCTCGTTGAGTCTGCCGAGGGCTTTTTGTTCGCGTAATTGTTCTAGCAGGTTGGAGAACATTCCGCCCGGGATTTGGTGAACGATTATTGAGGCGTCGACTCGTTCAGCTTTTGGATCAATCAGTTTCAACGGGTCGTAATATTTTTCGCGTAGTTCTCGGAAGTACTGTCCGATTTCGTTCAGCAGCTCACTGTCTAGGCGGGTGTCGTAGGGTGTTCCTTTGAGTGCGGCGACGACTGATTCGACAGGTGGTTGAGATGTGCCCCACGCCAGCGGTGAAAATGCCGTGTCAAGGATGTCTGCGCCTGCCTCGCAAGCGCGCAGGTAGGTCATCATGACCATTCCGCTCGTGCTGTGGCTGTGTATGTGTATGGGGAGGTTGATTTCTTTTTTCATTGCAGTTATTAGGTCGTATGCCGGTTGTGGAGCGAGCATTCCTGCCATGTCTTTTATGCAGATGGAGTCGCAGTCTAGTGCTGCTAGTTTTTTGGCCAATTCGACAAAGTGCCCCACTGTATGGACGGGGCTGATCGTGTAGCTGATCGTTCCTTGGGCGTGTTTGCCCGTTTTCTTGACGGTTTTGATGGCGACTTCCATGTTTCTTATGTCGTTCAAAGCATCGAAGACTCTGAAAATGTCGATGCCGTTCTCGGCTGCTTTTTCAACGAATTTTATGACGACATCGTCGGGATAGTTGCGGTAGCCTACGACGTTTTGTCCTCGGAGAAGCATCTGTAATGGTGTTCGTTTGACGTGGCGTCTTAGCTGGCGAATTCGTTCCCACGGGTCTTCGTTCAAGAAGCGTATTGCAACGTCGAACGTCGCTCCACCCCATGCTTCAAGTGAGAAGAATCCTACTTGGTCCATTTTTTCAGCTATTGGCAGCATCGTGTCTGTTCGCATTCTTGTGGCGATTAGGCTCTGGTGTGCATCACGAAAAGTGGTGTCAGTGATTTTGACAGGGTTCAAAGCCAAACTGTCTGCCCCGTGTTTTTCGAGTGGGAATGTGAAAAAAGGTGCGAAGCTGTATTAATTTATAATGGTACGTTCGAGTGTTTTCTAGATGGGCGGGGTTCACGTTTCGTTGTCAAGCTTTCGAGTGCGCTTACTAGTTTGGGACGGGTTTGGGATGGTTCGATCACTTCGTCTATGTAGCCTTTTTGTGCGGCTATGTATGGGCTTGCGAATTTCTCGCGGTATTCGCTTACAAGTTCATTGTGCCTTTCGCCTGGGTTTTTAGCTTTGGCTATTTCTTTACGGAAGATTATGTTGATCGCTCCATGCGGTCCCATGACGGCTATTTCGGCTGTTGGCCACGCGTAATTGATGTCCGCGCCGCTGTGTTTGCTTCCCATGACGTCATAGGCCCCGCCATAGTCTTTCCTGAGGATGACCGTGATTTTTGGCACGGTGGCCTCGCAGTAGGCGTAGAGGAGTTTCGACCCGTGTTTTATTATGCCGCCGTGCTCCTGTTCAATACCGGGCAGGAAGCCAGGCACGTCAACGAAGGTTATTATTGGGATGTTGAATGCGTCGCAGAACCGTATGAATCTGCCAGCTTTCATTGCGCTGTTGATGTCCAAGGCGCCTCCGTAGTGCGTGGGTTGGTTGGCTACTGTACCTATGGCTTTGCCGTTTAGCCGTGCGAAGCCGATGACGACGTTCTGTGCCCACAGAGGCTGAACTTCGAAGAATTCGCCGTTGTCGACCACGCGGTAGATGATTTCTTTCACGTCGTAAGGTTTGTCCGAATCATCTGGAATGATTTTTGCTATTGTTTCGTCTGTGCGGTTTGGGTCGTCACCTGTCTCAACAGTAGGCGAGTCTTCCAGATAGTTGTTTGGAATGTAGCTTAGCAGTTTTTTGATGATTTGGACGCATTGTTCTTCGTCCTTTGCGATGAAGTGGGCGACGCCACTGGTCTGGCTGTGAACCATTGCTCCGCCCAGTTCTTCGAAGGTCACTTCTTGACCGAGGGCCGCTTTAACGACATCTGGGCCTGTTATGAACATGTGGCTTGTTTTGTCAACCATTATTATGAAATCCGTTAGGGCGGGTGAATAAACTGCTCCCCCTGCACACGGACCCATTATGGCTGATATCTGCGGCACGACGCCTGAACTGATGACGTTCCGGAAGAAAATGTCACCGTAGCCAGCGAGACTGGCCACACCTTCCTGAATTCTCGCGCCTCCGGAGTCGTTTAGACCTATGACCGGGGCGCCGGTTTTGAGGGCTAGATCCATGAGTTTGCAAACTTTTCTAGCGAACATTTCGCCTAGTGAACCGCCGAAAACCGTGAAGTCTTGTGAGAAGACGTAGACGAGTCGACCGTCCATCGTGCCGTAGCCTGTGACAACACCGTCTCCGAGGACTTTCTTGTCAACCATGCCGAACTCTGTGCACTGGTGAACTACGAACTTGTCGATTTCATTGAAGCTGCCGGGATCAAGCAAGAGCTCAATTCGTTCGCGAGCGGTAAGCTTGCCTTTCGCGTGTTGATCCGCAATCCGTTTTTGACCGCCTGCCAGCTTGGCCTGTTCGTTCAACTCCTTTAGACGCTTGATTTTCTCCTCAACAGTTGGCTCTCTTGTCGGGGTCATAGAGGTCCCTCGTATCGCTCGGTACTATTAGGTTAACAGGTATTTAGAACATCTGGAGAACGACAGGAAACTGTAACATCACATCAAGAAATACGAAGAGAAACGTCTCCAACACATACTCGGCGCGTTTTCCCATTTTCAAGCCGTAGGATCAACGCGCCTTCTTCGTCAACGTCTAACGCCAAGCCAACTATTTCTTCACGCTGGTCAGTCACTTCAACTTCTTGGCCCAAGAAAGCGGCGCCTTTTTTCCATTCTGCCAATATTGGGGCGAATCCTTGCTGTTCAAATAGGCTGTACGCTTTCTCCAGTTTGCTCATAACCGCTCTGAACAAGTTATCGAGCTTGATTCTACTGCCGACTTCGTTTTCAATCGAAGTGGTGACGGGCTTTAGCGAAGGTGGAAAGACTCGTCTGATGTCGAAGTTTGCATTTATGCCAACGCCTATTACGGCATAGTTCACTTTTTGGTTTGTCGTATTCATTTCCGCGAGTATTCCGCAGATTTTCCTTCCGTTCACCAAGACATCGTTTGGCCACTTAGTTTCTATTTTCAAGCAGTATTCCTCACGTAGAGCATCCGCGACTGCTAAGCCAGCTACGAAGACAAGTTTTGTGGCTTCTGTGGCATCGAATTCAGGGCGAACGATGATTGAAAAGTACAGTCCACCTTTTGGCGATATCCATTCTCGCTCAAGCCTTCCACGTCCGGCTGTTTGAGTCTCAGCGACGGCAACTGTACCTTCAGCCGCGCCCATTGCGGCCAATTTCTTAGCCCAATCATTCGTTGAAGGAACAGAAGAGCTGAAGAGAACTGTTTTCCCGAATCGCCTGGTTTGCAGACCTTCCTGAAGCTTGTCTACACTCATCTTTGCTGGTATAGCAGCTCACCAGTGGATTTTTCAAGAATCAACGTTCACGACGACCACATTGCCACAGTAGAAGACGGCGAGGCACAGCCTAGTTGTCATAATTTCTCGACGAGTTCCAGAAGAACGCCTTTCGTACTCTTTGGATTTATGAAGGCGACTCTTTTTCCTTCGGCACCGGGGCGGGGCTTTTCGTCAATCAGTGTTATGCCTTTTTGTTTGAGCTCTTCCAAAACCTTCTCGGCACTATCGACTCTCATTGCGAAATGGTGAATGCCCTCTCCACGGGCCTCGAGAAACTTCGCGATTGGGCTGTCGCTTCCAAGTGATTCTAGGAGTTCTATTTGGGTTTCGCCGCCTGTGGAGATAAATGCCACTTTAATCTTGCGGTCCTTCAAAACCTGAACGCCTTCAAGTTTGAAGCCTAGCAAGTCACGGTAAACTTCGATGGCATCGTCCAAGTTTTTTACGGCCACGCCCACATGATCCACGCCTTTAAACACGATTCCAGCTCCTTTCAAAGAATGGTTAAGTGCATAGAAGGCGCTATAAAAAAGGTTTCTGAAAGAAGGAAACGTTATAAACAAACAGCAAATATCAGTAGCCATGCCAGACAAAGTCCATTGCGCTCACATTCTCGTGAAAACGGAGCCAGAAGCCAAAGCAGTATTAGAACGGCTCAACAAGGGAGAGAAATTCGCGAACATAGCCAAGGAAGTTTCTCTATGTCCGTCGGGAAAGCGCGGCGGTGACCTTGGAACCTTCACTCGTGGGAAGATGGTGCAGGAATTTGAAAGATGTGCCTTCGCTATGGAAAAAGGACAAGTCTCACCAATAGTGAAAACAAAGTTCGGGTACCACATTATAAAAAGACTGGAATGAGACGAAAGCGACGCTCTCGCATCAACGACGCCAAAGCAGTTAATGCTGAAAAAATGCATTCAGTGGGAACTGGCTACATTTACGAAGTTCTTAAGGATCTCTTCTCCATGTTCGGTGTTGTTCACTTCGGGATGGAATTGAATCCCATAGTACGGCTTCTTGACATGTTTAGCAGCTTGAACTGCACAATTCTCTGAGACAGCGAGCACCGTGAAGTCTTTTGCTATTTTCACTTCGTCGTTATGGGACTCCCAAACCAGTAATTCTTTCGGCAAGCCTTTGAACAGGTCGTCTTCTTGAATGATCTTTATCTTGGCCAGCCCATATTCTGGGACTTCGCTTGGACCTGCTTTTCCGCCGCAATACACGACCATTAATTGGAGCCCTACGCAGATGCCGAGAATTGGACCGCTGAAATGTTGCAGATAGTCAGTGCAGTTGCCCAACTTGGGGGACTCCCAAGCGATTCTGGGTGCACCGCCGCTCAAAACCAGGGCGTCAGCATCTATCTCGCTGACAGGCGCGGTGTTGGCTATGATTTTGGAATCGCAGCCGAGTTCACGCAAGACTCTCCAAATCCTGTGAGTCCATTGACCACCGTTGTCGACAACATAAACCTTAGCAGGCTTACTCATACTCGATCGTTCCCGGAGGCTTGTTGGATATGTCAAAAACAACGCGACTAACATCATCTTTCAAGGTGTTCGTAATCCTCACAGATATCTTCTCGAGCACCGTGTGAGGAATCTTCGAGTAAGCGGCGCTCATGCCATCTAAACTTTCTACTGCTCGAACTGCAATGATACTTCCATAGGCTCTGACATCGCCGTGTACGCCGACGGTCTTGCAAGGCAGCAAAACAGCGAAGTACTGCCAAGGCATACTCATCTCATTTCTTGCCACAGCCTTCTCGATCTCTTCCTCCACGATGGCGCATGCCTCTCTTATGATTCTCACGCTTTCAGGGTTAGCTTCGCCGATGATTCTCACGGCCAAGCCGGGTCCTGGAAAAGGCTGCCGCTCATACAGTTCCGAAGGCAAACCGAGCTTTTTTCCGACTATCCTGACTTCGTCCTTGTACAAGTCTCTCAGGGGCTCGACGATTTCGAAGTCTATTTTTTCAGGTAAGCCCCCAACATTGTGGTGAGATTTGATTCTGTCCCTTAATCCGCCACCGCTCTCTATCCAGTCCGGTGCAATGGTTCCCTGAACAAAAAACTTTGCGTTCTCCTTCTTGGCAACTTCCTCAAAAACCCGAATGAACAATTCTCCTATTATCTTCCTTTTCTGCTCCGGGTCAATCACGTCTTTGAGTTTCTTGTAAAATCGTTCTTTGGCATCTACAACCAGAACGGTCAAACCTAGTCTCTTCAACATTTTTTCGTTGTTCTCTATCTCATTCTTCCTCATGTAACCAGTGTCAACCAAAACACATCGAAGATTCTGCCCAATGGCTCTGTTCACCAAAATAGCTGCAGTGGATGAATCGACCCCGCCAGAAATGCCGATAACTGCTCTACCCCGTATTTTGCCCTTCAACTCTTCAACAGTTTTGTCTATGAAACCATCGGCATCGAACATGAAATCAACACAAGCTAGAGGAAACAAAGGACTATAAAAATCTTGTAAAGGCAGCCCTGGATGTGTGCAAGGGAGAATAACGCCCGCGCTAGCATTGTGACAACGCAAGGATTTGGAAAAACTATAAAGGACACGTGGTAAAACTATGGTATTCTCTTTGAACAGGTGAACCTGATGGAAAAGTTCGCTCACGACATAGTCATTGTGGGAGCCGGTTTGGCTGGATTAAGAGCTGCTGTGGCTGCGGCTGAAATAAGCAGCAAATTGGACATAGCTGTGATTTCGAAACACCACCCGTTGCGTTCGCATTCTGTCTGTGCACAGGGAGGGACGGGTGCGGTGATGCGGGAAAAAGACTCTTTCGATTTGCACGCTTACGATACGGTGAAAGGCGCTGATTTCCTCGCAGATCAAGATGTTGTGGAATTCTTCGTTAGACAAGCGCCTAGAGAAATCGTGCTTACGGAGCATTGGGGATGCCCCTGGAGCCGCACGGCTGACGGTAAGATAGATCAACGCGCCTTCGGAGGGCACAGTTTCCCAAGAGCATGCTTCGCAGCTGACATGACTGGCTTTCACGAAATGCACGCGATTTACGGGAAGATTTCATCGTACGGGAACATAAAATTCTATGATGAATGGTTTGTTACGTCCCTAATTGTCGAGAACAATACCGCGATGGGTCTAACGGCTATAGAAATGAAGACAGGAACGATGCACGCGCTTCAGGCCAAGTCGGTCGTAATCGCAAGCGGAGGACACGAACGCATATATGAATTCACCACGTTCTCCCACACGACCACGGGCGACGGCATGGCTATGGCCTATCGTGCCGGAGCACCGTTGGAAGACATGGAGTTTGTCCAGTTTCATCCAACTGGTTTGGTTCCACCGGGCGTTTTGATAACCGAGGGAGCTCGTGGAGAAGGAGGCTACCTTGTTAACGCCAATGGTGAACGATTCATGAAGCGTTACGCGCCGGAAAAGTTGGAGCTGGCTCCTCGCGATGTGATTTCTCGGGCTGAGCAGACCGAAATTCTTGAAGGAAGAGGGTTGCAGGGTCCCTACGGCCCATACATAGCCTTAGACCTCAGGCACCTGGGTGAACAGAAAATAAACGAACGGCTGCCGCTCATTCGGGACGTCGCAATCAAGCTGGGCGGAGTCGATCCGGTTAAAGAGTACATACCGGTACGGCCAGCAGCTCATTATTCGATGGGAGGAATCAAAGCAGACATACGTACCCAAACACCGATAGCTGGACTGTTTGCCTCTGGTGAATGCTCATGCTTGAGTTTGCACGGAGCAAACAGGCTTGGCACAAACTCAACGGCAGAATGCCTAGTCTTCGGTGCAGTCTCGGGTGAAGAAGCAGCCAAACACGCTCTGTCAGTCGGGTTCCATGAGCTTCCGCAAGAGAAGCTGGCAGCGGAGGAAAAACGGGTTTTCAATCAGATCCTAGGAAGCGAAGGCACAGAGAGAGTCGCGGTCATTAGAGAAGAGATGAGGCGCATAATGAACGAAAAAGCTTGGATTTACAGGAGAGGCGACCAGCTTGAAAGCGGCCTGAAAGAAATCAGACAGCTCAGGCAGCGTTTCAAAAAGATAAAGGTACAGGACAAGGGTAGGCCGTTTAACACAGGAATGCTGAATGCTCTGCAGCTTGACTTTATGTTGGACCTCGCAGAAATTACGATGGTCAGTGCGCTACCAAGAACGGAGTCGCGCGGGGCGCATTCGAGAACGGATTATCCGAAGCGTGATGACCAAAACTGGTTGAAGCACACGCTAGCATACTACACGAAGGATGGACCGAGGCTTGAGTACGGTCCGGTTACGATCAACAGGTGGCAGCCTGTGGCGAGAACCTACTAGGAGGATGAATGAGATGAGCACGAAAATTGAGAAAACCGTTGAATTCAAGATAAGCCGGTTTGACCCTGAACAAAACAGGCACTACGTGTCCTCGTTCAAGGTTCCCATCCGAAAGGGGACGACAATGCTTGACTCTCTGCTTTATATAAAGGATAATCTCGACGAATCGCTTACGTTTAGGCAGTCGTGCAGGATGGGCATCTGCGGGGATTGTGCAATCAACGTTGACGGGAAGCCGATGTTAGCCTGCTACACGCAGGTGCTGGATCTGGGTGCAGACTCGTTGGTTGTTGAGCCGCTTTCAAACGCTACGGTGATAAAAGACTTGGTTGTTGACATGCAGCCGTTCTTCAGCACTTACAAGCGAATCAAGACGTATCTGATCAAGCCTGAGGAGGAATTTAAGAAGCCAGACGAGTTTGCACAGCCTCCAGCGGACCTTAAGAAGATCTGGGACTTTACGTTATGTATCAAGTGTTCGATCTGCAACTCGGCGTGCCCGGCTGTGATTGATGAAAAGTTCCTAGGGCCTTCTGCGTTGACCTCCACCTACCGTTTTGCCGCAGATTCGAGAGACCAAGGCTTGGATGAACGTTTGAAGCCTATGGCGGACAACATTTGGCTGTGCACACAGTGCAACTCGTGCACGTTGTTCTGTCCTAAGAAGCTGAGCTGTGCAAACGCGATAGTTGATGACCACAGTTTCTTGGTGGAAGCAGGAAACATTCCGAGAACTGTCAAGGACGTGCTTGAGAGCGTCTACAAATATCACAACCCGATGGGAACCTCACAGTCCAAGAGGATGGACTGGGCTAAGGATCTGAATGTCAAAACGTTTCCGACAACTGCGAAGGCTGATGTTCTGTTCTTCGTGTGCTGCTCAAACGTCTATGACATGAGAAATCAAGAAGCCGCCAGAACCATGGCTTCAGTTTTTGACAAGATGGGCGTCACCTTCGCGACTCTGGGCGCTGAAGAATGGTGCTGCGGGGATCACATGCTCAGAATGGGTGAGAAGGGGCTGTTTGAAGAGCTCGCAGAACACAATGTTTCCATGTTCGAAAAGTTCGGAGCGGAGAAAATCGTCACGTTGTCGCCGCACTGTTACAACACGTTCAAGAATGACAAACCGTACAGTGACGCTAAGCTTAACGTTCAACACTACACTCAATTCTTGGCTGAAACTATCCAAAACGGCAGACTCAAACTGTCCAAGCCTCTGAAAAAGAAGATTGCCTATCACGATCCATGCTTCTTGGGTAAACGCAACGACGTGTTCGATGCACCAAGACAGATTTTGCAGTCAATAAAGGGCGTGGAGCTTGTTGAAATGAAGAGGTTGAAGCAGAGCAGTTTCTGCTGTGGTGGCGGAGCCGGAAGAGTCTGGACAGAAGACGCCTTGCCTGAAAAGAGACCCAGCACCAATCGGCTTCAAGAAGCGCTCAGCCTCAATGTTGACACCGTAGCGGTTGCTTGTCCTTACTGCGTGACCACGTTGGAAGACGCCGTGAAAGTGCTGGACGTGGAAAACAGGATTGCAGTGAAAGACATTCTTGAGCTGGTAAGGGACGCATTGTAAACAGTCGAGAACTTCGAGTTCATTTCTTCTCCTTGCATCTTTTGAAGGGATACGGTCAAGCATCGCACGGCTTCTGGTTTGTCGTCGTACAGAACTCGAATTTTATACAGATATATTAATATCAAACATTCAATTTTTCTTACAACCAAAGTACGGAGGATAGCGTCTTGTTTGGTTATGCTGGGCGCGTGCTGCATGTAGATTTAACGTCCGGAAAGACTCACGTTGAGGCTTTGAACGAAGATCATGCTCGAAAATACATCGGCGGAATAGGCCTAGGCATGCGATTGTGGGTGGACAATTCCAAAGCTGGAGTTGATCCGTTTAGCCCTGAGAACCCTTTGATTTTGGCGACAGGCCCGATATCGGGCACGATGTGGCCTACGGGCGGAAACGGACACGCTTTTGTTTCAAAATCGCCACAGAGCTATGGCGTCGGCGAGGCTAAGGCCCACGGCTCATTTGGGACAGAGATGAAAAGAGCTGGTTATGACGCTGTGGTTCTTAAGGGGAAGGCCGAGAGACCGGTTTACTTGTGGATTGATGACGATGCTGTTCAGCTTCTAGACGCCTCGAAGTTGATGGGTAAGTCGCCTGGCGACACTGAAGATGCGATCAGAGAGGAATTGGGTGATTATTACATTCGTGTTGCAGCAATCGGCTTGGCCGGAGAGAAGCTGTCTCGGATGGCGTGTATAATAAACGATAAGACTAGGGCGGCGGGAAGAACAGGTTTAGGCGCTGTGATGGGATCAAAGAATCTCAAAGCGATCGCCGTTCGCGGAACTAGGGATATCACGGTTGCAAAACTGGACGAGTTCATGGAGTACGTTAAGGAGTTCCATGAGAGAATGAAGGGCCCTGCAACGCAGAAGTACAGGACGTTGGGCACGCCCGAAAACGTCCTTGTTCACAATTCTTTGTCGTGTATGCCGACTAGAAACTATCGTAACTCCCGTTTTGAAGGAGCGGAGAAGGTCAGCGGAGAAAACTTGAATGAGAAATATGTCGCCAAGGTCATCGGTTGCAGTTCTTGTGCTATGCGATGTGAACACATGTGCGTGGTTGGGGAGGGGCCTTACAAGAACACGATGACGCGGATGGAGTACGAAACGCTGTGGGCGCTTGGGCCGTATTGTGGGGTGGACAGGCTTGATGCTATCATAAAGGGAATGGAGCTCACGAACTATTATGGTGTGGACGCCATCAGCGCCGGCGTGACAGTTGGCTTCGCTATGGATTGTTATGAAACGGGCATATTGACACCGAAGGAGGTTGACGGTATAGATGCGAGGTTCGGCAACGCTGAAGCCATGGTTCAGCTCGTTGAAAAGATCGGTAAACGTGAAGGTATTGGCAACTTGCTCGCTGATGGAGCGAAATTCGCTGCAGACAAGATAGGCAAGGGTTCCGAGAAGTTGGCGGCCACGATAAAAGGAGTAGAAAGCACAGGGTACGATTTAAGATGCCTCAAAACGGCTGCGCTAGGCTTTGCCGTTTCTTTCCGCGGAGCAGATCACAATAGACACGGGGCTTACGCGTTTGACGTGAAGGGAAAAGTTAACAGGCTCGTGGCTGAGAAGGGCAGAGGCAAACTTGTCAGGGACATGGAGGATGTCTACAACCTTATCGACTCGTTTATCATTTGCAAGTTTTCGAGAGGCACGTATTACAAGGAGCTGCCGGACATGGCTAAGCTCTACACGCTGGTAACGGGGTTCGAGATGACGCCTGAAGAACTGAAGAAGACAGGCGAAAGGATACAGAATCTTGCCAGATTAATCAATGTTAGAGAAGGCCTGAGCAGAAAGGATGATACGTTGCCATGGAAGGTTATGCATGAACCGATTCCAGATGAAGGCCCCTCAAAAGGCGCTTACGTCTCGCAAGAGGAGTTAGATCTGCTGTTGGATGACTATTATGAGGCTCGAGGATGGACACGTGAAGGCGTACCAACGATGGCCAAGCTGAAGGAGCTAGGTATGGACGATCTGATCGGGATAATCCAGAAGAAAGTGGGGGAATAAACGGATGGTGAAGATTCACGAAAGAAAATTCGTTTCGGCAGATCCAGACAAGTGTGTAGGCTGCCAAGTCTGCGAATACGTTTGTTCAGTGACGAAAGAGAAGGCTTTCAATCCGCTGAAATCCAGGATACGTGTGGTTCGGATAAATCAACTGATAAACTTGGGTGTTACATGCCGACTTTGTGAAAGCCCGCCGTGCGTTGCTGCTTGTCCGAGGGAAGCCTTGACGCAGTCTGAAGAAACTGGCCTGATAAATGTGGACAAGGACAAGTGCAACGGTTGCGGATGGTGCATCGAAGCATGTGACTACGGGGCCATCATGCTGCATCCAGACAGCAAAGTCGTTTACGTCTGCGACTTGTGCAAAGAAAAAGGAGAACCTCAATGCATCAAGTGGTGCCCAGAAGAAGCCTTGGAACTTGTTACAAGCGACGTTCTGGCTCAGAAGGCGAGAATTACAGCAGTCAAGAAGCTGTTCCAAGAAGCCATAGAAGAGACTCGAACAAAACCCTAGTTTTAAAAGGAAATCTCATAGAAATCTTGTCTGCGCTTCTTCTAGTTTCATCTCTTGCGCTGTACGAGCTATTACTGTCTTGAAAGAGCTAGAATTTCGCCGATTCTTCTTGAGTCATAGTTATGCCTTCTCCCCAAAGTGTTTGGCTACTTTGGATACGTCGATGATGTTGATAATCTCGTTCATGTCCACGTCTGCCATTTGATTCCAGTGTGGGTCTCCCGGCCTGCAACCGAACGCCCTTGACACCGTTGATACGTCGATGATGTTCACGAATCCGTCCTTGTTCAAGTCTGGCTTGGGGGTGTAACCTGATTCATAGCGTTCGAAAGGGTATATCAGGGGATACCTGTCTGTGTTGTTTTCATCTATTTTGTAGGGGGCGTCTCCAATCTTGTCTTTGTTTTCGTCTGAAGGGTTGTAGCTGCCCCAATAGTTGCCTCCAGAGGGATAGTCATTATCCCACGAGTTGGCATCGCCAGGCACGGTCACATGCACCTGCTCATAGTTGTCTGCGAAGTTGTTATGATAGACGGAATTTCTTGAAGACCGGTATACCAGGATGCCCATGCGATTGTGTTGTATGTTGTTTGCGACTACGGTGTTGTTGGTTGACTCGCCAAACCATATACCGCTCCAATCGTCTGTGATAGTATTGTTCGTTGCTATGCTGCTGTTTGTTCCTTGTAAAAGCAAGCCTGCCACTGTGCCGGACAGGGTCAGATCCTTCACTGAGATGTCGTTGCAGTTGACCAGGATTACCTGCCCAGCGTCAGTGACGCTGTTGTCTGAGACGTTCTCAAGATAGACCAGAGGTTTGCCGTTTACGGTGTTTTCTTTCACAACGTTTCCGAAAGAAGAGGTTACAAACAAACCGCTGCTGGCGAAAGCGTTTCTTGCAATGTTGCAGTTTGACGAGTAATGGAGCTCGATGCTATTCGTCATTTCGTTTTCAGTTACGTTGTTGCCTGAGGAATGCCAGAGGTAGATGCCATTCTGCCCGACGGGTGTTATGGTGTTCATGGTTATCGTTGAGTCTGTTGTGTAAGCCAGCAGTATGTCAGGTGAGTTGTTCTTCAGGTTGAGGTTTTGGACGGTTATACGTGTGCAGTTTGCGAGGGCAATGTATCCGGCGTCCGATGGAATTACCTTTTCTTTCTCGTTTATCAGGTAGTAGATGGGTTTGCCTTCTATGGTGTTTGAGACATCAACGTCGTTGAGATAGTCTGAAAGACTGGAACCGTAGACATAAAAGTTGGCTGCGTTTCCAGCCATTGTGTTGTTCTTGAGAACATTGTTTGAAGCATAATCGAGTATGATTCCACCTCCGGCGGAAAGATAGATGCCTGGTCCGTTGTTTGTTATGGTGTTTCCAGAAATCGTGTTGTTTGAAGAGTAAACGAGACTGATGCCGTAAACGTCGTTTGTTATGTTGTTCTGGGTTATTGTGGAGTTAGTTGTGTATGCGAGGAGTACGCCTTCACCGTTGCTTGTGAAGTTTAGGTCTTGCACTGTTATGCCGATGCAGTTTACGAGAGCCACGTATCTAGCGTCCAATGGGACAATCATGTCCCTCCTATCGACCCAGTAGTAGACCGGCTTACCGTCTACTGTGTTACTTGCATCGACGTAATTCACAAAATCTGAAAGGTCTGAACCATCGACGTCGAAGTTGTATCCATTGCTGGCCATTGTGTTATTCACAAGCGTGTTGTTTGAAGAATCAGAGAGATAGATGCCACGCACGTAGTTGTTTGTTACGTTGTTTCCAGAAACTATGTTGTTTAAAGAGGAACTGAGTCCGATGCCAAGATCGAAGCCTTTGATTTGCGCGTTCCTAACTGTCACGTTTGTTCTTTCGGATAAGTCTATTCCTGTTCCACTTCCTGCTCCTTGGAGCGTGTATCCGCTTCCGTCTATTACTATGTCACTCCTCTCTACGACGATAGGGGCAATTGATGTTCGCAACGAAAACGTAAGTAACGTTATCAGCGGTCTGAATGTATGTCGTTCCCTCAATGCTTCCGTCAGCCCTAATGTAAATTGTCTTAAATCCGCTGACTTGTCGAGTCTCAAAGGCTAGGAGAAGTGTACCTAATAGAATCAACAGTGACAATAGCGAGGCAGTAGTTCTTCTCGCCAAACTCCTTTCGCCAAACAAGTATAGTTTTACCAACAAATACATTTTTCGGTACTCATCATCTTGCGCGCGCGGTCAATCTTCGTTCGACATCCTAGAGCGCTCTTCTGCTGTAGGCATAAAGATAAAATACATGGGGTTCATTAACGACATTCTGGCTGTGGCACTGCGGGATGGCTAATGAGTTCAGTGAAACGGGGAAGACCGCGAAAGTTTCAATGGGTCGAGTCCAAGGGCATCGGCGAAAATCACTCGGCTGAAGCGCAGTTTCTGAAGTTCGCGAGTGTCAATAATCCTTTCATGGCGCGGGTTGCGTCAAGCGGTTGTCCTCAGTGCAAAAGCAAGGACTTCAGGCTTCGTCACGACGAAAAATTCGGAAACATAAGATTCTATTGTCAAGAATGCGGATACGAGACTTCATTTCACATAAAGAAGCCGACGAGAGATCAGCTTAGTGTGATACCGGTCTACGATGTTCAAGGTTTGCTCGTTGACGAGAAAGTCGTGGACGTGTTTCATGAGCAGACGGAGCGAGAAACTGCTGATTCTAAAGTGTTAAGGGCGGAGCAGAGGCTGGATTTGGGCGGCGAGTGGTTTGATGGCGTTTCGGGAATGGAAACGCAAAATCGGTGTCTGACCCGCGAGGAGGCGATTGAACGTATCAGGAAAAGGCAGATGAGAGCCCAAATTGCGAAGTTGCTCAAAGGAATCGAGGAGGACATTAGAGATGACCGACTGGCTTCAATGGAAGCAGACATGTCATCTGATGAGGTCTGATTTTCTGTAATATAGGTGAGGAAGAAATAATCCTTTTTGGCGCGCACAGTCACTCTTACAATGTCCTTTTCATATCCTTGTTGACTATCGCTCGTTCAGTGTCGAAGCTCCGCATCAACGTTGTGCCAGGGGCTCTTTAGGGTGTTTGACGTCCAGCCTTTCTTGGTGCGTGCGTGCAACGGTGGTAGGGCCCTGTATTTGGAGCCAAATATGTCTTGTTGTTTTAGTGGTGTGGTTTGTGGAAAACGCCAAGTCGAATTCATTAGACCGAGAAAATTCCATCTTGGTAAGGAACTGCTACCAGGGTTGATTCTATACTCGAGCAAGTAGGTTGCATCTGTTTCTACGTGAAAGCGAAATAGAGCAGAAAAACTGATAATGAAGATCAAACAACCATGAAGACAGATAGAGGAATCTCATCGACAGAATGGGAAAAGAGCAGACATTTTTGGAGGCTAGGGCCGAATTATTGCTTATTCTGATAAAATAGGCTTTCGGGCTCGCTGGGATTTGAAGCCTCCTGCCTAAGTGGGGATATTTCCCCCGCACGATTCCCCTTTTTTTCTTTTTGAGTGGTTTCAGGAATTGTAGGAGGTGAACTGTTTGGATCGAGGTTGATGACGAGGGTTGAACACATATCAAAAACTCCTGGGCGTGACAGGAATAAGAACAGACGAACAACTGGCAGTACTACTCCTTCTTTTGTTTCATACGTGTGCAACCAAAATTCTGAGCCCGCCTCTAGGCATGTTCGAGTTCCTCGACGAACCAGCCAAGCTTTTTGGAGACAAGATAGGAACTGATTGTTTGCTCAAAACTAGAGAAGAAAAAGAGAGGGTTATGCAGTCTTACCGAATTCTTTTGCAATCATCGATATGTCGACGATACTGATTTTTTGGTCTTCGTTAATGTCAGCGTCAGCGTTCCAGTTTTTGTCTCCCGGTTTTGCAGCGAAAGCCGTTGCTGCTTTAGATATATCAATTATGTTGACTTTGCCGTTTCCGTCTATGTCTCCCTTGATCGAGATCTTAACGCAACAGGTTCCGATGTTGTTTTCTGGGTTCGTTTCGTTAGAAACCGGGCTGGCCTCGGCCTGTATAGAGCAGTTACAGGGCCAAAAGGGCGCTTGGACTCCGGTCGTATTCCAAGTAAAGGTCAAATTGGTGCACTTTCCATTATCCAATGTCAGTGTCTGAATGCCAACAAGACTCGAGTTTGCGAAAAGCGAGACATTGAAAGTCTCTATGACGTCTCCTAGGTTCGCAACCGTGACGTTTATTCGAGTAGAACAATTCTGATTTACACACTTTCTATATGGTTCGACGCTTATGATGGCAACATCATGTATGACTGTAACCTCTAGCTCAAGCTTCAAACGCCAAGTACCATAGACTGCGTTCTCTAGCACTGTGTAGGCGTAGTAAGGACTGAGACTTACCTTGTAAAGGCTGTAAGTGGGTTGCAGAGTGTAGTATGCATCGTTTGTGCTTGTCACAATGTTTCTGTGCATATCCTCAACCCTTGTTCCGTTTGGAATGAGCAAGACGGAAGAGTTTAAGGGAATGGTTGAAGCGATGTCCAAGCTCGTATAGGAATAGTAATCGTTGCTGTCAAGAGCCGCAGAGTCAAGGTTGAACTCTAAGCCTTGTGCATCGGTCTCATGATCGATGATCGTGAAGACGTCAGCTCCGGACCATAGTTGCAGTGGGAAGGGTTGTGTCCCAATGTTAGTCACCGTAACAGTTTGATTGTAGGGTAACCAATAGCTATAGTCATAGACGTTTCCAGTACTAGTATCTGCGAAGTGATATGAATATTCCAGCAACGCGCCGTTTACATCTGCTTGACTTGAATTCCCGTTCAGCTCGAAATAGTAGATTTGCCCGTTATGCCAGCCCGACCTCGAGGGTAAGTCCACCGAAACGTTCTGTCCAACTGCAAGAGACATTTGCTGGCTTATGTATTCTTCGCGATGGATCGACACGCGAAAACCGTCGGGTACGTACAGAGAAGGGGTGTTTGAATCAAAGATCTTCATCTGAATCCTCCAAAGGCCCTGCGCATTGAAACTGTACTGCTGCGCCAGTTCAAGCGGTTTGAACGACATATAAACGAAACCCCAAGAGAAAGCGTCCCAGACAGGCTGTTTTTGGAGCTGCAATATGTCAAGCCCAGAGGGGCCATAGAGATGTTGAAGAACACCGGATCCATTCCAGTGGATTGTGTATAGGTCTTGATATGTTACGGTTGATGGAACTGTGAACTGTATCTCCGCCGTAGAGTCTGAAGTTGTTATCGTTGCGCTTTTCAAGCAACTGTAGAAGGCGGTTCCAGAGGCGTCTATTTGGATGTCTGCTGGTGAGATGTTCTTGATTTCTACTCGGCCTCGATCTCCGAGGAACATAACCGAGTAGCTTCCGCCTCAGCCTTTCTGGCACACTTGGATGTATCCGTTGTCGATTGCGAAGATATTGGAAACGTTGGAGCCGGTTACCCCTCCGACGTTACACCCGAAATTCACTTGAGTGTAATCAAAAGTCCATCCTACAATCTGAGGAGCTTCGAAAACAAGGCTAGTATTGTGTAGAAAAGTGTAGTTCTGTCTATAGGGCCACGGATACTCGGATCTAGTCCCCACTACAGTAAGACTCCCAGTTAAAGAGATCAACTGTGAAGAAACTATCGGCATTGCCGCTGCAAAGCTCAAGATAAACATCAGTGCTACGATCAGAACATCATACTGTGGTTTGCCTGAAAGACTCTGCATCAAACTGCACCAAGCTACGTTGAATGAAGCTCTATTCATCTTTCCTTTCCTCTTTCAAGAATCTAAGGGGAATGTTCGAATAATTAACACTTTTGGAATGCTCTTCTATTGTCATCATAGTTGAACAAGACACGGTTTAGACTACAAAAAGAACCATCAGTTTAGGCTGTTCTCAAACGTGAATTCAAATGAGAAACAGAGGATCTGCCAATTGTCAGCACACTCAAACAACTTTAGGTTTTTCTTCCGTAGTCTTTTGCAACTTTGCTGATGTCTAGGATATTTATGATTCCATCTTGATTCACGTCCGCGACTGCATTCCAGTTCAGGTCTCCTGGTTTGCTTCCAAAAGCTTTTGCCACCAGAGAAATGTCAAGTATGTTCACTATTCCGTCCTTGTTCAAGTCTGTCGCTAACGAAACTGATTTTCCGCCGGAATGACCACAAACGTCACAGACTGATTGCACAGCATATGGCCAACTGTGAACAGAGTCTCCAGAGTCATAATCAAATACCGCTGCTACGAGCTGAATGCTGGTGGCTCTAACGTTGCTTGCGATGTCCCATGCTCCGCTAAAAGTGTCCGTAGAAGACCCGATTAGGCTGAGTGATTTATTTAGCGCACGATCTCGAAAGACAAAGTTCCAAGTAGCTCCGTATTGGCTGTCGATCAAATGATTCTCTGTAACGAACACGAGAATGAACCCATTGAAAGTGTGAGATTCCAGGTTTGTCACGTTTCCACTGAAGTGCAAGGTTGAGCCTTCAATTGATTTTGAAAGATACATTTCGATCATGTGAATGGCTCTTGTGCCCGAGGCATTTATCTTCGATTCATCCGTGTAATACGTTTCTTCGTAACCACCGTCATAAATGCTGCTGGGCGCTCCCATGAGGGAATAGAAGTCCCACCGTTCTTGAGCCTCTATGCAACCAAAATCTTGGCTAATGTGAAACTCCACTAGGTGTACCAAATGAGTCATTGCAGGCTCGGAACTTGCGAACTTGTCGTATTCTGCCAAGCGCGATGGCTCATCGGCCCGGCAGCCGCCTCAGCTGGGCCATCCGAAACCTTCAGCGAGTACTGAATGAGTGAAACCGGTGGTAGTTGATGAGGCATGGTTAACCAAGAGCAGTGCAAGACAGCAAGAGACTAGTAGCCAGCACATGACTAGAATTTTTGTGTTGAGTAACCTCACTTGGCCACTCGCTCCTTCCTTCCGGACTATGTTAAGGTCGAAGAGCAAATAACTCTTTTGGAGAAATCTTCTATTGGTGCGCCCGGAACCCACGTGAACCACAGTCGAAGTTAGATCGATCGATAAGTACCACAGCAGTAGAGGCATTGCTAGAAGCTTTGAAGAAAAGAAATAATGATGACGATCGATCGGCATCTGTCGTGTTACGTCATTTCACTATGTGTTTTAAATATGTTCACCTCTTTTTCGCAAAAACCCAGTGTGTTTACACGATCAGAAATGCGTAGGCAACCCTTTTCAAAAAAGTCGATCGATAGGACAAGGCTAGGGCAGAGTTAAATTTGTGGAGGTTTCTAGAATAGATGTGGGTAATGGTTGATGTCTTCTCATGCGAAAATCCGTTTGGAGCATCAGCAGCGTTGTATAGGCTGCTACAATTGTGTTTTCGCTTGTTCGATTGAGATTTTTAGCCAGGTTTCCGCAACACGCACGGCTGTGTCCTTGAAGCCGTGCAGTCTAGGTGATAGGTTCGTCGTCAGTATCTGCACAGGTTGCGACCCCGCACCATGCGTTGCCGCGTGTAAACCTGAAGCTTTGCGTCAAGACAAAGATGGAAAACTGGAGCTTCTGAAGCCTTCCGAGTGCGAGAGGTGTGAAACGTCCGACTGTGCCGAAGCCTGCATGACAAATGCGATGCTCATCGACCCCAAGACGAACAGGCCGATACTGTGCACTCAATGCGGCAAGTGTGCAGAAGCATGTCCGCATGAAGTGATAACGTACAAGGAGGGGAAACGGTGAATCATCTCTGCAACGTGCTCTATGTGGACCTGAAAGAACAAAGGCATGAGATCGTGGAGGTCCCTGAGCTTTTCGAGAAGTTTCTCGGCGGTAGCGGCCTGGCCATAGAGCTTCTGCTCAATGAATGTCCGAGCGGGGCTGGCGCTCTAGCGCCGGAGAATCCTGTGGTGCTGGCCCCCGGGCCTCTTGGCGGGCTTTTTCCAAGTGCGGGAAAAACGGTAGCGGCCTTCAAATCGCCTGTCACCGGCAACCTAGGGGAGTCCCATGCTGGTGGCAGACTCGCCGTTTCTTTGAGACTGGCCGGTTACGGCGCACTTGTGATAAAAGGCGCTGGCTCCTCGCCCACTTTACTCGAGATTGACAGTGGAGGCGTGAGCTTCAGGAGTGCTTTGCCTTTGAAGGGTTTCAGTTCACTCGAGGTTGAGCGCGGGCTCAGAGCATGTGTTTCGTGTACGAGGATGCAGAGCATCATAAGCATAGGCTTGGCAGGCGAGAACCAAGTGGCTTATGCCGGTGTAAACGTTGACAGGTATAACTATTTCGGCAGACTCGGCTTGGGCGCGGTGTTCGGGGCTAAGAATTTGAAAGCCATTTCGATCGTTGGTTCGGGTTCAATCGAGGTGCCTGACATTGAGCTGTACAAGAAGACTTTCAAGAAGTTGTACAGTGAAGAAGTTGAAACGGATAAGATGGCCAAGTACCACTACACGGGGACTCCGGCTAACGTGCTTGTGTTGAATGAGATTGGGGCTTTGCCTACGAAGAATTTTCAGATGGGCAGATTTGAACATGCTGAGGCTATCAGCGGTGAAACGCTGGGCAATGATTGGCTTGACAGGAAAGTCTCCTGCCCCTTATGTCCGGTAGGATGCATGCATGTTGCGAGGCTTAGACCGGCTTTTGCCAAGGGCTTCGAATACGAGCCTGTTGATGTTTATCATAATTATGAGTCGGTGTACGCGCTAGGTAACAACTTGCTTGTGAAATCGGCTGAGGAAGTGCTTAGGCTAAATCATCAAGCCAACGTGTTTGGGCTTGACACTATGCTCTTGGGTAACGTCTTAGCATGGGCGACAGAAGCTTACGAGAAAGACATCATCAACCAGACGCACACTGGAGGCATCATGCTGAGATGGGGTGACACCGATGCTTATCTGGCCATGACAGAGAACATTGCTTTGCGGTCAAACAGTTTTTATGACAAGCTGGCACAAGGTTTGGATCAGACAGCGGAAGCTTACGGTGGAACAGAGTTTGCAATGACGTTTGGCGGAAACGGGCCTGCAGGCTACCACACTGGATACGCTTCTGTGCTTGGAACTGTGGTCGGAGCGAGACACTCGCACAATGACAATGCAGGCTACGACATCGACCGGGGCATGCTTCACCGGAAACTGGACGTTGACCGAGTTTTGAAAGAATTGAAAAAGGAGAATGAATGGCGTTATCTACTAACGAGTTTGGCTGTATGTTTGTTCGCGCGTCGTGTCTATAATGAGAGAAGGGTTGTTGAAGCTTTGAAGGCTGTTGGCATTGAAAGATCTGTTAAGGAGCTTGAGACGCTTGGAGCCAATGTGTACAAGCGGGCCTTTGAGTTTAAGTTCCGCGAAGGTTTTGACTTCGGCAGAGTGAGAATTCCGCGGCGTACCTTCGAGTCTGTAACAGCGAACGGCAGGCTGGACGAGACAGTGTTCAGGGGCATGCTTGAGAGATACGTGAAAACGGAGTTCGGCGCAAATCTGCGCAAGTAGCCGATGAGCGGTGAGAAGGGCGCCTTGAACCCAAAAAGCTAAATTTAGGCCCTAATGGTTTCTATGTTGGTCAGTCCCGATGAAAAAGGCTCTCATAGCATGTGCCTTTGCATGCTGTCTCCTGGCGTTGTGTTCAACCTTCGCAGTCGTGTTTGGTGCTGGTGAGCACCCGAAGCTGAGCAGTGCCCAGCTGGATGTGTCGCCTCTGACGCAGGGAGTCGGCGGGCAGTTGGCTATCAACACATATGTTCAAGTCAATGGTACCTGCTGACAAGCGTGGGTAGTTAACGTTGAGACAACGTTAGCACTCCCGCATGGCTTGACGTTGCAGAAGGATGGAGGGGACACTTTCAACATGATGGTGTACTTTCAGTCTAGTGCGAGGATGATTGACCCACAGAGCGTGATGGTTCTGAGGTCAGATAATGTTTCTTACTCTTTTAATGTTACGTTTCAGCTGAACCTCGGCGAGCGAGTTACGTTCTATACTAACTGGACTGTTAGTGCTTCAGAAGCTGGAGCCTATAATGTGTCGCTTCTAGCTGTCAGTAATGACCCTGATGTGGACCCGAACTTTAGGAGTGTTCAAGACGTTCGTGAGGTGCGCGTGGTTGAGGATGTTCCGGTGATAAGCGCATCGGCTGTTTCTGGCTCGTACAACGCGCCTGAGATTGACCCGCAGGCAACATACCTTTATCCGGACCGTGACATAACGGTGCGGTGTAATGCCAGTTCAGCGTATGGTGTGAAGAACGTGACAGTCTACTACTCGACAGACCAAGGCATGAGCTGGTCCTGGAAAGCTATGACTGAGCAAGAGGCTGGTGAATGGACGACATTGTTGCCAAGACAGGTGGATGGCACATCACTGCGCGTGTATTTAGCGGCCTTCAGTCTGCTGGAGAGAAGCTCGAAGACTGGTGAGCTTGTTTTTCAAGTAGCGGATTTGCAAGCATTGGATGTGAGAACGACGACCGTCATGGCGTCCACGGTGACGGTTATCATAGTTGGTTGTGCGGTTTATTTGTCATGGAGGCGGCGCAAGATAAATGATGTTTTGTAGTTTGTCAATGTTAGGTGTGCGGGTCATGAGTGTGGCCAGAGAAACCCAAGGGGTCTAGTGTGTGAATAGGAAGCTGTGCGCGTCGATCATCGCTGTCATCGGTTTGGTGCTTTTGCTCTTGGCCATCTATTATAAGCAGTTTGAGCAGATTTTTGCGCGGATTTAGGGGATATAGACTGTGAGGGTCGGGAACAAGCGTCTTCTGGTTCAACTCGGCTTTTTCATACTGTTCAACGCGGCCTTTCTTGGTGCACCTTTGCTGCCGCTTTTTGTGCCAGTGCTTGAATGTTTCAGTATGCCGTACAAGACAACTTTGTGCAATTATGGAATTTTGCAGAGGAACCTGTCTTTTGACTGGGCTGTTGTTCCAGTTATTCCGTTAGCCTCTATTGCCATGGTCTTGCTTTTCGGCTCACTCGTGGGAAGGGCATTGTGCGGTTGGGCATGTCCATTAGGTTTCTCCCAGGATGTTGTAAGTTCGGTCATGCGTTTCATCAAGGTTCAACAGAAGGAGCTCTCGCAGAAGCTTCACTTCATGCTTTCCAGCATCAAATACATAATGCTGTTCGTCACGCTTGCGATCGTATCCAGCGTCGGTATTGCTCACGTCATGAACGTCATCTTGGGAAAGAAGTACGCGTTTTCTTTGGGTATCTGTGGGAAAGCGCCATACTGTTTAATCTGCCCTGTGCCCGTGCTGTTCGTAACCTTGCCGTCGCTTGCAGCGTCTATCTTTTACGGGTCGCCAGTACCGCAGTTGCCAATAACTTTCTACATTGCGTTAGTTGCGTTTGTCATCTTCCTCATTGCTTCAATCGCGACGAAGAGGTCCTGGTGCCGGTACGTTTGTCCATTGGGGGCGATGATGGGTTTGTTCAACAGGTTCAGCCTGCTGCACATCAAGAAGAAGCCGAACATGTGCACGACGTTCTGCCGTGGTCACCAGAAAGAGTGCAGCAAGAACTGTCCTATGGGTGTGCAGGTTCAGAGGACGCAAGACCCGTCGTCTACCGTGGATTGTATAATGTGCTATGAATGTGCAGAAGCCTGCAAGAACAAGGCAGTTGAGTACAAGCTGGGCTAGCGGACTAGCCTGAGACTTCGATGACTTGTGGATTTTTGCGTACCCATGCTTTGCCTGGGCCTTCAGCCACCGTTCCTATTTCGTAGGCTGCGTAGCCTTTTTTCCTGAGTGCTCTTAGGAGGTGGTCCGTTTTTTCTGGGCTTACCGAGATGAATAGGCCTCCTGATGTTTCTACGCCTTCGCCTTCAAGCAGTGGGATTTTCAGAGTTTCCGCGATTTTGGGTGCCCATTTTATCACGGGCAAAGTGTGGATTTCTATGCTGACTTTGCTTTGTTCTGCCATGTTTGCCGCGTGGCCTGCTATGCCGAAGCCTGTGACGTCTGTAGCTGCGTGGACGCTGACTTCGAGCATTGCCTTTGCCGCGTTGCGATTTGTGGTTGTCATAAGCTTGACTGCGTAGTCTATTGACTTTGAGATTTCTTTCGCGGGTATCTGTTCGGCCATCTTGTCCTGTCCGGTCTCGGGAAGCCTTAGCACTTCCATAATGGGCTGGATTCCCAAAGGTTTTGTTAGCACGATCTTGTCTTCAGGTTTTGCTCGGGATATGGGGATGACTTTGTCTGGTTCTGCGAGTGCGGTTATCGCTCCGCCAAGGATAGGCCAGGGGCATATGATGGTTTGTCCGCCTACGACTGGTGCGTGTTCTGATTTGCAGAAGTCGGTGAAACCTTTGAGCATTTGTGTTTGTACGTCGCTGGGCATGTTTTCGGGTACGCCCATGAGGACAAGGACACTGATGATGTCTAGGGCTCCTTTTGCGTAGACATCGCTTGTGGAGTTGCAGGCGGCGATCTGGCCTTGTACGTACGGGTCATCTATTATCGGGGTGAAGAAGTCTGCGGTTGTCAATGCTGCAAGCTTCTCGCTTATGCGTATTATCGCTGCGTCGTCACCTATGTTACCCACTACTCTATCGTCTGTTGCTTCGCCTGCACCGGACTTCAGCAAAAGCTCCTGGAGCTTTGGCCTTGAAAGCTTACACTTTCAGCCGGGGAGCGGAGTCACAGTCATCAAGCGGTACGGCAGTTTTGCGTAGCGTTTCATTTTTTCAAGCCCTTTTCTTCGTGGCTGTAAAAGATATTAGGAGCTCACGGATTAAAACTATTTAGGTTAGTACATTGGTGGATAGGCCGTTTCTGGTGATTCTTTGCGGTGTTCCGTGTGCTGGCAAGTCTACTCTGGCTAACGAGCTTGCGGCTAGGCTGGAGAGCCAATATGGGTATTCGACGGCTGTGGTGTCTTCTGACACGTTTCGGCGGATGGTTCCGACCTATCAAGTCAAGTTTGAACCTGAGTTGGAGCAGTTTGTGCGGGACTCGGCCTCTGAGACTGTGCGAAATGGTTTGAAGAACGGCCTACTTGTGATCAGTGACGATATTAATTATTATGCGTCGATTCGGCGGAAGCTTGTCCGGGTAACTCAGGAGTGCCGGGGCGATTATGCGATTGTGTACGTGAACACGCCGTTGGAGCTGGCTTTGGACTGGAACAGGAAGCGGGGAGAGCCTGTGCCTAACTCGCTTGTGGAGGAGGTTTATTACAAGTTTGATGAGCCTGGCAAAGAGTACAAATGGGACAAGCCGTTCTTGACCGTTGACCTTAGCAAAGGTGAGTTGAAAGATAACGTTGAGATGGTTGCCGCGAAGATTCATGAGAAGGCCAGCGTTATACGGTCGGTGGCTCCTCGTAGAGAGAAGCCGAAGACAAGCTCGCCGAGGACGGATTTGGAGCGTGAGACTCGGAGGGCGATGGGCGAGGTTATGAAGCGTTTCAAGACGCTTAGTCTGGCTGGACAGATATCAGAGACTAGGCGGGAGGTTGTTGACGAGGCTTTGGAGAAAGGGTTGTCTGGGCCTGAGGCTGCGCGCCTGTTTTTTGAGCGGATTGAGAGTCTGTTGTCTCGGTTGCCGAAGGAGTTGCCTGCGGGCAGGGTGATGTTGCATGTGGGGCTTTTTGGTCATGTAGACCATGGGAAGACGAAGCTTGCAGCCTGTTTGACTGAGAAGGCTTCTACGGCAGCTTTGGATAAGCATCCTGAGGCTCAGAGGCGGCAGATGACGATTGACATGGGGTTCAGTGCTTTTCATTTGGACAGGTTTCTTGTTACGTTGGTGGATTTGCCCGGGCACTACTCGTTGATCAAGCAGGCGATGGCGGGTGCGAACATCATCGACGTGGGTGTACTTGTGGTGGCCGCGGATGAGGGGCCTGATGTACAAACGCTTGAGCATTTGCAGATTTTGAACGCTTTGGGCATTGGAAAGCTTGTGGTGGCTTTGAATAAGGTGGACCTTGTTGATGAGAAGCGGTTAAACGTGGTTAAGGGTGACGTGGACGGGCTTTTGGGTGGAACACGTTTTGCCGGAGCGCCTGTTGTGCGTGTTTCTGCTATAAAGTGTCAGGGCGTTGATGAGTTGCGTAGTGCGTTGTTGGGGCAAGTTGCCGTGCCTGTTCGGCAGTGGTCTGGGGGTTTGAAGGTTCCGGTCGACCATGCTTTCAATATCGCGGGCATTGGGACGGTCGTGACTGGGACTGTTTTGCGTGGGCGTGTCAGGGTGGGGGATGTCGTGGAGGTTCGTCCATCAGGGAAGCAGTGTAAGGTTAAGCTCCTTCAGATTTTCAGTGAGGATGTTGTGGAGGCTTCGGCTGGTGACCGTGTGGGTATGGCGTTGGCGGATGTGCGCCCTAAGGACCTAGCAAGGGGGTATGTGATTGTTTCGCCTGGTTCACTGAAGGAGAGCGGGGTTTTGGATGTGAGGTTGCATGTTGAGTCGAAGTTTAAGCCAAGTGTGCTTGCCAGGAGTGTTGCGCACGTGAATGTTGGGTTGGAGACGGTTACTGGGAGGGTGTTTCCTTACGCTGGTTTTAGGGGTAAGCGTGTGTTGAGGGAAAAGGTTGAGTCGGGCGCTGTTTGTAATGCTCTGGTGGTATTGGAGCGGGCTCTGCCTGTTGAGGTCGGGGATAAGGCTTTGTTGATGAAACTGGATTTGCCTCCTAAGCAGTCTCGTGTTATTGGGCTTGGAGAGATTGTTGGTTTGCTTGGGGCTGATGTTGAGGTCTACTCGGCCAAGGTTAAGGTGGGGTTTGTGGAGAAACAGGAGGCTGAGGGTCGGTGGGTTGTTTCGGGCTTGTTCCAGTCGCGGGTTGCGGCGGAGCATGCTGTTGGGGGCGAAGTGGCATCAGCTTCGAAGGTTAAGGGCGTTGTTCTTGGCGCGGAGGGGGAGAGGGGTGAGGTTCTGGTGAAGTTTGAGAAGGCTCTTGCGGTTTCGGACAAGGTGTACTTTTACAGGTTGAGGAGGGCAAGTGTTGTCTGAGCTTGAAAAGTTGTTGAAGGGCACCATTCCCGACAGTGTATTGAGGCGTGGGCTGCTTGTTTTGCGTGCTAGACTGAAGCCTGTCCACCTACTGTTTGAGGAGCGGCGTGTGCCCGAGGAGGGTTGGGATGATGAGATTATTGATTTTCTGTTGACAGTTTTGTCCATGATGGACACTGATAAAGACCCGGATTCGGCACGGATAGGCGAGCGTGAGGCGCGTGTAGCTTCGGCGTTGGTGGGTGAGCTTGCTCATGGTTTTTGCCACGGTGTGGGTAGGTCTGGGCATGTCTCGGCAGTGCAGCCTAAGGCGGCTGGCGGATCTTTGGCGTATTACTATGCGAACAAGCTTGCGTTGGATATGTTGCAACGGATGGGCTTGCCGGGTTTAAAGGCGGCGTGCGTTCTGCCTTTGGCGACCGGTATGGCTGTTGGCTTGTCGGCTTGTGTGGCGCGAGATTTGACTGGGCAGCGAGTGGCTGTTTTTCCGCGTGTGGACCATGTTTCGCCTGTAAAGGGTTTGGAGCTAGTGGGACTGCGGGTGAAAACTGTTGAGAGTGAGGTTTGTGGTGATGCGGTCAGGGTTCCGGTTCAGCGGGTTGCGGATGCTGTTGACAAGGATACGGCTGTGATTGTTTCGACGACGACTTTCTTTCCGCCTCGGGAGCCGGATGATGTGAAAGCAATTGCGAAGCTTGCGGCGGAGCACGGCGTACCGCATGTTATTAACAATGCGTATGGTGTGCAGAGCCGTGAGATTATGAAGCTGATACACGGTGCCATCTGCGCAGGGAGGGTTGACGCGATTGTGCAGAGTACGGATAAGAATTTTCTGACGCCTGTTGGCGGGACGATTGTGGCTTCTCCTGATGCAGGGTTTGTTGAGAAGGTGTCGAAAATGTATGCAGGTCGTGCTTCAGCTGCTCCAATCATCCAGTTTTTGGCTGCCGTGCTTTCTTTGGGTACTGTGAAATATGAGGGGTTGAGGCGGGAGCAGGAGTCGAACAGGCGTTTGCTTTCGGAAAAGCTGCAAAAGGTTGCTGATGCGCATGGTGAACGGGTGTTGAAGGTTTTCAACCCAATAGCTGCGGGGATGACTTTGAAGGGGTTCGACGCGAAGAGAGTGGGCCATTACCTTTACAACTTGCGGGTGACGGGTCCGCGGGTTTTGGAGCCTACCGATTTCGGCACCTGTTGCCGCCGGTATCATTCGCCATACATCACGATTAACGCTGCTATCGGGTCATCGGCCAAGGATGTTGAGCTTGCCATGAATAAACTGGACAAGGCTTTGGTGCAGTCCAAGAAAACGCGCGCACGAAGTTAGCATCTTTTTTCGAAAATCTTAGCTTTGCAGTTGCCTGTTCCTAGGAATTCATTGCAGAAGCAGGTTTGTCCGTCTTCGGGGCATCTGTGGTCTTTGACGAGGCTGCTGAGTTTGTTGAAGTCGATGGTGTAGGGTTTGTATTTTTGGTTTTGTGCTTTGGGGTCTGATGGGTTGCGTATCGCTCCGCATCGGCATTCTTGTGTTTGTGAGAAGGGGGGGCATGGGCATGTGTGTTTGCCGCCCCAGCATGGGCACTTTCGCTCGTAATAATCTGCGATCATTCTGAGGTAGTCTTTGTCAATTTTGAAGTCAGTCACGCTTGGTCAGGTGGAGAAAGATTGTTTCATAGGTTTAAAATGTTGTGTTTTGCGGGTTAAAAAGGGTTATATTGTGTTCTTCTCTAGTGTTTGTTTGGCGCCTAGCAGTGTTGGTGGTCCTCACCCCGGACTTCAGATCCGGTGCAGCCCGAATAGGACTGGGGGTTCGATAGTTATGATAGACGAAAATCCTCCTAGGCGCCGCCAAAGTGATTCGACAGCAAGGGCGTATTTGCATCGATCGAGCAAGAGGATATGGCGCGTGGTTAGCAGAGAAAAACTCTAGCCAGAAAACTGCGAAACCAAAGATTGTCAGGGACCCGCTTTCACGCCTTTAGGCATTGGAAACTGACTATGGTAGCAGATGAAAAGAGATTCGCTCTTTGTTGACGAATTCGATGGGCACAGAAATATCAAAGCTACGATGCTTTATATTCACCTGGAAAAACAGATGTTTCGGATCGGAGGAAACGACGATTTTAGCCAGACACAGCTAAACAGTAGAAGATGCCTCCATACTAATACGAGTAAGCTTTGAATTTCTTTTATGAACATGAAGCAGTAATGATCTATCGCAAGCGGAAATGGTGTCCCAAAAAACGAAGCTGTATTCTCCCATAATAAATCTAAATCATATTGCGACTTAAAGTGGCGACATCTCCCTGCATTTCCTCCTTTTTCGCTATTCCCAATTGGATTTGCTTTCGCGCGGAAGCTTGCTGGAACACCCGCTCACGCACCGAAGCTTTAGGGAATTATTAGAAAGAAGGAGATTGAATGTTTGAATGGTTTGTTGTTAAGCGCTTTTTCCATAGTTTTTGGCCGCTATTGATATGTCCAGTATGTTTACTATTCCGTCCGAGTTGATGTCCGCGTTTGGATTGTAGCCTGGATTGCCCGCCCTGGAGCCGAAGGACCTGGCTACGATGCTTATGTCTACTATGTTCACTATTCCGTCGGCGTTCACGTCGCCTGGGATGCCAACATAAAATGCACTGCCTAGTAGAGTGTTGTCCGTCGTGTCTGTTTCGCCTGGGACTGGCGTTGCATAAGCGCTTATCGTGTAGTTTCCCTTGGCAAGGCCCGTGGTGTTCCACGTGAACGTGAGAGTCATCTGGCTTGTCGCATTTATGTTGGTGACCTGTCGGCTGTCTATTTTCGTGGCGTTTGCGTACACGGTAACGTTGAACGTTTCAGCGTATTCGCCGTTGTTGGCGACTTTAACGGTCACGTTGTCGCTGAACCCTTCTCCAATGACAGTCTTCGCTGCCACAACTCTGAGGACTGCGACATTATGGCCTGCTCCCCGCGCCTCAGCTAGAAACTGGGAACTTGAAGTGCATTGATAACGTCTGTCACCGCTCCAGCTTGCTCTTATCGTCCAAGAACCTGTGTAAGGGATATTCGGTTTGTCTGAAAAGTTGCCATTGGAATCAACTGTCGACGTTGTTCGAATTGTTGTGCCATCAGCGTATACGTACAGGAGATTCACGTAAGCCCCAGGTATAGAAGGAGTAACTCTGCCCCCCACGGTGAAAGAACCTATGCGGTCATCACTGAGGTAGCAGGTGATCTGGCTGGAAGTTTTGGGGGACGCTTTTTCGATTACGGCTTGATCCCCTGCAACGGAGACACTTGTGACATGATAGATTTGGTCATTTATGAGGAAGGGATTCTGCCAAACGAATCCTTCGCTTGGTGGCTCGAATTCGCAATCCAGAATACCGTCTCGGTTAAGGTCGATCACGAAGTAGTCGATGTTAGAGTTATTGTATAAACTATTTCCATCGACATCAACGGTCCTGACTTTATGAGCAACACCCTCAAGAACTACGGTTCCTTCGCAGTAGCAACAAACAGCGTAGTTTAAAGCGTTCGTCCCCCAATAGTAGGGAAGAATCGCGTAGTCATACTGAAGGTTGCCGTAGTGAACCTTCAGCGTTGAAGGATTGTCAAAGAAGTTCCCAAGGTTAGCGGAGTAGACTCTATCGTTTGTGAGGTCTTTGTCATTGTTGGCATCTATATACGCGAGGCAACCAGTGGAATTCGCATCTATCATAACATTGAACTTTGTGTCTCCTCCCAATCCGAATGAAAAGGCACCATAAAGAGGGCTTCCATATTTGGCGGATGGAAGTTTCAGTCCTGACTCGGCCGGAGTGCTAGCAAGTCCAATTGAAAATGGATAGTACCACCAACCGCCGGATAAGGTGCTGGTACCTATCCCGGGCTTAAAGGTCAAGTTCGTCGATATGGGAAAAGGAGCCTCCAAGAGGTATCTCAAACAGTTCACAAACAACATCTTACCATTGTCAGTAAATGAAGATTCATCAGCAGATATTCCCCATAGCATGAACCGATTAGCTTCCTGTACAACCAACGAATAGTTTAAGGAATCCCCTGAAGTCACTATCACCGTCAAGTTTGCCACTGAAGAAGGCACGTAACTCTGTACAGAACTGCATGAAGATGAGATTACCAGAGTCTGGTTAGCAGTAATGGGTACTTGAACGGGAAAATTCAGCATTTCATTTGTGCAGTCCGGAATTTGAGCAGTTCCCTCGAAACTTCTAACGAAAGTTGTGTTAACCATCTGAAGCCCAAACGAACGGAAGAAGTCGCGGCCGCCCTCGCCAATACCCAAGATGGGTTTGTTCAAAGCAAGTATGGCTTGAGAATTTGGCAAATTTGTCACTTCGTTTCCAATGATTATGGCATCATATGGCGACAAGTCTGTCTGCTGCAAAGCGTTCTGCGCTATGAGATTTGTCTTGAGGTTGTTGGCTTCAAGCAGAGATGAGAAATTGAGACCGCTGGCTTGGTTATTTGAGTAGACGTAGGCAACTTTTCTCCAAGGTTGGTTAACGGTGATTTCAAAGGAATCGGCGCAACTACCTCCTAAGTTGTCGTTGATGGTTAGATTAAAAAGGACTGTATGAGGTGTTGGACACCAGTTCGCGATGGAGTAGGCATATTGTGATTGACTTTGTGCGCTTGATCCTACGACCATTGTTCCGTAGCTTGCTGATGATGAGGTGAAGTTGAGGACGTCGGGGTCCGCGGTCGAAAGACGCGCGACAACGTTGTAAGCGTCGGCCAGGCCACTATTCCTTAATGTCACAATCATGTGCACGGTTTCTCCAGGATTCAAGTCGCCGTGTCCGTCTCCCCAGCCTGAAGACGTGAGATCATCAGTGATGTTGCTAGAGATGTATTGAATCTGAATGACACCAACCCTTGCAGTGAAACCAACTGAACGGGTTTGTGTGGGATCGCGCTTTGATACTGCAGTAAGGGTTGCTGTGCCACTTCCTGCAGATGTTGACGTGACTATATGGATGGTAATGTTTTGCAAAAAGCCTGATTTCACTGAGATAATGGTAGAGTTCGAATAGCACATGATTCCTAGGCAGAACTCAGCCATCCATCCTGAAGGCAGAGATTTCGTCAGAGCCAAGCTATAATTATCGTCAAGTGTTCCGATGTTGGCGAGTTGAGCCTCAAAGGAAACAGTCTCATTTGGTTGAGCGGTTTTTGCCGTCGTCCCTGAACTATTCAGTGAGAATGCTGTTGGCTTCAGGAACGCCACTGCCTGTAGAATTTCATGGGTATCATCTTTTTGAACAAATATTACCAAGCCCAGATTGGTAATGTTCCATCCGGCTTGTGGCTGAAACGCCCTTCTTATAGAAACCGTTTGTCCAGGCGTTAAAGTCAAGGTCTCTTCATTAAGGATCGTTCTGACGGTGAATCTGAATATTTTTTCACCGTTAGGAGCGTCGTAAGGTATGTCGTCCTCATATATCGCGAACCTGACCTTCGCTGAGGTTGATTGAATAGAACTTGAGGCTGTTACATTTGCTGCAAAGTCCGTTAGACTTCCAACAAGTGAAATTGAGACACCGCTAGATTTCTGGAGTTCACTTGTGATTGTTGCGTTATAAGAATCATAAGCGCCGTCCCATCCTCCAACCGTATTTGTCGTACCATCGAAGATCATCGTTGGATATCCAGTAATACCATAGTAGGATATCCTTGCGTCTGTCTCTGCATTTCCAAAAGGATCACTATCGCTAGGATGATATTGTAAGACGGCAAGTCTGCTTGATCCATATTCCTGAGCTAGCTTGTTAATGGCTTGGGTAGCATAGGGGCAGTACCCGCACCACGTAGCTGTGAACAACTCTGCGAGCACTATCCTCTGAGTCGTTCCGTAGTTTATGGATCCTTCCTCCGAAAAGACAGGACAGGCAGCAGCAGATGCCATAGACGTGAGAACTGCGAACATAGGAAGAATGATCGAAAATATCAACGTGAGCGAGATTAGTTTGGACAATTTCCTCATACGTCCTTTCTCCTCTTAGACCTCGCGGTGTTAACCCATATATGCTTTGTGGAATCATCCTCTAGTGCTTGACCTGAAATCCGCCTCTCCTAGAAATGTGTCTGGTGAAGAATCATACCCCCTCATAGAAATGTGTCATGCAACTATGGTCTTTTCAACATTGTCTTGAGGTTTTTCCCGTTTGTTACGAGTTTCACCGAAAGTTACCCATCTTCTTTCTCATTTTCCCGTTCGATTTTCCCGTCTTTCCGGATGTCAGACAGTGACCTGAGCTGGTCTTTCAGATCGACCGATCGCAAGCTATAATACTCAAGCAGAAGTCAGTTTGTATGGTTTGTTTTGAGTACGGTGTTTTCTATGTTTCCCTTCCAGTTGACCGGGATACTCTGAGCGATTTAGATCGATCGAGAGGTGGGAGATTTGTTTTCGTTGACCGGGTGAATGATCTGTTGGGTATCTTTTTCAGTGTTAACAACGCGCGCTAGTCGCGGTGGAATATTCTTCCTAAATTCTTGTCTCTTAGGTTTACCATACTGAGTCAGGAGGGAAGAGGATGGAGTTGCCTCGTGGATTGTTGCTCTTTTTGCTCGTTCAATGTTTGGTGGTACCAGTGCTGACTCTTGGTCCAAATTTGAGGGCGGATACGCCGGCATCTTCTCTTGATCCATCTCTGTTGCTTCTTGGTGCTGGAGCCAAGTGGGCTGCTCATGACGGCAACGATACTTTGTACGTTGATTGGTATGACAATCTTATTGCTCATCCCAACGAACTGTTGCCTGATCCAAGCGTGTGGTTGTCCGGGCGTATGCTCTTGTCTCAGGTGTTTGAGCAGAACGGTCTTAACGTGAATTTTGCGGGAGACATACCCGCTGACTTGAGCGGTTACTCTGTTGTTGTTCTTGACGCTTACTGGGCTGTTGAACCAAGATACTGCCAGCTCATTCGTGACTACATCGCCGGTGGCGGAGGTGCCGTAATGCTGGCTGGGGTGCCCGAATTTTTCAGGTGCTACTCTAAGGGTTGGGGAACCTATGGGTTCCCCACTGACGATTTAGGCGTCGGTATGGAAGAGTGGCTGGGATCCAGCGATTACGAGAACACGGGGTTTCGCGCGTATGCAAGTGTAGTGGTTGACAACCCTTTTGGCACTTCGTTACTGGAGGGTGACATTGTTTTTGTGGGCTCTTCAAACAGTCATGCATCTATGGCGTCATTGAATGGAGATTCCCAAGCTGTCGCAATGTGGAACAGTGGGTTCTATTTTGCTTACACACATACTTACGGTCAAGGACGAGTTTATTATCAGGCGGATTTCCGCAATCCTTTGTACCAGAATCTGCTGACGGCAGACTTCACCGTGGTTCCGTCTTCTGTTGTCAACATGGGAGAGCCTGTTACCTTCGATGCTTCAATCTCGCGAACGGCTTGGAATGGTACATACTCAGCGCCAATAGTTGGGTATCTTTGGGATTTTGGTGACGGAAATGCGAGCTCATCGTCTGGTTCAATGACGACTCACGTTTATTCGTCTTCAGGCCTTTTCAACGTCACGTTGACAGTTTTTGACGGCGAAGGTTCGAACGCATCGTGTTCACAGATTGTTCGGGTGCAAGGGTCGAGCGTCCTTTCGATTTCCACGAGTGCTCCGTCCACATTTATTGGCTTCAACGTAGGCATCAATGGCACACTGACTGACGCCGCCACTGGAAATGGTCTGGAGAATCAAACAGTCCTTCTCTATTACACGTTCCCGGGAGCCTACTCATGGTTTCCAATTACTTCAGCTATCACGGACAGGCTAGGACGTTTCGATGTGCAATGGATTCCCTCAGCAACTGGTGCCTTCACTGTTATTGCCCAATGGAATGGAAATGCAAGTATTGTCGGTTCCACCAGTACTGTGGCGCTCAATACAATGCCTTACGAGAATCAGTACGTTTTCACTGTTGAGTCCAATAGCACGGTTTCGGCTTTGGTCTTCAACTCAACAAGCTCGGAGCTGAGCTTTGCTGTGGGAGACCAAAGCGGCACGAAGGGCTATGCTAAAGTTACGGTTGCGAAGAGTCTAGTGGGAGACGCCACAGATATCAGAATACATCTCGATGACAACGAGCTCCCATACTCAGTAACCTCCATTGACGATTCATGGCTTCTGACATTCAGCTACGCCCACAGCATCCACAATGTCTCAGTAAGCCTGAACGCAAAAGCCGTTCCAGAGTTAGACCTCGCAACAATGTTGCTTCTGATCACAACGATCACCATGGCCATCGCCATCTTCAAGAAGAGAAAATCGAAAGGCAACACCTGACGTCACACAATAACACAGGCTTTCGAACACTCAGATCTCGCTGTTCTTACCAGAACCTAACGATTGCATACATCCACACACACTAAAATAACAGCACAACACGATGCCCCAAGACAATACCATCCAGTTCTGTGCGCGTAACAACCAGAAATTTGAAAACTCAAGCTACTCGCGCGCGCAGAAACCTCCGTGTTGAGTACAAGGGCATAGCCTAATAGCGTTCACTATTGGAAGACGAAAAGCCTTCACTGTACTACGATGGTCAAGCAACGACCATACTAAGGCAAAACCTTCAGTAAAGCACTTGCAATACGCCTTGCTGAGGCCTCGACATTACTTGTCAATCCTTCTCCAAAGTCGGTCCGTTCAGGCTCGATCAAGAGCAAGGCAATCTTGGCTTTTGTTGTCTTGGCAACGTATTCACAGAAGATTCTCAACGGAAGCATGTGCGTTGAGACAGCAGGAAAATCTGTTATTCTCTCGGGCATGATCAGCCTCACTTCTCCAGGCTTCAACCCCAAAAGGGCGGCATCAACCAACAGAACATGAGTCGGCCCGAAGTCTAAGATCTGCTGCATAAAACTCTCCGGCACCGTTTCACACTCAATCAAAAAGATTCTCTGCGAAACCTTTCCCCACAAACTCTGAACAATCTTGACTCCGACAAAATCATCCATCCTAATAGGATTACCAACACCTGCAACAACCACTTTACCTGCCCCTGAAAACCAAGTTTCAAGCTCTTTCTCAACACTATACTTTCCGCCAACCACCAAAATCCCCCACAGAAAGACTAACAGTAAACAGTTACTAAAAAAAGGTTTTCAGCCCTCACAAGCGCGCGTCGCGATATCGCCCGTATTCCCGTTTAACATAGATATCACCAAAGAATACATGCATCAAACTGGTTTAGAAACAGTAATAGACGAATTGTTCTACTGGATCTTAAAACTAACCCCGTGTCAATATGCCTTCGTCAAACTTTCTGACAAGTTCATCAATTGAGTAAGTCTCTTTGATTGGGGTCTGCGTCTTGTTTTCCGTGTCTGAATATGTTAGTTCCACTTCAAGATTCTGAGAAGAAAATTGTCCACTTTCAATAGAACTTATGACGTTGATTTTTGCTGTTTCCCTAGCTGCTAGGAGTTTTATATCATAGACACCTCTATTTTGAAGACTTAGGATGATAGGACTTGTCTTGCAGACAACCTTGATGTCTTTAGCCAAAGCATCACCAACGTTATCCAGGAACAAATCAAGACCTAGACTTCCCATTCCAAGACCGCCCTTCGCTACGAGTCTGGTCCTCAATAGTGGTTCGAGTTTCATCGTTTCTGGCTCATTCAGAACAGCATAGACGGCTGTGGATACAGAAGTGAACACGGCTATCGATTCTAGCACCGTGTCCTTTCCCATATAATAGAAGGCATACAAGCCAAGGGCGATATTCCCAACAATAAGAAAGACTGCAAAAACAAGTCTTCTCTTTCCTTTCATATAGTTCCTCTCTCATTTAGTCCATGTCAGGTCGTTCAGCTATAACTTTTCCGCAAAGTTGGTTGGTTCGATCGATCAGTAGTGTAGTAGGGTTTGTACGTACGTGCTGGGAAAAGAATACGATCTTGATGTGCTTTATGCATGCATGGTTCTTGCAGCTAGGCAGTTACCCGCGCTCTATTTCATGCATGAACATGTCAAACCGCTGCGCAAGATGCATCAATCTGTCCATTAAAAGCTCCCTATCCTTAAGGGTGAGCTTCTTGTCTTCTTTCATCATTTCAACCGAGTTAGTTATTTCTCGTGCCATCATCCGAGTACGACCCCAGAGTTCTGTTTGGATTTGGCTGGTTCGCCGTACACACCTGTTGAAATAGTCGGGTGGAAGGAGCGATTCTGGGTCGCTAATCTTTTTCTCGATTCCAACGACTGAGGTGCGCAACTCAGATAGTGCACCAACCACATCTGCAAGTGACCGTTGCTCGGGATTTTCACTCTCTTTCAAGATTTTGAGATCCAAGGCGACTGAAATTGGGGTATCGGCTTCCGATTTCCCCTTCTCAATGGACTCAATTTGCTTGGTCAGTTCCTTTTTTGCCATATCAGCGCTATCTAGATCGTTCACGTCTATACTGATAGTCCTAGTGCCTGCCACGTCAAATGGTATTTGTTCTCCGCTTTTTATGAGTTGCACCAAAGGTCGTTTTATAGCATGTCTGATCGCTAGCTCATAGAAAACATTCGGATTCCGACCTGTTAGGTCAGCAACCACGAGTGGAGAATCAACTACGTGTTGTATGATTTGGCTCGTGATAATCCCAGGCTCTGATATATGATCTGCCCTCACTGGGCGATAACCCATGGGGGTAACAACAGGACTGATTATGTGATTGAAAACCTGATCAGACCTTTTCCTGATGTCCGAGTCTGGTTTGTCAATTGGTGCTATCACAAAGCAGATTTTTCCGTTCTTCTTTTCATCCTGTTTGACAGCCGCTGGCTTTTCTTCTTTCGTTTCCTTCTTTTTTCTTTCCGCCATTTGTTAACACCAACCTTTCGTTAAACACCCTGGTGTAACTACATGAATAGGTGAGGTCGTTCTTCATTTAAATCTTTCCTCATTCGCTAGTGATCTGCGTATCTCATAATCTCCAGCTAGAATTCACAAAAGAAGACTTTCTAAGTCATGAAATAACGTTTAAGTATCCTAGTAGCCTCTATTCTCTAGGAGAAGGCTACTATGAAGACTAAAACCGTAAAGATAGCTCTCGATAGGTTCGGAGAGCTACTAGGCAGAGAGAAAGGCTGCTTAGTAGTTAAGGACAGGAAAGGCAAGCACGAGAAGTATCCACTCACTTAAGTGTTAATTAATACTCTCTGCAGCCCTATTTCTACCCTATTTTTACCCTGTCTGCACAGAAAGAGAGGCATAGGGATAGGGTATAGGGGTATATTATAATGATAATTATAACTAGGAACTTGCTGCTATCCCCTGCCCTGCCTTCCTCATTCCTCTTTTCCAGCAGGCAGGGCACACATACCGCTGCTTGTGTCGTCGTGGTTTCTACCGCAGCTCCCGTAGTTGTCCACACACACAAGGGTAAAGTTTAATCCCACACACTTTCCTTGGCAAAAAATGTCGGTGAATTATTCACCAGGTTCCTCCCAGTCTGTAGTGCATCCGCCCTCAGGGACAAGAATTATCGTCACCTGATTTGGCAATTGCATTCGGGGGTTTTCTCTGAAATTGATGAACGGATTTGACGCTGCATATGCTTGGACAGCAACCTGCTTGTAGAACCTATCTTCACATGAATGATAAACCATGTGAAGCAGGCTCTTGCATTTCTCAACTGGGAACTTCTTAACCTCAACTTTAACATCATGTAATGGGCTCATGCCCTCGTTGATACACACTGGGGGATTTCCGGGTTCTGGTAACTTGTCATCGGAGGCTTTTGGCTATTAACTTTCAGCGGATGGCGGCAATGTTAAGTTATTTGTCATGAAGAAAAGGGTACTGCTAAGTCACTTGACCTAGAAAGCAGAGACTATTCGGGACTTTCGGAAAATAGAGCACTGAATGATTGTTCCACACGCTTTAAATATGAATTTAGACTTTATAATGTTTATCTTGTAGCAAGGGGAAAGGAGAATATTTAAATATGAAAAGAAGGGTAGCTGGTAGTCTGTTAGATGGTGACGCGATGATAAGCCAGAGACAGGATACGCATCCATATATACTGAAGGACGATGAGCGCACGCTTAGATGTGGCGAAATAGGAGTTAACTAGAGTACTCATCAACTCCTCTATTTTTCTTTAACAACTTTGAAAAGCGCAGTATATGTATACGTTATTTTCGGCATAAGGATTTCCCATAGAATCTCTCGATTATTGCTTACTAGTCGAGGTGGACTTCGTGCGGAGAGTATCTTTTCTTCTTCCTCATCTCTGACTGTGTTGAAATCAATTGCCGTTATATCCAAAATATCTGAAAATATGTGGTTTGGCGGAGCTGAAATATGAATTTCCAACATATGTGTTGTGTGCATTACTCTGTGTCCCGTATATTCCCTTTGCCGAAGATTTCGGTACACCTTCTTGTATCTAAATCCGTAGGAGTAGGTGAAGGTCTCCTGAGGTTTGATAGGTGGTTCATAATTGATGGAAAGCCTTGTTTCCAGTTTCACCAGTTTGTGTTCACCGTCCTTTAACTCACATCTGGCAAGCGTTTCTATTTCCGGAGGAACAGATTTGCCACGAGTTTTAATCAGGACATCGCTTGACTTTAGAGGATTCCCATCATAAAGGATAACGTGTTCCATTTTTCTTAGCTGGTTACCACCATTGACGCACTCGAAATCGTATGAGACACTTGCGTCTCCTCTCATGTTCAGTATTTGTATCTTCTTGATCGCTCGCTTGTAAATGATAATTCTAGGATACCAAGCCATTTCCTCGCGTAGGTGCACTAATTCTTTCTCCAAGTCTTGTTTTTCTTTTGAAACCTTCTGAAATGCCTGTGACGCTAATTCCTGTGACTCTACTCTCGCTGTGTAGAGTTCTCTTGTCATGAAACTGATTTCTTGCAAGTATGCTCTCAACTCTGCTATCGCTCTGCTTTCTGGGGTTCTACTTTGCACCCCTAAACGTTGAAGATCAAATGACATTGAAATTGGGGAGTCCACTGGAGTCGGATCTTTTTCAACAGCTTTTATTTGCTCTTCAAGGTCCTTTTTCGCTCTATCCACACTGTCAAGGTCCTGATGATTAATATAGACCGTTCGAGTCATTGAAACGTCGAATGGGACTAATTGACCTTCTTCTATTATCTGGATGACCGGTTTTCTCAGGGTATGTCGCACTGCCAGTTCATAAAATACGTTAGGATTATGATCTGTTAGGTCGGCAATCACAAGTGCGTCATTCATGATATGTTCAATTATCTGGCTCGTTATGATTCCTGGTTTAGAGATCTTGTCTGCACGGACTGTTCCAAA
>Ga0315268_10000574_pt1 | contig 43113 bp, 49 predicted proteins | sample C1_top_MG_FD_204535 | JGI IMG/M metagenome (GOLD analysis project Ga0315268, IMG submission 204535) | Sediment microbial communities from Yellowstone Lake, YNP, Wyoming, USA - C1_top | ecosystem: Environmental > Aquatic > Freshwater > Lake > Sediment | place: USA: Wyoming | collected 2017-08-01
ACCGGCCGGACACGCTCTTCGAGCGCCTGCCTCGTGACGGTCTCAGTTTGAACCATGATCTCCTCCACGCTATCAACGACCACGACCGCGCCATCGATGGCTCTCAACGATCGGGTGACTCTTCCTGAGAAGTCAACGTGGCCGGGTGTGTCGATCAGATTGATGACGTATGCTGTCCCGTTTCGTTCGTGAAGGAGGCTCACGTTCGCGGCCTTGATTGTCATTTGGCGCTTTTGTTCTTCTTCCATGTAATCTAGGGCTAGCGCTGTGCCAGCCATGCTGGGTGACAGAAGACCCGCGGCGGCAAGGAGGGAATCGCTCATCGTCGTCTTTCCGTGGTCGACGTGGGCGATTATGCCCATATCTTCCGGACGCAGGAACTCGTCTACGTCATTCGGATTTGATCCTTGTTCGCAATGATCTTCTGTATCTCAGTCGTAGTCTTGTAACGAGGCACTTTTTCTCAACTCGCTTGGAAATCGCGCTGGCAACACGTTCCAATCTCATTTATGCATTACTATCTGCTTCCTGAATAGTTTCAAGAGAAGCTATTGCTCAACGACGACTCGAAGTGGATTGCCGATGCTTCTTTCGAGTATCTCCATTCCGCGGTTTACTTCGTCAAGACTCACTCTGTGAGTGACTGAGCGTGAGAGATCGATGGTTCCTGAACTGGCGTACTGAATTAGCTCTTCCAGCTCAGATTTCAGATGGTCGTTGACGCCCATAATCTCAATTTCCTTTCCAATCAGCGTGGAGTAGGGCGACAGTTGCAGGTTGTCGGAGCTGATTCCGACGATCAGAATCCTAGCCCCCTTGGCTGCAAAATCAATAGAGTTCTGGATAGTGTTGCGGCGGCCCACGAAGTCTATGATGAGGTCAGGACCGAATCCATCAGTCACACTACTGATGAATTCCGCCAAGTTCTCTCTGGAAGGATTAACTAGGTTGGTAGCCCCGAGTTTCTTTGCGAGTTCCAGTTTTGCGTCGGCAACGTCGACCGCGATGATTTTGTGCATCTTGAACACGGCTGACGCCAAGTGTATTGCGTGCGCTCCAACTCCTCCCACACCATAAACCAAAAGCGAGCTCTGGGGTGTGGCCCGGCCCCGATGTAGAGCGTGGAGTCCGGTTGAGACGGCGCATCCCATGATCGCAGCTTGATCGAACGAAAGAGATTCCGGAATCGTGATCACATTTGTCGCAGGAACCTTGAGGTACTCAGCAAAGCCGCCGTCAACATCTTTCCCGATCATCTGGTATTCTGCGCAGTACGTTTCTATGCCTGATCTGCAGAACCCACATTTGCCGCAGCCTAGGACATAGTGAACCACGACCGTGTCGTTGATGTCAATCCCAGTAGCTCCATCGCCTTTTTCCTCTACGATGCCTGCAATTTCGTGTCCTAGGGTTATGGGCAGTCTGCCGATCGGGGCAATGCCATTGCGGTAGTTGAGATCGGAGTGACAAATCCCGCTGGCCCGTATACGGATCAGGACATCGTTTGGTTCCAAGGAGGGGGCGGGAATGTTGTCAAGGTGCAGCGATTCGTTCGTCCTATGCATTCTGGCGGCTCTCACGTGGTTCCACCTTGGAACATTGCGACCAGCTGAGTACCGAGATATAACATGGTTCTGTCTTTGATTATGTGGATCGAGGCCCGCCGGGATTGGGATTCAACCTCTCGCCGCTAGTCGTGAAGCGACAGCTCAGCCTTGAAGAGTTGAGAGGTAGAACCTTGGCCGTGGACGCGAACAACACACTGTACCAATTTCTTGCGTTGATTCGTATGCGTGATGGACGCCCCTTCACGGATTCGGGTGGCCATATAACTTCACACCTAATCGGGCTGCTAATGCGAACGACGCGACTAGTCGCGGACTTCGATATTCGACCGGTCTTCGTCTTCGACGGCAAACCACCTGAATTGAAGAAAGCCACGCTGGATGAGAGAGGAGGGTACCGAGAACGCGCGCGTAGAGAGTGGGAGGCCGCGGTGGCGCGCAGAGACTACTCTTCAGCTTGGTCGAAAGCTGTCACCATGAATTCTCTAACTAGGCCAATGCAGGAGGACGCGAAGAAGGTTCTCAGTTTGCTTGGCATTCCTCACGTTGACGCGCCGCAGGAAGGGGAAGCTCAGGCAGCGTACATGGCGATGCGCGGGAGCGTCTGGGCGGCCAACAGCAGGGACTACGACTCCGTCCTTTTCGGCTCTCCCCGACTGGTTCGATACGTGACCATCTCCGGGCAGGAGTTCTTGCCAAGTAAAGGCACTTCACGCCCTCTCACCCCAGAACTGATCGAGCTCGATAAGCTGCTTCGCGAACTCAAGGTCACGCGAGAGCAACTCGTGGATTTGGCGATCATGGTAGGCACAGATTTCAACGAGGGAATAGAAGGCGTCGGACCGAAGACGGCCTTGAAACTCATCAGATCACATGGCAGTCTAGAAGCACTCCCGGAACGATATCGAAATCCTCTCCCCAGCAATGTCGACGAGCTGCGCGAAATCTTCATGCACCCTTCTGTGACAGACGAGTATTCTGTCGATTTCACCGAACTCAAAGAACAAGAGCTAATTCACTTTCTTACTGGAGAGAGGGAGTTCTCTAGAGAAAGGGTAACACTCGCTGTGGAAAGAATGCGCCAATTCCACGCCCGTCAAGACTCCACACTGAGTTCATGGCTTACGAAGAATTAGCGACAGCGAGGCTCAGGGGATGCAGGAACCAACCCCCTTCTCGAAGTTCACGGAAGTCTGCAAAGCTCTCGAGTCCACCACGAAGAGAACGGAAAAAGTGTCTCGGCTAGTTGAGTTCCTAACGGGCCTGAACTTCAATGAAGTGATTCCCGCCGTATCTTTCCTAATTGGTCGACCGTTTCCTGAGTCTGACCCGCGAGTGCTGGATGTCTCAGGGCAAACGCTGTGGAAGATGGATGGCAGAGGTGCTCAGGCAACACTGGTCTCCAAGCCGGTGACCATTCTCGAGGTTTACGATACGTTCGAAAAGATAGCGACCGCCTCCGGCTCGGGTTCACGCCAGCGAAAAGAAAGCTTGGTGGACGCACTTCTCAGCCGCCTCCTCCGCCACGAAGCAGCCTATCTCGTTCGAATAATCTTCGGCGAGATGCGAATCGGAGCAGTGGAAGGAGTCGTCCTCGACGCAATCGCAAGCTCAGTCAGCGCGGACCCCGAAACCGTTCGCAGGGCCTATATGCTCATGGGCGACGCCACCAAAGTCGCCGACTTAGCGCTGAGAGAAGGTCCCGAGGCGCTCCGCCGAGTGGGATTGACACTTTTCGTTCCGATAAAGCCTATGCTGGCAGAGACGGCGCAGGATCTTGACGAAGTTCTCAAGGAACACGGTGGAGTCACAGCGTTCGAGTTCAAGTATGATGGAGTACGCATACAGATTCATCGCAAGGACGAAGAGATCAGGATATTCAGTCGGAGGCTGACCGATGTCACTAGTAGCCTCCCGGACATCGTTGAACTCGCCCGCGAACGGATCCGTAGCAGGGAGTTCTTGATAGAGGGAGAAGTTGTAGCAACGGGAAGAAACAGCAAGCCGCTACCTTTCCAAGACCTGATGAGGCGCCTCAGACGGGTGCACGAGATCGATGCGATGGTGAAGGAGATTCCGCTCAAACTGTTTCTGTTCGATGTAGTCTACGTTGACGGACGCCTGCTCATCGACACTGCATACGAGGAACGGTGGTCGATTCTCGAAGGTCTGACTGACGAGAGTTTACGTGCGCGGAGAATCGTGACCGGAGACGTGGCTGCAGCCAAGGAGCTGATGGACGCTTCCATCCAGGCCGGCCATGAGGGTTTGATGGCGAAGGATCTGGCAAGCAGCTACACGCCCGGCGTTCGAGGAAAGAAGTGGTTCAAGATCAAGCCAGCGGTGACTTTGGATTTGGTTATTATTGCTGCTGATTGGGGGTCTGGCAGGAGGCACGGCTGGCTCAGCAACTATCACCTCGCCGTGAGGGACGCCCGGACATGGGAATATTTGGACGTGGGCAAGACATTCAAGGGACTCACGGACCGAGAGTTTCGGGAAATCACCAAGAAACTGCTCGATCTGAAGACGCGCGAAACCGAGTACACCGTCCACGTGAAACCCACCATAGTAGTTGAGGTCACGTTCAACGAGATCCAACGAAGCTCCCAGTACAATTCGAAATTCGCACTCCGCTTCGCAAGGATCACAAGATTTCGAGAGGATAAACGCCCGGAAGATGCAGATACGCTCGAACGTTTGCAACGGCTCTACGAGGGCCAGTTCAAGTACAAGGCGCGGGCGGACTTCTAGGGGCGAGATTGCGTGAGGGTGGCGGTGCTTTTCAGTGGCGGAAAGGATAGCACTTTCGCGCTTTGGTACGCTCAGATGCAGGGCTGGGACATAACTACACTAGTGACTGTTTTGCCCGAATCGAATGAGTCTTGGATGTTTCACTACCCAGCCATCAAATGGACCAGCCTGCAAGCCCAAGCGATTGGCTTGCCTCAGATGACGATCCCGACAAAAGGAGACAAAGAGACCGAACTCGACGATCTGACTGCCGGTCTTGACGCGATCTCAGATTCTTCGCGTATCGACGGGATTGTTTCCGGTGCGTTGGCGAGTGAATATCAGAGAACGCGGCTCGACAACATCTGCGAGCACCTAGGCCTCAGAAGCTTCGCTCCGCTCTGGCACAAGAACCAGCAACAACTCGTTAAGGAGCAGGTGGAGTCAGGCTTTGAGATAATCGTGACCGCCTGCGCAGCCCAGGGATTGGACGCGGATTGGCTTGGTAGGAAACTGGGGGAGCGTGAACTCGATGAACTCTCCGCGCTACACGGTCTGTACAGCTTGAATGTCGCCTTCGAGGGCGGCGAGGCGGAGACCTTTGTCACGGGAGGGCCGATGTTTAAGCAAAGGCTCAGAATAATCCGTTCAACTCGACATTGGTTCGGCGATTCAGGATATTTGGATCTTGAGGAAGTCCAGCTGCAGCCTAGCTGAAGTCGTTTAGCCGCTGACGAGCGTAAGCGCTGCTTGCTGTGACTCCGCGAGAACTTGGTGCAGATTGAATGTTTTGATCTCGCGATTCTGCATGAGAACACGACCGTCCACGATTGTCGTATCGACATTCGCCGCCGAGGCTGAGTAGACCAAGTCGGAGACCACAGTGTCCCTGCCATGCAGCGGCGCAAGGTTCGGCGCCCGCGAGTCGAGGAGGATTATGTCAGCTCTCTTACCGACCTCAATGCTGCCTAGTTCGTTTTCTGCTCCGAGTGCGCGTGCGCCGTCAATCGTTGCCAAATCCAGTGTCTTCTGAGCATTCAGGACTGTCGGGTCCCATCTGTGCGCCTTGTGAAGCAGAGCGCAAACCTTCATCGTCTCAAACATGTCCAGCGTGTTGTTGCTGGCGGCACCGTCAGTTCCAAGTCCAACCGGAACGCCGAAATCGAACATCTCGGGCAAAGGCGCAACGCCTCCACTGGCCAGCTTCATATTTGAGACCGGGCAGTGCGCAACGCGAGCTCCCGCTTTGGCTAGCAGGCCAACCTCGCCTTTGGTTAGCCACACACAGTGCGCGGCAAGCATGTTCTCCGAGAGCGCTCCGATCTTGTCCAAGTATTCCACCGCGCGCAATGCGTGCTGCTTCTGGGAATCCGCTTGCTCACGTCTGGTTTCGGCTATGTGAATGTGCAGTATGGAGTGATTCTCTTCCGCGAACTCCTTCGCCCACAACAACGTGTCCGCTGAGCACGTGTAGGGGGCGTGGGGGCCAAGGGCGAATTTGATTCTTGGATTGTTCAGGTTTCGAACGTAGTCGAAGAACTTGCGAGTGTTATCCTGTTCCGCCTTCGCCTTTGCGGAGTCGAACAGGTCGATCACTCCGTAGGATAGGAAGCCCCGCAGACCCGCCTCGCCGACAGCCCTAGCCACGTCTTCCATGTGAAAATACATGTCAACAAAGCTCGTTGTTCCGGACATGATCATCTCCGCCGAGCCCAGCAAGGCTCCTTGGTAGCATGCTTGGTCGGTCAGTTTGGTCTCCAGAGGCCAGATTTTCCTCTGAAGCCAATCTTGGAGGTGCATATCGTCCGCGAAGCCGCGGAACAAGGTCATTGATAGATGAGTATGAGTATTGATCAGGCCGGGAAGCGCGATCTTGCCCTTCGCATCAATCTCGATGTCAGCAGAAACCGAACTGACCTTTCCGATCTGCTCTATTGCGCCATCGCGAATGAGGATCGAAGAATTCCGAAGCACATCTCGGGCTTTGTTCTGAGTGACTAACCAGTCCGCGTTTCTGATCAGTAGTGAGGGCATGATTTGATCGTGAACTGCATGGGTCAAACGAGTTAAAAGCCAAGCGATGTCGACGCACTAGATGAAAACCCCTAGGCCAAATCCCACCGCCAGGAGCGAAATGGTGGTGAGTATCAAGATCACGTTGAGTCCTAGCGCTGGAACGAGTTTCGGAATCTTGTCATAGCTGGTGAGCGTGATTCTGCTAGCCTTGTATGCGACGGGGACGGTTACGAGGCTGATCAAAATCGCCACAGGTGCAGCGGAAAAGACCACCGCCGCAACAATTGAGGCGTAAGTAGCGACAAGACCACCAATGTACAGCCAACGAGCCTTCTTCTTGCCCAATAGAATCACGAGGTGCCGTCTCCCGGCCTCCCGGTCCGCCTCAGCGTCCGGGAACTCGTTCAGGAAAAGGAGCAATCCTACCAAGATTGTAACTGGGAGAAACACGGCCAGACCTGGTCCCTCGATCTTTCCAGTTTGCGTAACATACGTTCCCAGTCCCATTAGCCCGAATCCTGAGCCAGCCGCGATTTCGCTAAGCCCATGAACCCTTGAAAGGACGGGAGTGTAAAGCACAATCAGTATGAAACCAGCGAGGACGATTGGGAAGAGGACTTGGAAGAAGCGCACAAGGAAGTACACCCCTACTAGTGCGGCGCCAGCAAGGGTTGCGAGAGCGGTCGCGAGAGCGTGGGAAGGTTTCATGCTGCCGGTGACGAGTACGTCGACTCCACCGCTGAATGGGGTTTTGACGGTCTTCGCGTCAATGCGGGAGCGGTAGTCGAAATAGTTGTTGAAAGTGTTCACTGAAGCATGAGTCAGCGTTGCACCGATCAGGACCAATAGTCCGTCAATGGCGTCTAGAGTGCGACGCGAGTAGAAGGCGGCCGCCAGCCCGGCTACAACGATCACCACTGCGAGCGGTAGGAAGTTCGCTCTGATGATCTTGGCCAGATTTCCCATCTAACGCCACATCTCAACTGTGACAGTGCTGACCACCAGTTGTACGCTAACCGTTTTAACTCGCTCGGTCTAGTTTTCCGATCCAGGCTTGCTGTTCGAGTTTGATGGAGATGAGCAAGATCAAGGATCCGTCGTTGGCGCCGCAGGGGCAGTTGAAGATAGATTGGGCAAGGGAACACATGCCGGTCGTCGCGAAGATCCGCACGCGATTCGAGAGCGACCAGCCATTCAAGGGATTGTCGATTGGAATGTGCATTCACCTTGAAATGAAAACCGCTGTCCTAGGACAGACGTTTCAGGCGGGAGGGGCCACCGTCGCCATCACCGGAAGCAATCCTCTCTCGACTCAGGATGATGTAGCAGCAGCGCTGGCCAAGTCAGGCGTCAACGTGTACGCTTGGAGAGGCGTCACACCAGACGAGCATCATGCCAACATCCTGAACGTGCTGTGCCACCGCCCGCACATTCTGATCGATGACGGCGCCGAACTCTCGGTCGCCGCCCACACAGAGAAGAAGGAGCTGTTGGCGGGCATGATAGGAGCTTGTGAAGAGACCACAACTGGAGTTCACAGGTACAGGGCCATGGAGAAGGACGGTGCACTGAGGTATCCAGTGATCGCGGTCAATGACGCTTTCACCAAATTCCTATTCGATAGCCAACATGGGACGGGACAATCCGCGTTGGAAGGCGTAATGCGCGCAACAAACCTGCTAATCGCGGGGAAGACGCTCGTTGTTGCAGGGTTCGGATGGGTGGGACGCGGCATTGCACTTAGAGCGTCGGGGCTAGGGGCAATTGTAATCGTCACCGAGGTGGACCCAGTGCGAGCTTTGGAGGCGTCAATGGCTGGCTATCGAGTGATGAGGATGCGCGAGGCTGCCAGCGTCGGGGATATATTCATCACAACCACCGGCTGCAACAACATCATAACCTTGGAAAACATGCTAAAGATGAAAGACGGCGCGATTCTTGCGAATGCCGGTCATTTTGATGTCGAAATCGACGTGAAGGCTCTGCATGGGAATGCCAGCTCCGTCAAGATCGCACGACAGAATGTCGAACAGTTCACCATGAAGAACGGCAAGAGGCTCTATCTGCTAGCGGAAGGGCGGCTAGTGAACTTGGCAGCGGCGGATGGGCACCCCGCTGAAGTCATGGACATGAGTTTCGCTAACCAAGCGCTTGCTGCAGAATACCTGCTAAAGAATAAGGGGAGGCTGGAACCGCGAGTGCACCGAGTGCCGCTCGAAATGGATAAGCAGATCGCCAGTCTGTGGCTTGAGAGTCACGGAATCGAGATCGACACGCTCAGTGAAGAGCAGAAAACGTATCTACGATCTTGGCAGTAGCTTTCGGTAGCTGCTTACTCTGATCAGAAGAGCCGCGGTATCTCGAAAGGCAGCACCAAGACGGGAAGAGTGACAAACCAGTAGACGTAGAGCGCCAGACCAAGACCGGCCGCTGTCACAAAGATCAGCAAATAGTCGGAAGGCCGCATTCTCAAGGTGACGATTGCGGTGCGATTCTCGGTTGCACCGAATCCTCGCGATTCCAGCGCCTCAGCTAGCTCGACGCTTCTTCGAATGGCCGATATGATAAGTGGTATCAGGATTGGAATGTAGTTGCGAATTCTTTTGACGAAATTGCCCTTGTCGAGCTCAAGCCCTCTTGAGCGTTGGGCGTCGACAACGGTCTGAGCGTCGATCGCCATCGTTGGAACTAGCCGCACGGCGGTTGTGAATGTGAAGGAGATGGAGTAGGGAACATGGATCTGTTCGAGAGCCAACCCGAGATCATCGGCTGAGGTGGTCATGAAGAAGAAGGAGAACGCAGACATGATTGCGAAGAATCGAACGGTAAACCCCAGTGAGGAGACGAGGGAGGTGCCGAAGATGATGTTCATCCCGAATATGAACAATCCCAGCACTAAGCCACCCCGCATTGATCGCAACCAGCGCCCGACGCTGTGCGCGAGGAGAATGCCGGGAATTTGGACGAGGAAAAGGACCAGGAGAACGTAGAGGTTGGTGAACATGAGCGACACGGTGAAGTAACCTAGTGTGAGGATGAATTTCGCTCGTGGGTCGAGTCTGTGAATGGGGCTATCCATTCTTGTGAACTTGAATCCTTCAACGAATCGCAGAGACAGGTCTGGGTCACCCTCTCTTTTCGCTAGAGCCGGTCGCGGCGGACCTGAGCTTGCTTGCGAGAAAGTCCCTTGCAGAGTAGGCGTCGATTATGTCAGCAGGTGGGGCCAGGTTTTGGAGCGTCCTCATTAGCTTTGCAATCTGAGGGATTACAAGGGAGGATTTCTCCACGAGCGTAGAGTCGGTGAGAATCTCGGCCGCTGGGCCATCTCCGACAATCTGACCATGGGACAGCAGAACAACGCGAGGTTTGCATTCGGCCACGAACTCCACATCATGGGTCACGATAATGATCGTCTTGCCTTGGGATAGGAGTTGGAGAATGAAGTTTCTCAATCGATCTTTCTGAAGGTAATCTTGGCCGATCGTAGGTTCGTCCATCACGAGATGCTTAGGGTCCCAAGCGAGAATGGCGGCGAGTGCGACACGTTTCCTTTCTCCACCGCTGAGGACGAAAGGCGACGAGGCGCTGTACCGATCCAGATCGAGAGTGTTCATGAGGCTCGTCACCCGGCGCTGAACCACGTCCTCGCTGAAGCCGAAGTTCCTCAGGGAGAAGCTCAGCTCCTCGGCAACGGTCTCAGCGAACAACTGATGATCTGGATTCTGAAAGATGAGCCCTACGTCGCGCGACAGTTGCGCGACGGATTTCTCGTCAGTGCCGATACCATCAACTGAGATTGTTCCTTCCGTCGGTTTGAGCAGTCCGTTGAACATTTTGACAAGCGTGGTCTTGCCTGCGCCGTTTTCTCCCATGATGGCGACGAAATCACCGTCCTTGATTTGCAAGCTCACGTTGTTGAGAACGTCGGGACCGCCGGGGTAGTGGAACCGCACGTTCTCTACGGAGATCATGTGCCCAGAACCTTTCGGAGTTCTTCAGATGCCTCTTCCACTGTGATCGGGTTCCTCTCGCCGGCAAGGCCGTCTCGTCTTAGGAGGTGGAACAGCATGGTCACTCTGGGCAGGCCGATTCCGATTAGACGCGCATCGTCGCCGTAAACCTTCGACGGAGGACCGTCCAACGCGATTTTCCCTTTGTCCATCACTATGACGCGGTTCGCGTAACGGGAGACTATGTCCAGCCTGTGCTCAACTAACAGAGTGGTGAGGTGGAGGTCGCGATTCAGTTTCGCTATCACGCCAACTATGTCTTCGGCGGACTTGGGGTCCAAGAAAGATGTGGGCTCGTCTAGGACGATGATGTTTGGTCTCATCGCGAGCACTCCTGCGATTGCGGCGCGCTGCTGTTGCCCACCCGAGAGTTCGTATGGGGCCTTGTTTCGCAGGCTCGTAATTCCCGTGACCTCCATCGCCCATTCCACGCGCTTCAGTGCTTCCTCGCGTGGGATTCCTAGATTCTCGAGCCCGAACGCCACATCGCGCTCGACTGAGAGAGAGAACAGTTGGTTCTCGGGGTTCTGGAAGACGAAACCGACCTGAGTGGCGAGTTCTGCTGTTGACTTGCCCTTCACGCTAACGCCGTCTATTTGCAGATCTCCCTCGATATTTCCCGAGTAGAAGTTTGGGATGAGTCCGTTCAGACATCGGCAGAGCGTCGTCTTGCCGCATCCGCTCGGCCCGGTTAGGATCGCGAATTCGCCCTTGTTAATTGCGAGCTCTATGTTTTCGACCGACGGGGTGTCTGCTCCCGCGTAGGTGAATGTGAGACTTCGCGCTTGGATTGCCGCCATGGCCCGGGACCTTCGTTTTCCATCTCATTTTTGCGTAGTTACCCTACTTTGAGATGAAGCGTCGCCAATTCCCTCAAAGCCCGTATTAGACTTTGAGGACTGGGATACGAGCTCGCGAATCATCACCAAAGTGAACTTCAACGCCTCGTTGACCTCGCCTTTCACGCTCGCCCCCGCGGCCGTTGAATGCCCTCCTCCCATTCCACCCATCTTCGCCCCAAGCGGCGTCGCCAAATCAGAGCCCACATGAATGCCAGTTTGCTCAACGAATTCGCGAGTCGAACGAAAGCTTAGCGTGAGATCATCATTCCTCTTCCCAGCTACCACAGCTAGGTGAGCTCCCAACGCGATAAGTCCCCGCGCCGCTGAAGCGTGATACGACCCAACCTCGGAGAGCGCGACGAGCCATTTGCCCACGCGCTCCAATCTTAAGCGTTGGGCAGATTTCACGCGGGCGATTCTCTCGGACTCATCCATCGAGGTTCGCGTCACCCTGAGTGCGGCCTGAGGTTCGGCACCAGCCTCAACCAACCTGCATGCTGATCTGAATGTTCGGCGAGTTGCAATTGACATGTGTCCAGTCTCAACCAGCATTCCGATCAACAGTGCTTGGCTGACGTCCTTTGCTACTGGGACCCTGAGTTTCTCGTACATCTCCAGAATCATTTCACATGTGGATGTTGAAGAGTCATCGCAGTGGACTAGTGCGGCTGTCTTCGCGTTCTCAGGATGAGGGGCGTGATGGTCAATCATCACTATCGGCTTCCCTGAGTGCAAGACAGGCTCCTTGAGTGCTCCGAGCTGTTGGAGCGTATTCGTGTCCACCGTGACAATTAGGTCAGTGCTCGAAACATTGGGATCTTCGCTCACTTCCATTGGGACAGTTCGGAGTACCTGTTGCGAAAGCTTGCTAACCCCATCTGGCGATGCGAAATGGATTTTCAGCTTCGGATTGATCTTGCGCGATAGGACTGAGAATGCGTACGCGGAGCAGACTGCATCCGGGTCCGAGTTCTGATGTCCAATAACGAGTACTGTTCTCGCTTTCTTGAGGAGGGCTACTAGTCTGGTGTATCCACGCAAAGGTCCAGTTCCCTCACTCTTGCTTCCGCCGCCGAAAAGGCCGCCTTGGTCGCTTCTTCAACCAAAGCTTCAAGGTTGGGCATGCTGCTTGTCGGCTCGACTGCAACTTCAACATTCAGCCTAAGAGGCTTATCGCCTTCGGCCTCAACCATGACGTCCAAGTCCTCGACGCGTTTCAGCCCGACCCTGGAGAGAACGAGTTGGCGGGCTGCTTCCTCAGCTGCTGTGCAGATCTCCTCAATCTCCTCGGTTGTTGGTTTTCTCTTGAACTCAATGCCCATTGGGCATTCTCTCCTGAGAGCTGATCTGGTTTCTGGAGATTGCGCGGGACTATTGTGATGGAGCCTTGGGCCCCTGCAGTCTTTCTTGGAGCTTCTCCTGAACTTCTTTGAGTCTCTCGCGGGTGCGGTCTTCCTGCTTTCCGAGAACTGTTACTCTAGTCGTCAAGAGCTCCTTTCGTTCCTTGAGCTCCTCCAGAAGCGACTGCCTGTTCGACTTGACGAGTATGCTTCCTACGCTTTTATAGACCGGGGTTTCGTCGGTTGCTTTCTCAAGTTCTGAAAGCGCCTTGTCAGTCTCGTTCAGCTCAAGCTCCAATTGCTGCTTTTGAGTCGAAACTGACTGAAGGGTTTGCTGAAGTTGTTGGAGACGCACAAGCTGCTCTTGGATCTGTGGTGGTAGTTCAACATCTTCACTCAAGATTGATGCCTTCAGAACTCGCGCAAACGTTTGCTACGCTCTGCCCGCGAACTAATTAAGCGTTTCACGATTCAAGCGTTGTTCGACAGTTTCGCCTAGCTCTCCACCCTAAATCAAAGAGTCACGCGAGTTGCGGTGGGCTTCGAGATGATCACAAACGGAGGGCGTCACATCCAGATCCAGGATAGTCGTCATTGCTCCAAGTGCACCGTTTTCACCGACCAAGTGTGTCACAAGGTGCGATACCAACAAGACCCAGGGGATGCCGCGTCTATCCTGAAGAAAAGCTACTGGGTTTGCCCCGTGTGCCTCACTGAGACTGAGGAAGTGAAGCGCCAGCCTCTTCCCACCGACAAGGTCCGAATTATAGACAGGCTTCTACGCATGCAGGGTGACTACGCGATAGAATCGATGAGCATAGCCTCGCAACCCGAGAAGCTAATCGTCGAGATCACCGTCAGGGACTAGGAAGCTACAAACGGCATCTCCTCCCTTTAATCTCGGATCGAGACACTAGGCTGGGAGACACGCTTTCCGGAGTCGTTTCGTTTGCCCGAGTTTGCAAAGAGGAACGTAGACATCGACGAGAAGACAGGCGCAACCGCGGGTCTGCTAACCTATTCCAACGCAAAGATCCCCGTTCCAAACAAGTTCGCGACAACCGCTGAACTCAACGCCACTCGGCTTGTGGGATTGAAGCAGGAGTTCCCAACTGAACTTGTTATCGCGGGCAAGCTGATCTATCCTGAAACCCTCAAGCGCATCCTGAAAGAGGAGGATTTTCTGAAGGCGTTCGCGCGGCGTCTGGCGCGGGAGACGAAGGCTCACGAGGACTCGTTGAGCCTGCTGTTCTTGGTGTTGAAGGGCGAGGCTGCGGTGTCAGAGTCAAGCGACCTCCGCACGGTACTTGATCTGCAGTATTTCGCTGGCACCGACGTCGTAACCGTCCAGCAGAGCCCTGGAGTGTCTCCGACCGAGTTCCTTGTATTGCACAGGTTCGCTGAGCGATGGCTCGATAATCGAGGTCTCGACAAGCCCTTGATGCCTGTTCTCTCACCTATGGAGACTAAGGATGACTTCGAGAAGATGCTGAACGCAGTTCTCAAGCGAGGGGCGAAGTTGATTGGGTTCGATATGAGGGGTGGATTCTATTATCAGGCGCTGCGGTCGCTGGAAGAGGCGAAGAGGAAGAATCCTGAGCTTTGGATTCACGCGTTCCAGATTCCTCCGAAGATAAGGTTCGCTCACAGCCTCCTCCGCTGCTCGGAGGGCATGATGCTCCCGCTCTATGGTGTGGATAGTTACAATCGATGGGTCGTCCCACCACCACCGGTGCCGCTTACGAAGGATAAGATCAACATGTTCGATTCAGTGAACTGGGGCGTCTTCAAACGAAAAGAATGGAACCACGAATACGGAGCCACGCTGCACTGCACCTGCCCCATGTGCAACAAGCAACGCCTCCCAACCTTCTTCCTCGGACAGGTACTGACCGTGCTCGGACGGAGCAAGATACATGACCACTACGCCCAGCGGGAGCAGCTGTTGGGATTGGCCAGGTCGGTGAAGAGAGGCACCGTGCGCACCTTCGTCTCCCAGAGGAAGTACCCGAAGGACTTTCTGCAACAAGTGTCAAAATCAGAGGCCGAAGTAACTTAAGACTGGCTTCGGCCACCTTCGCATATGTGCAAAGTATCGTTGGGGGAAGACTGAAGGAGAATTCGCCATGAACAAAGCGCGATCGTCCACAGTGGACGAGTATTTAGCACAATTGCCGAACGATGTGCGGGAGGCTCTTCAGAGGCTTCGTCGAATCATCAAGTCTGCGGCGCCCGATTCCGAAGAAAGGATAGCCTACAGAATTCCGATATTCAGACTCGAGCGAGACTTGGTCGGATACTCTGCTCAAAGGAACCCCGAGCAAAGGCTGTGCTCGTTCTACACGATGAGTCCACCACTGGTGAGAGCAATGAAGAGAGAATTTAGCGGTTACAAACTCTCGGGGGCAACGATTCACTTCACGCCTGACGAACCTCTACCAGCATCGTTAGTGAGGAAGATTGTCAGGGCGCGGCTGAAGGAGTTGTCTAGAGAAAGAGGTGCCTCATCGGAGGCTAGAGTTTTGCCTCAGCCATCCTCGTCATGAGGGCTCGCAAGTCGACCTCTGATCGCGTCCGCCATCCCAGAGACATTATCCCAGCGTCGTCCTCGTCAAGGTATCCGGTGCGAAGGAAGATGTCCGCCAGAGTGACCGCCTTCCATCTACCAAACTTTTGAGCCAGAAGTTTCTCGACATCTTCGCGCGGGGCTTTGCCTTGTTTTGAGATGAGAAAGGCCAGAGCGGCGCTCAGGGCGGCGAGGTTGTCGATTCGCCAACCTATCATCTTCGCCTCCTTCACGCCCATCGTGCCCTTCAGAGCCACAAAGTATCGTGCCTCATCCTCGCCCACGCGTGCGGCATCGGTGGACATCTCTTCGGAACGGGGCTCCGTGACCTTCTTGACTTCGAGGTCCAGCTCGGCGAGGAGTTCGTTGAGTTGCGCGAGGACCTGTTCGTAGTTCCTACCGATCTTCTCCTTGAGTTCCCACTCCTTGGCGCCGGGCATCTTGCCGCGGCGAAAGACTAGGAGATGGATGGCTCGCTTGAGTTTGTCAGAGTAGAAGCTCTTGGTTTGGGTTTGACCGCTCTCCACTCGCCTAACTCTCCCTTGGTATCGGAATGGGGAAGCTGACGCCGCCCGAAGGAGCCTTCTCTGAAGGCTGATCCTCAGGCACCAGTGTCATCTGCTCCCCTTCCTGCCTGAGCTTCGCGTACCCGTAAGTGACCAAGAAGCTTACAACGTAAGCCCTCTGCACCGTATCGCTGTAAGAGGCCCCTTTGACGAAGGCCCAGTATTCGACAGGGGCATGCTTGTCTCCGTACTGACCGCGAAGCTCATTCCAAAGTCTGATCAGCTGCTTCCCAAACTCCTCTCCCTGTATTCCCAACCCTGCCAGAGCCTTCGCGTCAACAGAACTTGGCTCCTTTCCACGTGCGTATTCCCTTCTCTTCCATCGTTCCTCAATCGGCAGCAGCTGGTTCCAGTATCCAAGGGCGTCGGTGACCGCGCCCTCTGTCAAATGCTCCAATTCCGCGACGGGATGCCAGCTTTGAAGGAAAACCTCCGCCAGCCTCTTCTCGCTCATTCTCTCGACCTTTCTGACGATGAAATCCGGATCCGCGTATAGTGCGCTTGATTGAAACTTGAGCTGGGTATTCTGGAGCCTTACAACCTCGGATAGTCTGTTGATCGCATGGGCGTCGAGGCAGTGGTCGTCGAAGTTTTCCCAATATGGAAAGTATTGGCGAAGCGTGTTGACGCCGAGCTTCACGTCCATGAAGAATGGATTGAACTTCCTTTCAGATATGGCGTCGCATGTCTCCACAACTTCGCGCAGCTCTTTTCTTCCCGCAGCAAGCGAATTGCGACGGCTTTTCGGCTTCTCCGCCATCGCTACTTCAACTCGCTCACGAGGGAAGTCCCTTCGATGTTCTGGACGACTATGACGTGGCTGTTGTCGGTCACGTTGACCTCGCCCGGTGTGATCGCCACATACTGGCCTTCGCCCAAGTTCTTCGAGCTAGCCATAATCAGATTCGTGACTAGTTCCCTGTTCTTCGGGTCCATGTGCACGTCAAACTCGTCGATGGCTCTGAACGGTGATGTAATGTTCTGCTGAAGGGCGAGGAGGAAGCCCATCATCGCTATGCTTCTCTCTCCCCCACTCTGAGTGAACGCGTCGAGCGGAGTAGGCTTGTTCCCTTTGAATCCGACTAGGATCTCAAGTCCGCACTTCTCGATGTCTCGCAATGAGATGAGGCGAATTGCTCCAGTTGCGCCTACGGTTGTGAGTATCTGGTTGTAGCGCCCAGTCAACTCGTCAAGAAATGTGGATAGGACTTCGCGCCATCTTGCTAGCCGCTTGTCAAGCTCCGTAAGAACCTCCTGTCGGCTCTGCGCGACCTGATCCGCCTTCTGCCGCAATTCCTCGTACACTTTCGCGTACGAGGAGTACATGCGCTCCACATCCTCAGAGATCGATGCGAGCGGTTTGAGTTGCTCCTCGATCGCGCCGATGTCGAGCATTACGTCAAGGATCTTCCTCGGTGATTCGACTGGCGTCCCAGCGGAGGCGATCATTGGATCAAGCTCCTCCTTCGCCAGCCTGACCTGTGCTTGAAGGTCCGCCACTTCCTCTGAGAGTAGCTTTCGTTTGAAGCCGGAAACCTCGTACTCTACGTTTGTGTCGATCAGCCTCGACAGAGCATCCTCCAAACGACCGCTCGTGACCGCGATCTTGTCGGTTAGACCGGTCATCTTCTCTTTGGCTTTGGCGAGTTTCCTTTGAGACTCTTCGGATGTCTCAGTCCATGAACCCTTGAGCTTGCTAAGCGCTTGAGGCTCGGGGCTGTCGGGAGTGATTCCCAGCTCCGCTTGGACTGATTGAATGTTCTGCAGCAGGTTGGTCGCCCACTCCAGATTGAGCTCATGTGTCGTAATCTCCTTAACGAGCTCGACACGCCTGTCTTCGAGTTCTATTCTGCCTAGGTTAATCTCGTCGAATTTTGCTTGACGTTTCTTCTTCGACTCGGCCAGTTCCTGTATCTCGGTCTCGACCGATTGAAGTGATCTGGTCTTGGATTCGATCCTGGACTCAATCCGGGTTAAGGTTTCGCGGCGTTTCTGGATTCTTCCCCAGACCAGTTCATGTTTGAGTGCGTCGAGCTTGGTTTCGAGCACTCTCTTCTGTAGGAATCGGTCGTACTCGCGCTTCCAATAGTCATGCGTTTCCTTCGTGGACTCGAGGACCTGTGCGAGTGAGTGTTCTTCGCTAACCACGGTATCGAGGCGCGTTCTCGCGTCCAAGACTTCCTCCCTGTACGATTGAAAGCCTACGGCTTCTTCAAGCATCTTCAGCTTGTCCTGCGCGCTCACGGCCGCGAAGCGTCCGACCATGAATTGATGCATTATGACCAGGATGTTGTCGGGGTTGAGACCCATGGTTTGGAAGACTTCTGTGATCTTCGTTTTGGGTACTGGCTTGTTCTGGAGGAGGTAGTAGTAGGTTCCGTTCTGTCTGAGGACGCGTGTAATTGTTACCAGATCAGTATGGAAATGTGAGAAGGGGCGTTTGGTTCCTGAATTGTCTAGAAGGATCGTGATTCTGGCTTCTTCGTTCCCCCACTTGATGAGATCGCTCAGCCGCTTCGATCTCTCAGTATACGCCTGTCCGAGGACGACTGATATTGCCAGCAGGATTGAGGACTTGCCTGCTCCGTTGGGTCCACAAACTAGGTTCAGCCCGGGCTCTAAAGGAACGTACGCGTTTTCGTATGACATGAAATTTGTGAGCACTACGCCTTTGATCATGTAATCCGGGCTACCGTTGGGAACGTAACGTGGATTTCGCCCGGTAAAAAACGTTCAGGGCAGAATGGACCCATGCCCATGGAACGGGTTCCAGACTTCATCACCTGAGACTTGGATTTGTGATCGTTGCGAATTCGTTGGCGCAATTTCGCGCTGTGCGATTGATGAAACATGACATTTGTTATGTTAAAGTCTGTTGAAAGAATTGTATCGCGTTTCAAGAGAAGTTTTCGCAGAAATCTAACTTTATATACGATGTTGACTTTCGAGTGCACCACGGCGGGAGTGACGAATCCAGTTTGAGGAGGCTCGGCAAGATTCTTCATTTTTCGAAAAGCCGTAGCCTCACAGTGAAATGCGACGAAACTGGCTTCGTGAAAATTGGAACCAAAACCTGCGACAGCAAGTTAAGGGAGATTGGAAAAGTCCAAGATCTATTCGGACCCGTTTCAGCACCCTACCTGTCGATAAGGCCGCAGACTCCTTCACCCATGAAATTCGTGGGACGCATCGCCTACGCCCTCGACTAGATCAGCTAGAGGTGAGATAGTGTCAGAGGAACTAGACGGTGAACTAGGCGAGACCCTACAAGCACCACGCAAAGTCCGCAACTGCCCGGAATGCGGTGGAGAAAAACTCATGCGCGACTACGAAGCCGCCGAGATTGTCTGCATGGCATGCGGATTCGTCATCGCAGAGAAACTCGCTGACACTCGACCTGAATGGAGAGCGTTCGACGACGAGCAAAAGGCTAAGCGCGCTCGCGTCGGAGCTCCGTTAACCTACACGATTCACGACAAAGGCCTCTCAACCGTTATCGACTGGCGCGATAGACGGGTTCTAGGGAAACGCGCCACGGCAACCCAGCGACTCGACCTTTACAAGCTGCGAAAGTGGCAGAGTCGCGTACGGGTATCTGACGCGACTGAGAGAAACCTCGCAGTCGCCTTGGCTGAGCTGAGCAAGCTCTCCTCCTCCCTCAATCTTCCCAAGAATATTCTTGAAACAGCGTCCGTGATTTATCGGCGTGCAATCAAGAAGCGTCTTATTCGAGGGCGGTCAATTCACAACGTTACTGCAGCTGCAATTTACATGAGTTGTAGGCAGTGTGGTGTTCCTCGAACACTTGATGAGATAGCATCATCATCGAGCCTCAACAAGAAGGACATCGGCAGAAGCTACAGATTCATGGTGCGAGAACTCGAAGCCTTCGTCCCACCATCCACGAGCCGTAACTATGCGGCGCGATTCAGCAACAAGCTTGTCATCTCTGGCAAAGCAGAGGCCATTGCAATAAAGATCCTGGAAATCGCTAAGGAAATGAAACTCACGAGCGGCAGAGGACCGACAGGAATTGCAGCGGCAGCGACCTACATCGCCACCGTCCTTACGAACGAGCGTAAGACCCAGCGCGAGATCGCAGAGATTGCAAACGTTACTGAAGTCACCATAAGAAACAGATACAAGGAATTGTTGGAACGCCTCTTCATCGAGGTTCCCCTGTAAGCCCTGAAATCATTTTCGCTTAGCCCTGATTGTCAACTTTCAGTTACGCAATCGGTTCGAAACTTTGAGGCCTCAGATCAACTTTCGACAGGTCTGATGATTGGGCACGGGACAGAGTAGCAGTTGTGCAAGTTACGGTGATAAACTCAACGCGACCCTTTCCTCTATGGGACTTTGGTATCGTTTCATTGAGTTCGATGAGTCGGTGAAGACAGTAGAACAGGCGGCGAAGAAGGTTCAAGCAGAGAAGATTGCCAAATCCATCGTAATGGTTGATGCGGACGGTGAACCGCTAGTGGCAATAGTCCCAGCGCTGAGCAAGATCAGCTACAGGAAACTTAAGGGCCTACTGAGCGTTAGAGATGTGCGGCTGGCGAACGCGCAAGAAGTGCTTGAGCATTCCGGCTATCCTGTGGGCGGTGTTCCGCCGTTCAACAACATCAAACGTGTCCTACTGGATCAACAACTACTACAGAAGGAAACGGCAATCGTGGGCGGGGGAGACGTCAACAAGCTGGTGGAAATTCGGACCAAAGATATGGTTGAAGTCTTGAACCCCAGAGTGGCCGACATCTGCAAGAACCAATCAGAACTTGGCATTCGGGCAGGGTAGAGTCTGTTCCAGCTCATTTGCTCTGTCGAAAGTGAACCGAAGTTCCCAGCGTTTTCTTCGCGTGTGGTTCTGATATTGCACGCCAGTAGAGCCATACGCGCAGTTGTCCAACTGTCTAGAATCCCAGTGCCGAGTCGAGCGAGAACGCGCCAGCTCCCAAGACCATGAGCGCTATTGCGAGCAACAGATAGGTTACGTCGAGTTCGTATGCGACCGTTCCGCCGATGTACTGACCTTTCATTTTCGATTTCTTCAGCATGCTGGCTCCCATCATCTCCAGTGCTATGAAGAATGCGACTACTGGCACGATGAACCCCATGACCAGAGATAATCCGCCGAAGAACTCTAGGACTATCGCTGCATATGTCAGACCTGCTGGAACTCCAAGACTCTTCGTCCACTGCAGAGTCTGAGCTCTATTCTTACCGAGCTTCGGAAACCCGTGAGCAACGAAGTTGATGCCTACCCAAACCCTCAGAAGCAACGCCAAGTAAGGGACGTATGGCAAAGCTCCCTGAAAGAAACTTGTCATTCTATCTCCACGCAAACGACACGCTTGGGACAGGTTATTTGAGATTTCGGAGAACCGCGTTGATTTAGCAAATGAATGGCTGCAGCGCACAAACGGGAATTTTGGGCTGTTCTGATCTACGTTTCAGGACGAATCTCACTTGTTCTTGCGTTCCAGGTTTCTCACACGTTTCTCCAATTCGCCCACTCGTTTAGCCAGCCCGTCGATGGATTGGTGGTGACCATGACTATGGTCGACAAGTTCAGCGAAGAGTTTCTTCAACTGTTTAGCCGTCTCATCCTCGACCAAGGAATCGTCGCCTAGCAGTACTGTTTCAGCCCGCGATTTGAGTCTTCGCGCGAACGACTAGACCTGCAGAAGGCAAGGATTGTGTGCAAAACATAATTCTGTAAACGGGGTTCACGAGTTGTTGAGTTCGTATGGCCGTGAATCGCTCGGAAGAAGTAACGGAAATTGCTCCGGCCTCGGCAGTCGCCTTCACTGTTAGTAGAGGACAATCGTTGAGGGTTGTTGACGTGGTGGGGCAGCAAGTTGGAGATTTCGTCGCCTTCAACCTACAGAACCTTAGGGAGAGATTCTCGTCGGGTCGAACGCGGTCTGAGAATGCAAAGATCAGGATCAGTGTGGGCGACGAGCTGTTCTCAAACGACTGCCACGTAATGTTCTCTATTACGCGCGACACTTGTGGAGTCCACGACTTGCTCTATCCTCCATGCAGCAGGTGGGTTTTCGAGAATAGATACAAGGTTCCACCGCACGACGGTTGTCTGGAAAATCTGGGGAAAGCCTTGTCGTCGTGGGGAATAGACGCGCTTGACATCCCGGATCCTTTCAACATCTTCGAAAACAGCGTCGTGGACAAGGATGGAAACCTGAACATTCTTGAACCAATCTCCAAAGCGGGGACGTATATCGAACTCAGAGCGGAGATGGACTGCCTGGTGGGGATCTCAGCCTGCGCAGTCGATGTTGGAAGAACAAACGCGGGAAGATGCAAACCACTTCAAATCGTGCGCTGATTCACCTCAATGTGCTCGTGCTTTCTCGCATCAATAGTGCGCAGACAGTTGCCTTTTTTCTGGGCGAAGCCTCAGGTCTTCTTTCTCAGCCGCGAGACTTCGCACAGGCCGATTTCGTACATCTCTTTGTCGATGGGCCAGGTCTTAGTGTAGTAGGGGGTCCGAACCTCCACTTTTCGCGTTGACACGGTGAGTCGTTTAGCTCGGACTTCCTGTGCTAGGTACTTGTTTTTCTTACGAAGCATAGCAGCGGCTTTTGCTGACGGAGCCACGACGTATCCTTGAACGTAAGAGTCCACCTTAAGGTCCATTTCCTTCCTCATCTGCTGCATCCGCCTGACGACATCGCGAGCCAGCCCCTCGGCGAGATCATCATCGGAAAGCTTCAGGTCCAAATAGAGGGCGCCAGCAGGGAACTTTGCTGTGGCATAACGTCCTTGATTAGCCCGGCTCTCGAATTTCGACGAGTCGCCTGCGCTGGCGCTCGTCAAGATCCGCGTGTTCGCCTGTTCGAGCATCAATGCCTTGTATGTTCGGAGAGCGTTTCGAGTTGTCTTCGAATCTGTGGCGACAGCGACGCTTCGAACTGGTTGTCTCTGTTTGAAGCCCTTTTCCATGCGGGCCTGCGCGACGGTTGAGAGGACTGATTTTGCCGCTTCCATTTCCGATTCCAACTCGTCATCGATCCATTTCCCGTCCCAGCTTGGCCAGTCAAGGAGATGCACCGTTGCTGGGAGCGACGGTTCTGCGTCTTTGAACATGTGTTGGTAGAGCGCTTCTGTAGTGAACGGTAGTGTCGGGGCGAGCACGATTAGTGCTTGCTTGAGCGCGTAGTATAGGGTCGCGTAGGCCGCGAGTTTGTCGCGAGTCTGCTTCTCGACCCAAGTTCGTCTCCGTATGAATCGCACGTAGGTGTGGCTTAGGTCTTCAACCAGGAAATTCTTGAGTTTCCGAAGAGCATCGTGAACACGGTAGCCTTCCATCGCCTCTGTGACCTCCTTGACGGTCCGATGTGTTCTGCTGAGGAGCCAGCGGTCCTCGGGTCGGAGGGCGCCTCTGAGCTTGTTGAGCGGCCACTTAGATGGCGAGAACTTGTCCAGGCTCATGTAGGTGCTTGCGAACACATACGTGTTCCAAAACGTACTCAAGTCGCCGCTGTGCTGTTTTACTGCGTCCCATGAGAATCTCAAGTCTTCCCAAGTTGTGGTCTGCATAACGTAGTATCGGAAGATGTCTCTCCCGAATTTCTCCACAACCTCATCCGACGAAACGAAGTTGCCTAGAGATTTGTGCATCTCGCGTCCAGCATCATCGAGAACGAACCCGTGCATTAGAACTGTCTTGAATGACGGTTGGTCCATTGCTATGATTCCCGCTTTGAGTAGCGCGAAGAACCAACCCGAAATCTGGTCGCGGCCTTCGACTATGAAATCAGCGGGCCACCAGAACTTTGTGAGTTGCGGGTTCTTGGGGTGACTCAGTGAAGCATAGGAGGCGGCGCCTGAATCGTACCACCCAACCATCACGTCGGGAACACGAGACATCTCCCCTCCGCATTTACAGCGGAGCTTGACTCGGTCAACCCAGGGAACATGCAAGCTATCCAGCTCTGCGCGTTCAGTAGCTTCACTCAGAAGCTCAGCTCTGGAACTAACCACCTTCGACGAGCCGCATGAGCTACAAACCCAGACCGGCAGTGGTGTCCCCCAGAATCGTTGTCGTGAAACAACCCAGTCCTTCAGACCACCAAGCCAGTTCTTGAACTGGCTAGCTCCTGCCCAGTCAGGTATCCAGAGTGTGTTCTCCACTTCCTTGATGAACCGATCCTTCATCTGCGCGACTTTGACGAGCCACTGGTCGGTGGCGCGAATGAGCAGAGGGGTCTTGCATCTCCAGCACACCGGGCTACGGTGCTCTATCTCCGTGGCTTGGAGCAGCATTCCGAGAGACTTCAGGTCCTCAATGATCTCGGGGTTGGCATCCCTAACTGGTCGACCCGCATACTTGCCTGCCTCCGTGACGAATTTGCCTTGATCGTCAACTAGCATCAGCACGGGGAGTTTGAACCGCAAGCCGACCTCGTAGTCTTCTTCACCATGCCCCGGTGCCGAATGCACGCATCCGGTTCCTTCTTCGAGGGACACGTACTCCTTGCTGAGGACGACCCTGTGCCCATTCTTCAGATCCTTTTGTGCAGCGACGAGACTTTCGAGTGGTGACCTGAATCCGAGCCCCTCAAGTTTCGTGCCCGGGAATGTTTCTAGGATCTCAAGGTGAACTCCCGCGGCTTCTTCGACGTGACCAACCCGCTCCTTGGCGAGGATGTATACTTCGCCGTTGTCCGATCGTACCTTCGCGTACTCGAAATCCGGATTCACCATGACGGCGACGTTCGACGGAAGCGTCCAAGGTGTGGTGGTCCAGATCAGCACGAACTCGCCCTGCTTACTATCAACGGGGAATTTTACGTAGATCGAAGGATCACGAAGCATCTTGTACTCTTGAACAACCTCGTATTCAGAGAGAACGGTTTCGCAGCGTGGGCACCAGTGGACGACGCGTTGGCCGCGTTCGAAGAGGCATTTTTCCCAGGCCTGTTTGAGGCTCCACCAGCCACTTTCTATGTAATCGTCATGATGCGTCATGTACGGGTTGGCCCAATCCATCCAAACCCCGAGATTCTGGAAGACTCGCGTCATCGAGGCGCTGTTCATTTCCGCGAATCGCTTGCACTCCAGGATGAAGCGCTCTAGCCCGAGGCTCTCTATGTCCTTCTTCGTTTTGACTCCAAACTTCTGCTCAACCGCCAACTCTATTGGCAGCCCGTGGCAGTCGTAGCCTGGTTGATCGCGCACGTTGAAGCCGCGGGCGCGCTGATACCGGATTATCGTATCCTTCAGAACCTTGTTCCAGCAAGTGCCTATGTGTGGTGTATCCGAGCTTGGGAACGGGGGGCCGTCGAGGTAGTAGAATTTGGGGCCGTGGGATCGGACCTCCTTCACTAGCTCATATGTGCGCTCTTTTTCCCAGAGTGCTCTTACCTCTTCCTCGAGAGCCTTGGGATCGTACTGTTTCGGGAGTTGACCTACATGTTTGCTCATTCTGAGAATCCTCTCTTCGAATTCCTACCATCTTTGCAAGCAGAAAGCTCGTTCCAAGCACAAGGGTGCTGGGCTTGTGATAGGCGACGACGCGTTTTGTTAGGAGTGGCGTATGATTTCGCGGTCACCTTTCAAGGGTGGCACCATTGCGCACAAACACCCGCGGAGATTATTTTAACTTAGCTAACCACTTCGATTTGTCTCGGTCGAGTCTGATTTTCTTGCGACGAGTGTCAGTTAGGCAACTTGGTCGCATTCGGTTTACCGATCGAGACGTACTGGCGAATTTGGTGGGATCTGGGCAAAACTTGTGAAAAAGCTAATAAAATATGACATATGAACTGCCAGCTTCGTGTTGATATGGTGCTGTCCGCTCAGTACACTCGACTTTCTGGCCTAGCCGCGATCATGGCTGGAGTCCTCGCGGCGATAGGGTTCATCATTCACCCAGCAACCGAGGATCTAATGGGCATTCTCGAACCTGCCTGGATCCCGTCCCATCTCCTGCTTTGGATCGGATTCACCCTGGCCCTGTTCGGATTCGTCGGGATCCATGCTCGCCAATCCGCCAAAGCGGGGAGTCTCGGTGGAGTTGGATTCGTTGTCCTCTTCATCGGAACGGTGGCATTGACGGGAGTCTTCTTCGCAGCCTCCACAGTCGAACCCTTGCTCGCTGCAGATGCGCCCGCTGGTCTCGAAGCCATCGGTATGAGTCAGAGTATCCTGTGGGTTTTGCTAGGATCAATATTCCTCTTCTCAGCAGGCGGAATCCTATTCGGAGCGGCGATAGTTCAAGCGCGCGTTCTCCCAAAGACTGGAGGGCTGCTAATCCTGATAGCCTGCGTACTGCTCGTTGTCACCGTTGTGGCGAACATGCCCGAGAAGGTAAGCGATGCAGTCGGGGTGATATTCTCGGCGGGCCTGATACTCTTGGGCCGCTCGCTGTGGTCAACCAAAATCCCGTAATCAACCTTCATCGAGACTTGGAGTGCTCTCTAGGACTTGCATGAGTGCACAAGTTCATTCGGTTTGAAACCCACACGCGCCCCTCCTTCTTAAGCCTCGGCAGAGGGCGCAGAACAGCTTGGCGGAATCTACCGATGAAACCCTTCCTATGGCGATCTTCTTGGCGATGGACGCGGCATGGGGTCTGATTTCCGAGAGCAATTTGGCTTCGGAAGACCATCTTCGGCCTCTTTTTGCACCGAAGTATTGGCTAATTGCTGCCTGCGTCGTTCCGACTTTCTTGGCAGCATCCGTTTGGGAGAAACTGTGCCTGTCAACGAGTTCTTTCGCGACGAGAAAGCGAAATGACGGCAAAAGTTGGCGTACTACGATTTCACAGGGAGGACGCAATAGACAAGCCGCTCCAACACAGGCACTTGAATCATTCTGCACACTCAAATGTGCGCTGTCTATAACATTGTTATTCTACATAGCCATGCGTACTATAACATCGTTATACTGAATAGCCCGATTTCTGCAGTCTACGCCTTCAGTGAGCACATTTGGCACGGATGTCAAAGATTGCCCAGTTACATAACCATAGCATGACCAGCCTGACCATGATTCTAAGACAGAGACTGAGGAACGAAGGAATAGAAGACGTGCAAGTCGAGGCTAACAGCGTTGATGTGCACGATGGCCAGTTGGCAGCGGTCTTCGCCATGACCTTTCCCCCATCCCTCCCTGACGATCGCAAGACCAAGATCCAACAGATCGCGCGAGATGAATGCACCAACTACATCCAAAATCCGAAAAGCCTGAAGTAGAGTTCAGATTCCTCGAATAACCTGTTTTGGTCTTGCCTGATAAGCTCAGTCGCTTGCTTCCCCATCCTTTTCGTGATGTTTTTCTTACTCGCGCATCCTGACCCAAGCGACGATCCGCTTTGCAGTGCTTGGGCATAGAATCCACGGCTCACACATTCGGTGTGGGCGTCGTCGCTGACGATGGTAGGATTCTCTCTGACTCGCGTGACGTACACGCTTCCGCGCCTGGGACGGGGATTCATCCAAGAGAGGCGGCGGAGCATCATGGAGAAGTAGCGGCGCGTTTGGTGGAAGAGGCACTGCGAAAGGCGGGGGTCGCAGCGCGTGAGCTATCAGGAGTCGCGGTGGCGCTCGGTCCCGGTCTGGGACCGTGCCTTCGTGTAGGAGCAACCGTCGCCCGGGCACTCGCGTCATACTACCGGATGCCTTTGGTTGGCGTGAATCACGCGATTGGGCACATAGAGATCGGTACGTTGACCACGGGAGCGAAGGATCCGCTGGTTGTATTGGTTTCAGGCGGCCACACAGCAATAGTAGCGTTCTCAGGCGGTCGCTGGAGGATCTTCGGGGAGACCGAGGACATCACGATCGGAAACTTGTACGACATGTTCGCGAGAGAAATCGAGCTACCGTCCCCTGCCGGTCCGGAGATTGAACGCCTAGCCGCGAAAACCTCAGCCTTCCTTCATCTGCCATACGTTGTCAAAGGTAACGATGTATCATACTCCGGACTCCTAACCGCCGCATTGTCGAAGCTGCGTTCCAGAGCGAGCCTAGAGGAAGTCTGCTATTCGATGCAGGAGGTTTCATGCTCGATGCTTGCGGAAGCCGTAGAGAGAAGCTTGGCCTACACCGCAAAGAAAGAGTTGCTTCTGACTGGAGGTGTCGCAGCCAACAAGATCCTTCAAGAAAAACTTGCTGAAGTCGCCCGACTTCACGATGCGAGATTCTACGTTGTTCAAGAACCATACACTGGAGACAACGGTCCCCAGATTGCTTGGACTGGTATACTCGCGCTGGGCGCAGGATTGGCTACCCCAATTGCTTTGGCGCGAGTGCGGCCGAAGTGGAGGCTTGAAGATGTTGATATCCCTTGGAGAAATACCCCAGCCTAGACTGATCTACAAGGGCGCTGAGGCCGAGATTTATCTTGAGACCTGGCATGGACAGCTTGTCGTAAGAAAGACCCGAGTCGCAAAGCCGTACAGAGTCGCTGCACTTGACGAGTCAATCCGCCGCTCCAGAACCGCACACGAAGCCAACATGATGCAGGAAGTCAGAAAGCTCGGCGTTCCAACTCCGGCCATTCAGCATATCGCGGCGGAGACGTGGACTCTGATAATGGAATACATTCAAGGACCTACATTGAAGGAAGAGCTTGGCACACTCCCAGAAGCCGAGCAGCGCTTGAGGTGCAGTGAGCTGGGCCGTCTCATCGGGATGATGCACGATGGGGGGATAGTGCACGGAGATCTGACTATATCAAACGTGCTGTGTGAAGATGGCAAACTCTTCATCATCGATTTCGGGCTGGGAGATTTCTCAAAGGAAATTGAGGATCGAGGTGTGGATCTTCTTCTCTTGAACCGAGTGATTAAGAGCACACACTATGCCATCCACGCCGCACTCTTCGAAGCCTTCTTGACAGGGTATTCGAAGGCGGTTGGCAAGAGGAAGCGCGACGAGGCCGTGGCCAAGATGGCTGAAATCGAACGCCGAGGTAGATACTTTGAGAGAGGATAGATCACAGGTTTACTTCGCAACCAAGAACAAAGGCAAGTTCCTAGAGGCAGCCCGCATTGCCAAATCCTTCCGGATCAATCTTAGGCATTTGAACTTGGAAAAAGAGGAAATTCAAGCCAGCAGACTCAGCGATATCGCTAGCTTCGCCGCGCTTGAAGCTGCAAAGACAACCAATCGCAGTGTTGTTGCCGACGATTCCGGATTCTTCGTGAAGGCACTTCACGGGTTTCCAGGGCCCTACTCTTCCTACGTCTATGACACGATTGGGCTTCAGGGTATCTTGAAGATTATGCGCGGTGTGACGAGCAGGACCGCATACTTTCAGGCAGCTGTCGCCTATTGTGCTCCTAGGCATCATCCCGTTTGCTTCACAGGAATCGTCAATGGTACGGTAACGCGGCGCCCCAAAGGCACTCAAGGCTTTGGTTATGACCCAATATTCGTCCCATCAGAGGGAGACGGAAGAACCTTCGCCCAAATGGACATAGATGAAAAGAATCTGCTCTCTCACCGAGCCAGAGCGTTCACAGCGTTCTGCAGATGGATAGCACGAGAATCTCACTGATCCAATTCTCAGGCAAGTTAAATAACCGAACCCCAGACTACCCGGAGCAAATCGAAGATCCAAGTTCGGAGTATATGAGAATGGCGAGACTCTACACGAGCAAGCGCGGTAGGTCGGGTTCAACGCGGCCTATCAGCAAGAAAACACCCACATGGTGTAAGTACACAGCTGAGGAAGTCGAGGCCCTAGTTCTGAAGCTAGCGAGGGAGGGTAATTCACCAAGCATCATCGGTGTCATGCTCCGTGACCGTTACGGTGTCCCACTCGTCAAGTCTGTGACTGGGAAAAATATCGACGACATACTGCGAAGCGGGCAACAGGCCGGGACGGTGCCTGAAGATCTGAACGCCCTGCTGAAGAAGGCTGATGCCCTGAGACGCCACCTGGAGAAGAACAAGAAGGATTCTGTCAACAAACGATCATTGGCTATGATAGAATCAAAGATTCATCGCCTCGTGAAGTACTATCGAACAACCGGTGACATTCGACCGGACTGGCAGTACAAGCACGTCGTAGCGTCAGTGGCATAGGGATGGCCGCGGACGCCAACCACGATGCCTTTCTAGCTCGCGCGAAAGAACTCTCAGGCATAATCAAAGAGCACGCAGAATCAGACTCGTCCTTCATGGTCATCTCACACCATGACGCAGACGGCTTATCCTCAGCCGGCGTAATGGGCTCAGCCCTCGCGAGAGCAAAGACACGGTTCTCGGTACGAATAGTTGAGGAACTGAGAGAGGATATTGTAGACGAGATAAACAAGGCCAGTCCAGGAATCATGATCTTCACCGACATCGGCAGCGGCTATTTCGAGCTCCTATCCCGCCTGAAAGCCGAAACAATCCTAGTCCTCGACCATCACCCTCCAGGCGGGGAAGCCCCAGAGAAAGTAGAGCAACTCAATCCGCACGAGTTTCGCATCGACGGTGCCAGACTTGTGAGCGCAGCCGGCGTGTGCTATTTCGTCGTTAGGGAACTATCGCCCGATAACAAGGATCTCAGCGCTCTGGCCATCGTAGGCGCCCTTGGTGACATGCAGGACAAGAACGAGAAACGCGCTCTTATCGGCCTGAACGAGCAGATCGTGCAAGATGGGACGTCCTCTGGAAACGTGAGAGTGGACTCGGATCTAGTGTTGTACGGGCGTGAGACGAGGCCCATTTTCAGAGCTCTTGCCTACACTACCACGCCGTACCTGGCTAATTTGAGTGGGCGGGAGGACAATTGCCTAACTCTCCTGGCAAATAATGGCATCCGTTTGAAGGATGGGGACAGATTCCGCACAATCGCAGACCTCTCGCAAGAGGAGAAGCAGAGATTGCTCAACGCGATCATCTCCTACCTGGGGTCGATCGGGTTCCAGTCGAACGTGGTATTGGACATGGTTGGGAGCGTGTATACGCTGGTCAAAGAGCCGCCGGGAAGCCCCACTCGGGACGGGCGAGAGTTCTCGGCTTTACTGAATGCCTGTGGCAGAACCGGCAACCCATCCATCGGTGTCAGCATAGGGCTTGGGGATCGGAAGATGGCTTTGGAGGAGGCTAACGAGGTTGTAGCGACCTATCGGAAGACGCTGGCGAGTTACATGGATTGGCTAACCAAATCTCCGGACGCAATCCAGAAGCTCCAAGCGATCTGGGTTGTACGCGGCGAGAACATGATCCAAGAGAGTATGACTGGAGCGTTCTCTTCAATCCTCTCCTCCGCAGGAAACCTCTCCCCTGATCACGCGCTCATCGTGCTCACCCGCGCCAAGGATGGCGGCATAAAACTTTCCGCGCGTGCTCCACAAAAAGTCCTCAAACTCGGAGTCAACCTCGGCGCGGCTCTAAACGATACGACGAAGAAGTACTCGGGATTTGGTGGAGGACATAACGTAGCCGCCGGTGCTCACATCAAAGTGGAAGATCCGAACCCATTTCTACGGGAACTGGACGAAGTAGTCCTGTCGCAGATGAAAACGAACGTTGGAAGCTGAATTCTCAATCGAATATCCGTCTCCGAAAGTGGCCAAGAGCGTAATGGAAGCACTTGCCCCCGACAATGTCGTCAAGGGTCAAACTATGAGAATTCGAGCGGACGTCGACGGGAAACGGTTGAGCGTACTAATCACAGGATGCGAGCGCGTGGAAACGCTTGAAGCGACCGTGCAGGACGTATTCCGTTGCATTCGCGCGGCAGAGACTTCGATTTCGGCAGCTTCTGCTAGAACGTAGGCACATTTGTTGCCCTGAACTCTTTAAATAAGGCACAACTTGGTACGTTGCTGAAATCTGAAGAAACGGTGGAAACAACTTGTCAAAGGCTACCAGAAAAGTTAGAGACAAATGGCGACTGAAGGAATGGTACGACGTCTACAGCCCAGCCTACTTCGGTGAACAAGTTGTAGCCACGATCCCCGTCGAGGATCCCGGGGCCTTGATTGGCAGAGTCGTTGAAACGACACTGTATGATATAACAAACGACTTCGCCCACCAATCAATCAAACTCTACTTCCTGATCGTAAACACCAAGGAGCACAGGGCGGATACTATTCTGAAATCGCACGAATACGCCACTGACTACCTCCGAAGCCTCGTAAGGCGAGGCTCCACCAGACTGGATGGAATATTCAACGTGAGGACGAAAGATCAGTTCTCAGCGAGGATCTCAATCGTTGCGTTCACGCGGGACCGGATTAAGGCCTCACAGGAGCACGGCATACGCCAAGTCATGAAACAAGTGGTCGAAGAAAGAGCGGCTGCCTTGAATTACGATCAAGTTTCACACGAAGCCGTTCTGGGCAAAGTTGGGTCGGACGTTTACAACATGGCCAAGAAGATAGCGCCGCTCCGCCACGTGGGCGTCAGGAAGACCAAGCTAATATCGATCCCACCCGGAGTCCTCGCCACGCCGAGCCAGGTCGTGGAACAGGCGAAGGCCGCCGCGTAACCTCCTCCCATTCTAGCGACTCTTCTTGTACATACGCCTGATTTCCTCATGAATCTCTGCAAGATCCTTCTGAATCTCATTCATCTTCAATTTCACATCAGGCTCAACCAGATCCCGATCGTTTGAAGGCAATCCAACGCGGATTTTCTCCAGATCCTTCGTGAGACCGCGAACCTTCTCTTGCAAATCTGCAGTCCTCTCCAGGCCGTGAAGAACTCCAGCAAGTCCCCCTGCGACAACGCCTGCGACAACGCCCGCCACGAATGAGAGAATGTCGAAAACCATGGCTGAACCACGTGTACAATTCCTTGGCAATGCGCGCTCTAACTTAAAGCGGTAGCCAACCATAGGTCACCAGACCCCATGAGGCGTCGACTTTGAGAGCAGTCGTTCTCGCGGCAGGAGAAGGTTCACGCATGTGGCCCCTCGCGGTAAACAAGCCAAAACACCTACTGCCAGTGGGAACACAATCCCTGATTGGCCACATTCTGCAGGCCCTCAGGGAATGCTCGATCATAGAAGTGTTCATCGTAGTCGGGTACAGAAAAGACCAGATCAAATCTGCCATAAGGGACGGCGCCAAGTACGGGTTGCAAGTAAGCTACGTAGACCAGCCACGATGGACTGGAACGGCCTCCGCATTCAAAGTCGCGTTCGAAGCACTCGGCGAAGAACCATTCCTCGGAGTCTACGGCGATCTCTGGGTGAATGCAAGCGCAATACAGCAGGTGCTTGACGTGGGGACCACGTGCTCGAGAGTCATGGGTGTTGCGAAGATTCCGAATCCTACCGAATACGGCGTTATCCAGGTTGACGGAGAACGAGTTGTCAAAATCACCGAGAAACCGAGCGCTCGGATGGGCAAGGGTTGGGTGAATACCGGAATTTACATGCTCGACAGCAAGGTCTTCAACGCGATCAGAGCAACGCGACTCTCGAAGCGAGCCGAGTACGAGGTCACCTCATCCCTTCAAAGCGTGATCGACCGGGGGCTTGACGTAAAGGCTGCCATTGTTAGCCCCGAGGATTGGATGGATGTCGGCCGACCTTGGGATCTTCTGGAGGCCAATGAGCGCGCACTCGCCGCCTTGCCCACCAGAGTGAAAGGAACAGTAGAGCAGGGTGCCGTGCTGAAAGGTTCCATCTGCCTCGAGGAGGGCGCGGTAATTAGGTCTGGCTGTCACCTTGAGGGCCCAGTGTACATCGGCAAGGGCTGCGTTGTTGGACCGAACTCGCGAATACGACCCAGCACGTCACTCCAAGATCACGTCGTCGTCGGCACATCGTGCGAAGTCAAGAACAGCATCGTAATGAGTGGAACGAAGATCCCACACCTCTCCTACGTGGGCGACAGTATCATCGGTGAACACTGCAACTTGGGGGCTGGCACTATCACTGCCAACATACGCTTCGACGAACAACCGATCAAGATGCGCGTGAAAGGCAAGGTTGTGAGCAGCGGCAGAAAGAAACTCGGCGCAGTCATCGGCGATTCGGTCCAGACCGGGATCAACGTGAGCCTCCTGCCTGGAGTGCGAGTGGGCTCAGGTTCATGGATCATCCCTGGCGCAGTTGTGAACAGAGACGTGAAGTCAGGTCAACTGGTGCTTATGAAGCAGATATTGGCAACGAAACCGAGAAACGCGGCACCGCTCCGAAACACGACTAGTCCAGTGCGACCTCGGTCACCCCCACCCACTTCTTCCTGAAGTAGGGAGCGGTTCTTCGGCTAAAGAACGATGTCTAGCATATGTTATACATTGCGCGAGCGAACATTCCTCGCTCGCTGATTTCGGCGCATCGCAAAGTAACATGTTGCATGTAAGAAGTTGCATACAGGCCCCTCTTCAGGCTCCAAGAAATTGGAGAGGGTAGAACTCTGACTCTACATACTATGCGTGTCTCTTCGTGCTCACTATCGAGATAACATCATCATCCTTCAGCACGTAGTCATCTGCAACGCGCATCTTTGACCGAACCTCAGTAGCGTAGAGGAACCCCGCGGCCAGCTCCGAGTGGATGACTCCCGCGAATTCCTTCGCCGTGGTCCCGTACGGAACCAGGTACGCATCTGGCAGTACCCGACCTTTGTGGTCGGTCAGTTTCTCAGGATCCTCAACCGGGTACACGGTGATCATTTGAAGCAGTTTGAAGAAGGCAAGATTCAGCGCGTCCTGCACGCCCGTCGAGCCTAAAGGCAGAAGAACCTTCTCCTTGATCCTAGTGAGCGCATTCGCCTGCTCAGACGTCACGCGGCTTTCGTCAATCTTCACGTTGCCGTCCCCCGGCAGATAGCTGACCATCTGCTTCTCGGCTGCACGCCTCAACGCCAGCTCAGCCTCCGCACAGCACGGCACAACCATATGCCCCAACTTCTCCAACCCACTCAGATTCTTGTCGGCAGGTGAGATGTCCATCTTGTTCGCGGCAATGAGCAGCGGCTTCCGGAGTTCCGAAGCCAGCTTGAGCATCTGGTCTTCGGACCACGAGCTAGGCTTCTCAAAGTTCAAGCCGGTCTTGGTCCGCGCCTTGGTCAAACGGTCCTTCTTCACGCCAAGCCCGCTCAGCTTCTCCTCAAGAATATCGATCAACTCCTCTTTGGTTTGCTCTACTCGGCGAACCGCGCGGTCCCACTCCTTCTTCAGTATCTGTAGCAGCCACATGTCCAGTTCGTGCTCGAGAAACCTGACATCTTCTGTTGGGTCGTGGACTCCTGGATCGCAGGGCTTTCCTTCTGAATCCGTTGAGCCCGAGGCATCAACTACATGCACTAGGGCATCGGCTTGGCGGATCTCGTCGAGAAACTGGTTCCCCAATCCGCGTCCCTTCCACGCACCTGGGACCAGCCCAGCGCAGTCGACAAGCTCAACCGGAATAAGCCTGATTCCATTCACGCATGTGGAATTGCCGGGATTGTCGGTCACGTTGAATTCGCGGCAGACGCAATGGGTACTCACGTAGCCCATGCCGATGTTCGGTTTGATGGTGGTGAAGGGATAGTTCGCTATTGGTACGTGAGCGAGTGTGGCTGCGCTGAAGAATGTGCTCTTGCCCACGTTCGGTTTTCCGACGACGCCCACAACGCGAGGCAAGCTACCATTTCCAACATGCTAACCTAGCTGCGTGGCGGGAGGCCGGTGATGCGTATTCCCGCTTCGCTGACCTTGTAGCGGATGTTAATCCCTATGAGCAAGGCGGTGATTTGTTCAACGATCCGCGAGTTCTCCAGCCGACCACCATCTACCCCCCTCACGCCGGGGATCTCCTCGGCGAGCTTCATGACAGCTTCCCGCGTTTCGCGAGAATCACCGCACACTATGATGTCGCAATCAACGTCCTTGTTCAAGTTCTGTAGAGCTTCGGAGACAACGTTGTGAAACGCGGATGCCACTTTGGTGTGTGGAGGCAGAAGTCGCACGGCCTGTTGGGCTGCCGACCCCTCCCAGACTCCTAGCGCGGTCGACGCGCCACCCCCCACGGCGGTCGAGAGAGGAACTACCACATCGATGAATAGATCATCTGGCGTGACCCTTTCGGCCACCGACTTGATCATGTCCACATGGGCCGCGAAAGGAACCGACATCACGATGATGTCCGCGGCGGCAGCTGCCTTCGGATTCTCCATTCCGGTCACCGAGGCGTTTGGGCCTAGTATGTCGCGCGCTTTCTTAGCCGCGTCTTCGGCCTTCTGCTGCATTCTTGACCCGATGACAACCCTTTCGCCTGCCTTCGCCCAGCGAAGCACCAGCCCGAATCCTTGATCGCCAGTTCCACCAATTACGGCGATTGTTCGATCGGCCAAAATTCTCCCAACTCTTCAAGTTGGAAAGTTCTGGATGAACCCGCTTCTCATAAGGTATTTTGCCTGTTCTCTGGCTCGCTTAATGATCGCGCGAGCACTTTCGTAGAGCTCGTCACGGTTCCGGTTGATTCTAGCAACGCCCTGCTCAATCGCCTTCTCGGCAACCGCGGTCGCCTCGCGCGGGAAAAGCTCCCAGTCGTCCATAGTCGGTATAATCTGCTTCTCTGACAGCCCCCTTTCCTCAGCCAGCTTCGCGAGTTCGTTGGCGGCCGCGAGGCACATTTCGTCTGTGATGGTCCTAGCTCGGACGTCTATTGTTCCGCGGAAGATGCCGGGGAAACCCAATGAGTTGTTGAGTTGATTGGGAAAGTCAGAGCGTCCCGTCGCCACAACGGCGGCCCCTCCCTCCTGCGCCTCCCACGGCCAAATCTCGGGAATCGGGTTCGCACAGGCGAAGACCACGGCCTGACTACTCATCTTTGATATCTGCTCTTTCTTCAGCACGCCGGGGCCTGGTCTGGACATGGCGATGCATGCGTCCGCCCCGTCAAGGGCTACATCTGCCCCTCCTTCCTTGCCGGCTGAGTTGGTTTTCTGGCAGAGCTGCCATTTCTTCGGAGAGCTGTGCTCCAAGTCTCTTCTATTCTTGTGAAGAGTGCCCTTGCTGTCGACCATGATGATGTTCCCCGGTTTCAAGCCAGCAAGCATCAGAAGGCGAGAAATGGCGACGTTCGCAGCACCGGCTCCGATCATCGCGACCTTCACGGCTGAGACAGTTTTCCCGACAACCTTGAGAGCGTTAATGAAACCCGCGAGGACGACCGTGGCTGTCCCCTGCTGGTCGTCATGCCAGACTGGAATATCCAGCTGGCCTTGCAGGCTTTCGAGAATCTCGAAACATTTCGGTTGAGCGATATCTTCAAGGTTGATTCCACCAAATGACGGCTGTATCCACTTCACCGTCTGAATGATCTCCTCCGTGTTCTTAGTGCCGAGACAGAGCGGAAACGCGTCGATCCCGCCCAAGTATTTGTAAAGCAGTGCTTTCCCTTCCATCACGGGCAGCCCGGCCTCGGGTCCGATATCGCCCAAGCCCAGCACTCGTGTTCCATCGGTCACAATCGCGACTGTGTTCCACTTGTTCGTGTTCTCGAAAACTGCTTCAGGTCTGTTCTTGATCGTTTCGCACGCCTCAGCGACGCCTGGTGTGTACCAGATCGCGAAATCGTCGAACGATCGAATGGGGCACTTCGGGACGATCTCAATCTTTCCTCGGTAGAATGGGTGATACTTCAGAGCAAGCTGAGCTGGAAGGTACGCTTTCCTCAGAGAATCCTCAGTCGATTTCATGATTCAACTTCCTGTGTTAACTGCAAGCCACTTAAATAGCAGCGCCACTTTGACACTGCCAGAACCTCAGAAAGAAAAAACTCTTTCGACTTAGCTTAAGCTTAAGATGAATTGGTTGCGGTGAGAACACGAAAATGGGCATGTACAAGTACCTAACCCGAGCCTGGAACGATCGAGAGAAGACGGCTCTGGAGAGGCATTTTCGTTCGTTGTCGATCAAATGGAGACGCGAACCAACCGTTCACAGAATCGAATATCCAACCCGACTTGACAGGGCGAGAGCCTTAGGGTACAAGTCAAAACAAGGATACGTCGTGGTCAGAGTGCGCATTCGCAAAGGCGGAGCGCGCAAACCCAGACCACGTTCTGGCAGGAGACCGAGAGCACTCGGCGTAACCCGGTTCACGCGAGCAATGAATTTGAAGAACATAGCCGAGATGCGTGCGAAGAAGAAATTCCCGAACTTGCGGGTTCTCAACTCGTACTACGTCTGGGAGGACGGCGGCCACCGATGGTTCGAGACCATACTGCGTGACCCTCACAACCCGGGCGTAAGAGAAGGCTGAACCATCCCCAAACCAACGCCTACCGCGTCAACCTTCCGGCCTACCTTCAAAAGTGGGGTCTAACCCCACCTGAGGTGCGTCTGGAGAATAGTTGGATGGACAAGCCTCTGATCGTGATCAAGCTCGGCGGTTCAGCACTAACTGACAAGACGAGAATCTACACGCCGCGGAAGGCCGTAATCCGGAGGGCGGCGAAGCAGATCGCGTTTCTGGCAAGAAAGTTCTCGATTGTTCTTGTCCATGGAGCGGGGAGTTATGGGCACATCCCTGCGAAGAGATGGGATTTGGCTTCAGGCTTCAAGAGCCGGAGTCAGCTGAGAGGCCTGTCGGTGACGAAGTCGAAATTGCTGGAATGGGAGGCTATCATAGGAGACGCATTCTTGAAACAGGGCGTTCCACTAATGCCGCTGTCGACCTCGGATTTCGCCGTAACCGACAATGGCCGAATTCACTCAGCCGACATCCGTCCCGTCCGCAAATGGCTGAGCATCGGCTGCGTACCATCGCTCGGCGGAGACCTCGTAACCGATATCAAAAGAGGCTTTGCGATCCTTTCGGGAGATCAGCTGGCCGCGCACCTAGCCATCAAACTGGGAGCTTCACGGCTCATCTTTGGAATCGATGTGGATGGTATCTTCAACGCCAACCCCAAACTGAACCGGCGGGCTAGGCTTCTGCGGGGCATTTCGGCCGAGCAGGCATCTAAACTGGCGAAGAAAGCAGGGATCTCGATTGCGCCTGATGTAACGGGAGGTATGGCGGGCAAGATACGTGAGGCCATTGTGGCAGCGAGAAGAGGTGTCCCGGTTTACTTCGTGAACCTGACAAGGGGCGACAGGCTGCAGTTGGTGGCGCTGAACCGGGACGTGCCCTGTTCGAGAATCACGGCCCGCTGAGAACTCACAGCAGCGGAAGTTCTCCGGTTATCTTATCGACGAGTTCCACCGGAGCGGGGCCGATTCCCACGCAAGTCGCGCTACCCGGCTCGACTTGTGTAAGCCCACTATCGTGGATGATTGCGCTCGTCAACCCTAAGTCGTCGGCTTTTCTCTTCAGTTCATGTAGGTCGCTTTCCGAGTTCACCTTGACAACCACTTTGCATTGGCCCTCGTTGAACCAGGCTTTCCACCAGTCTAGGTGACGCTTTTTTGCCTCCTCGGAAACGGTCACAGTCGCGTGTCCAACTTGGACCGCAATCTTGCCCTTCCCCATGTCCAAATCCCGCCTCACAGCGACCGCGAGTTTGTACTTGAAATCCGTGAACTAGGCCCCGACTTTATTTTAGTCACAAGCCCACAGATAAGTCCAAGCGAACGGTGGCTGGCGTGCGGGCGGATCGCGCAGTTCAATCGGTCGAAATAAGTACGATCGCGCATGCCACCGACGATCTAGCCAAGGTCCAGCGCGCACTCAGCATCATTCTCCCAGACTCCATGCGCGAGAGAGAACTGTTCACACGCAGGTACGTGCAAGGACATCACGGCAATCCGATCGTCACCTTCGACGCAAAACTGACGAAGCCCAAGGATGTTGAAGAGTTCGCACATCAGTTTGTCAGGCGATTGCCGAGAAGCGAGAGGCTAGTGATAGAACGGGATTTGGATTTGCATTCGGATGATGAAGGGAATCTGTTCATACGCCTTGACAAGCAGCAAGCTTTCCGCGGAATCATTGAGGTTGGGGACGAGGACCCTATTAGAGTCAAGCTAAAGTTCACTAGGTTCACAGGAAAGCCTGATGATCTGATGAAGCAGTTCCTAGAGTCTGAATAGAATGGCGATTTACACCGATCTGCATGTTCTGCCTAGAGTGGGGGACGATGAGTCGTCACGTAGAATGGCGGACCTCTTGCGATTATCGGGCTACTCTGCGATCGGATTAACTCTTCCCGCGGGACTAATGCGAGACAGAGTCGGCCCCCTGAGACAGTTGTTCGAAGAGCGCGGGATCGAAACCTTCCTGCGACTTGACATTGCCCCTCCTTCGCGTCAGGAATTGCTTCGCCTCTTGCGAAGATACAGGACTGCATTCGATGTAGTGGCCGTGAAATGTGTTAGCCCAGCAGCGGCTTTGGTGGCTTGCAGAGATCGAAGAGTGGATGTCGTATTCTTCGACACATTCAGGAGAAACATCTGGTTCAACTATACCTATGCGGACCTACTGCACGGAGCACTGGAGTTTAACATAGTCTCAGACCTTCTGAATGCCACAACCAGCGATATCTACCTGCGGTTGGCGAAGGAAGCAGCCATAGCGCGAAACAGTGGGACCAAGATTGTTCTTTCGAGCGGAGCCACAAAGCCCGAAGTGGTAAGGGCTCCCATGCAGCTATCGGCTCTGGGTCAAGCGGTTGGCCTCTCAAAGAGTCAGGTGCTTCGAGGAGTAGCAGACATTCCCAGGTCAATAGTCCGCGACAATACGGAACGGCGGTCCAGCAGTTACATCGAAGAGGGCGTAAGAGTCGTAGTGCCAAAGGCCCGGTGAGTAGGCGTGGCCAAACGATATCTCCTCGTCAAAGTCGTTTCGAAATTCAAACTCCCGCCGGAGCGGTTTGAGGTAGCGCTTACGGAGTCCGTCCGCAGATGTTTCGGCGAGTTCGGTTTGGCGCGAATTGGTCCCAGAGTGATACGGTTCGATGCGGCGAGGTCGGAAGCGGTTGTTGCATGCAACAAGGAGGGTGTGGAGGATCTGCAGGCAGCGATAGGACTGGTTCCGGACCAAGCTGAGGGAACGGTCACCGCGATCACGACACGTGTCTCCGGGACGTTGAAGGGGTTGAGAAAGCAACGTTTTTGATCACGCAGCCCCATGTGGCGTTAGGGGATGAAGAAGCCAGTCCCAGCCAGATCTCATTGCTGAGGATATGACGACCTCTGCGACGGGCGGACCCAAATCAAATCTGATACTGTTGAACAATTCGCGCCAAGTGTTCAACAGTTCACCGGTGACTCGGTCTCCGATAAGTCAGTCACATTCTTGTGACGGGATTTTGCGCATGTAAAGGGTTTTATGCGAGAAGCCAACTGAAAGGGACGAATTTCGTTCGTGAGGAATCAGTATTGTCCATGTTTGCTGTCCCAGGAGCTTACGATCGCGCGATAACCGTCTTCTCGCCCGATGGGCGACTCTTCCAAGTCGAATATGCATCGGAGACAGTGAAGCGGGGCGCGACCGTTCTAGGCATAGCAGTTCCCGATGGAGTTGTGCTGGCGGCTGAAGAGCGGGCAACCTCCAAGCTTCAAGATCCAACGTTCATGTGGAAGATCTTCCAGATCGACGAACACGTCGGAGCAGCAGTGGCTGGGTTGAGCTGCGACGCACACATTCTCGTCGACCAAGCGAGAGTCTACGCGCAGTCGAACCGCTTGCTCTACGATGAGCCGATAGACGTTGAAATCCTGACAAGGAGAATCGGAGAGATCAAGCAGCTCTACACCCAGCACGCAGGAGTCCGGCCGTTCGGGATCTCCATGCTCTTCGGAGGCCTTGACCGGAAGGGCAGTCGACTCTTCTGGACTGATCCGAGCGGAGCGTTCTTGGCGTACAAGGCGTGGGCGATCGGAGCCGGCGGCGACGCGGCTAACGAGATTCTTGAGGCGGACTATAAGGAGACAATGAGCTCGGACGATGCGGTCTTGCTATCGCTCAAATGCATGAGTAAGGTCTTGGAGGATAAGCTAGATGCACAGAAGATCAGGATAGCCGTTGTCCCCTCGAGCACTCGCAAGTTCTCGAAGCTTACTACCGAAGAGGTAGAGAAGCAAATGAAACGGCTGGATTCCTCCAAAAAGGCCTCTGGCAAATGAGTGAAAAGTTCACCACAGCGCGCATCACGAAGACCGGAGAAAAGTTCGAAATTCTAGTCAAGCCTGAGCTTGCTCTAGACTACAAGATGGGCAAACCACTCGGCATATCCCAAATCCTTGTTATCGACGAGATCTACAGCGACGCAAGCAAAGGCACACGCGCCTCAGAAGAGAAACTGCAAAAGGCGTTCGCCTCCACAGACGCCAGCAAGATTGCCGAAGAGATCATGAAGCATGGCGAGCTTCAGCTTACGACAGACCAGCGGAGGCAGCTGGTCGAAGATAAGCGTAAACAAATAGTTGCCTTCATCGCCCGTAACTGCATTGACCCACGCACGGGAACCCCTCACCCTCCGCTCCGCATAGAACAAGCCTTGACCCAAGTCAAGGTCGCAATCGACCCGTTCAAGAGTGCGGATGAGCAGGCGAAGGATGTTATCGAGGAACTTCGGACTTTGCTCCCTATCAAAATGGAGCAGATGCGCGTTGCCGTGAAGGTGCTTGCTGAGTTCGGGGCCAAGGGCTACGGGGCAATCAAAGGGTACGGAACTATTACACGCGAGGAATGGCAGGCGGACGGTTCTCTAGTGGCGGTGGTGGAGATGCCTGCTGGGCTCTATGGGCCCTTCGTTGAGCGGCTGGGCAAGATAACTCAGGGCACAATTCAGACTAAAGTCTTGAAATGAAGACCTCGGAAACTCTGCGGTATCTCCAATCTGCCGTCCGAGCAAAGTCTTAAAGATGCATGTTCAGGGCCTAAGATTCCGCTAGGTCGGCTCGATTGGATTCAAGGATTCGTTCCATACTTACCGTTTCATTCATGCTACTTGTAATTCTCGCAAGCACTCCGAGTTCGGTGCGTTCTGCTCCGGTCGGAAGGTCCGTCTCGATCCCGGTCAAGATCGTACTGATTGGCATCGACGAAAATCAAATCGACTCATCCTACCTGACTTGGAGTGGCGATAGCAAAAACCTTCCCGGTTCGATAGTTAACCAAGAGTTGATCAGCGGGAATTCAACGGGCGTGGTCTTCCGCCCGCAATACACTTTGACGTTTGCTTCGCCTGAATTCAAATCAAGCCTTATCGCATACTTGCACTCGATCCAAAAGCAAACCTACGGCAACAACCCATGGTTCAGACAATACTCGGTTGACAAGGAAAACAGCGAGTACTATGCTAGTGCCCCAGTCGCGATCGATTACGTTGTGTACGATGCGAACTCGGTTGAGGACTGGTTGTGGAACCACGCTTCCGACTTGGGAGGTTTTCCAGCGACTGGTTGGACTATCATTGTGGCTAACCTGCCGGAATTGCCGTCGATTACGTGGAGCGACGTGAAGAATTTCGAAGGTTCAAATGGTGGAGTCAAGCCCAAGAGTAAACCGCACTACTATGGAATCTCACACACAGATGCTGATTTGGGATACAAGTATCGCTACAGGGATCTGATGAACGCTTGGGGTGGACACCACCGGATGTGGTTCGTTG
>Ga0315268_10000575_pt1 | contig 43101 bp, 36 predicted proteins | sample C1_top_MG_FD_204535 | JGI IMG/M metagenome (GOLD analysis project Ga0315268, IMG submission 204535) | Sediment microbial communities from Yellowstone Lake, YNP, Wyoming, USA - C1_top | ecosystem: Environmental > Aquatic > Freshwater > Lake > Sediment | place: USA: Wyoming | collected 2017-08-01
TCTATTTTCCCTATGCTACAATTCATCTCAGATCCTCCTCGGCTTATTGCTTGCGACTACTTGCAATTCTACCGAGAAGGATCTGTTTTTTCTATCCTGTCAAGTGACTTTGGTAAAGCCATGAAATTCTAGGCTCTCAAAGTCTGCCCAACAAAGCGTGCACAGATGACTGGATAGGTGGGATTCGTCGCCACGCCCGAAGGGACGGTCAAGCATTTCGCGTACGCGTGGCTTCGAGTTTTTCCTGCTCCCAAGCAGAGTCTACGCCCGCAGGGCTAGTCCGCGAACGCAAACCGTTAGCCCGCTGTTCACGGCAAAATAAATTGCAGACCAAAAGTTCAAATGATTTCAGCAGATTTGGAACTTACAAGATGAACTCATTGCAAAACATTGTTATTGTGCCTTTCCAACCAAAATATCAGTCTGAAACGAAGAATCTTGTTTTGGCTGGGCTAGCAGAACACTGGGGTACGCTTGACCCAAGTAAAAATCCTGATTTGGACGATATAAGTTTGAGTTACTCCAATGGGATGTTTTTGATTGCTTTACAGGACAATAAAATAATCGGTACAGGAGCGGTTGTTCCAAAATCAAATAACTCTGCGGAAATTGCCAGAATGTCAGTTGCTACAAATATGCGCCGCAATGGCGTTGGAAAAATGATTCTCGGTAGATTGTGCGAGTACGCAAAATCCAATGGCTACAAGCGGGTTATTCTTGAAACCACTGAAACTTGGCAGGAAGTTGTTGAGTTTTACAAAAGATTTGGTTTTCAAATAACTCACTATCTTGATGGCGATGTTTATTTTGCTCTCGATTTATAAACGCGCAACGGCATACTGAGACTCCAACCCGCCAAGCCGTTTTTATTGTACAATCTCCCCATGCCTTTACTTTGGGTCTCGCTTTTCTTCATCTCCGGCATTGTGATTGGCAGTCTGGTATCTTTGCCCGCGGCATTCTGGCTTGCATTGACAGTTGCAACGCTGGTCTTAGTCCTTGCATTTACGCGCATTCCCAAATTTTCCAAGATAAAATTTTCGCCGCTGATCATTGCCTGCGCGCTGGCGCTCTTCCTCGGCGCGTGGCGTTATCAATTCGCGCAACCAGACATCACGCCGAAACACATCGCTTTTTATAATGACCGTGAATACGATTTGCTTGTCACCGGCTTTGTCAGCGAATTGCCGGATTACCGCGATTCATATACCAACCTGCGTCTGGATGTCCAAGCTGTGGATACAGGCGACGGCGATTTTCCGGTGACCGGATTAATTCTGGCGCGCGTTCCGCCGAATCAGGAATATCATTACGGGCAAACCTTGCGTCTGCGCGGAAAATTAAAAACGCCGCCTGAAGACGAGGAATTTTCCTATCGCGATTATCTGGCTGGAAAAAATATTTATTCTTATATGTCCCTTGCCAAAGCGACTCTTTTACCGGAAGAAGGCGGCAACGCGGTTCTCAAAACCATGTACGCGTTCAAAGAAAAATCGCTCGATAATATTTACAAGATATTTCCCGATCCCGAAGCGTCTTTGCTGGCAGGCATTTTACTTGGCGTGGATGCAGGCTTGTCAAACGACATTCAGCAAGATTTCAAAAACACCGGCACATCGCACATCATCGCCATCTCTGGTTTTAACATTGCTATCATCGCCGGAATATTTACCGCTTTATTCAGCCGTTGGTTTGGCGCGCGGCGCGGCGCGGTTGTGGCTGTGATCGTAATTTTTCTTTACGCATTCCTCGTCGGCGCGGAGGCGTCTGTGGTGCGCGCCGCCATCATGGGCAGTTTTGGTCTTTTCGCGCGACAGGTCGGACGCAGGCAAATGGCGATCAACACGATCCTCGTTGTAGCCGCGTTGATGTGCATCTGGAATCCGCTTTATGTTTGGGATGTCGGCTTTCAACTTTCATTCTTCGCCACGCTTGGTCTCATTCTTTATTCGGAACCGTTTTCCAAATTTTCGCTTAAAATCATCTCGCGTTTCACCACGCCAGATAACGCGCAAAAGATCAACGCGCCCTTTAGCGATTTTGTCCTGCTTACTTTTGCCGCACAATTAACCACCCTTCCAATTATGGCTTATCACTTCAAACAAATCTCGCTCGTTTCGATTATTGCCAATCCTTTCGTTTTGCCCGTGCAACCCGCCGTGATGGTACTCGCGGGATTGGCGTTATTGCTTAGTTACATTTGGATGCCGCTTGGACAACTCGCGGCGTGGATTGCCTGGCCCTTTTCGGTCTACACCATCCGCGCGGTGGATTTTTTCAACTGGCATTCGTGGATTCTATATCTTGGAGATTCATCCATCTGGTTTGCCGCTTTTTTTTACGCGGCGCTTCTTTCCCTGACTTTTGGCTTGCCTCAGATCAAAGACATTCTCGCGTCTTTGAGACGGCGCGTTAAAAATATTCCGTCCCTGTCCATTCTCACCGCGTTGGCGATTCTCACGTTTTTGATTTGGCGCGCGGCGTTTTCAACCAGCGACGGTAAATTGCATATTACCTTTCTTAACGTCGGTTCGGCGGACGCGGTCTTGATCCAAACGCCATCGGGACGGCATGTACTGGTCAATGGCGGAGCAACCACGTCATTATTATCCAACGAGTTGGGACGCAGGATTCCGTTCTTCTCGCGTAAGTTAGATTGGCTGGTCATCGCATCAACCGATGAAAATGAAGTCGCGGCGCTGCCGCGCGTGCTGGATCGTTATCCGCCGCAAAATGTTCTGTGGAGCGGAAACACGCAAGCGTCATTCTCCGCGCGTCAGGTGGAGATATGGTTGTCGGATAACGGAATCCCTGTCACGCGCGCGGAAACGGGACAACGTTTGGATTTAGGCGATGGCGCGTTTATCGAAGTCCAAGCCGCGGGCGCGCGCGGAAGCGTGCTCCTCATCCAATGGGACAACTTCCGCGCCTTGCTTCCAATTGGAATCGACGCGAATAGTTTGGGTAAAAAAATTGATCCGGTGGATGTTTTGTTGCTGGCGGATTCTGGTTATGCCGCGTCAAATCCGAAAGATTGGATTGTGAGTCTTAATCCGCAATTGATCGTGTTGAGTGTGGCCGCGGGCGACCCGGACGGTTTGCCCAGCGCGGAAACATTGGACGCGGCTGGCGGCTATTCTTTGTTGCGGACGGATCGCAGTGGTTGGATTACGGTGACGACAGACGGCAATGAAATGCAAGTGGAAGTTGAACGCAAGGAAACGCCGATTACCACGCCGACGCCATAAAATTTGATTCAATCCAAATGCAAAAAAATAACGAACGCATATTATTGATTGGTTTATTTGCCATCGCAATTGTGATCGGCATATTTACCGTGACGCATTACGGCGAAAGTTGGGATGAAGCCTCCAAACGTTCTTACGCGGATTATGCCATCAACGCGTATCAATACCTTTTACATCCGCAAGACCTTCCGCTTTATGGTTCTGAATTAAATTATTACGGTCCCGCATATTTTATGCTGACCGCGTTTCTCGCGCGCGGAATCATCGCTGTTATTCCAGCATGGACAATTGTCAACGCGTGGCATTTCGTTTACTTCCTGACTTTTCTCGCGGGCGTGTATATTCTTTATCTTTTATCCAAACGCTGGATGAGCGAATGGGCGGCGCTTGGCGCCGCGCTTTTATATTGCGCGCAGCCTCTTTTTTGGGGACATGCTTTCATCAATCCCAAAGATACGCCGTTTGCCGCGTTCTTTATGGCGAGTCTATACTTTGGCTTCAAGATGGTGGACGCGCCAAATAAAAAATATTTGTGGGCGATTCTTGCAGGTTCCATATTGGGATTTTCGACATCCTTTCGCATTCTCGCCCCTTATGCCGCCATCTTTGTTGTGTATTACGCATTACGCAATAATGGGAAAAAGGCGATTCCATTTCTCGGCGTTTATGCCGTAATTGCCGTTTTTACCGCGTATCTCGCCTGGCCCTATCTTTGGGCTGACCCGATTCATCGTTTCATCGAAAGCCTGCGCGTGATGTCCGCTTTTCCTTTTGACCAAACCGTTCTCTTTCGCGGTGAACTTTATCCCGCCGCAAATTTGCCTATCTCTTATATTCCGACATTGTTAAGACTTCAACTTACCGAACCTTTGCTCATTCTTTTTGCTTTCGGTCTTATTATTTCCATTAATCATTTTGCCAATAAAGATCGTTCGACTCTTATGCTTTTTATTTTTTGGTTTTTACTTCCCATTACTGGAATTATGGTTTCAGGAAATACTTTATATGATAATTTCCGCCAGCTTTTCTTTTTGCTTCCGCCGTTATTCATTCTCGCCGGTCTTACGCTTGATTATCTTTTCAGAAAAATTACAACAACAGTCACGCGTCTCTTTATCCTCTTTCTGTTTTCCTTTTCCGGCATTGTCTCGGCGATCCAGCTTTATCCGTATGAATATGTTTATTACAACGCGTCCGTGGGCGGGACGCGCGGCGCGTTCCGCAATTTTGAAATGGATTATTGGGATACATCCTTCGCCGAAGCCGCACAATATCTTAATCAGGTTGCACCGCAAAACGCGAAAGTGATCGTCATCGGCGCAGTTGACCTTTTCCGCGCGTATGCCCGCCCTGACTTGCAAATCGTCAATATTGACGTTGTGAAAGCGGGAGGCGGGACGTACGATTATGCCGTCATCCATTCACGCCGCAATCTTGACGAGCGCCGTTGTATCAACGCGCAGACGATTTATACCGTTGAGCGGCAAGGCGCGGTCTTTGCCGTGATCAAAAAACTTACCGGCGAAAATCAATGTCCATAAAAAGTGGGATATTCAAGACTTTCGCTTGTCATGCGCTTCGACTTCGCTCAGCGCGAAGCAAATTTTGAGAAAAGTTTTTACCTGCCATTTTGTACTTCAAAATGGCAGGTAAAAATGATTAAATATGAAGTGATACTTTATTGGAGTACGGAAGACAATGCGTTCATCGCGGAAGTGCCTGAATTGCCTGGTTGTATGGCAGACGGCGCGACTTACCGTGAGGCGCTTACGAATGTAGAGCAAATCGCGCAAGAGTGGATTGAAACTGCCCGCGAGTTAGGAAGGGAAATCCCAGTCTCAAAAGGGAAGTTGGTTTATGCTTAACGCAAGATTTTCGAAGATGTGGTAAAAAGTTTTTCTGGGGAGCTATACAGCTAACTTGCTGAGTATCCAAACGATCAACGGCGCGAGAATCAGCGCGGGGAGCATGTTGCCGACGCGGATGGATTTTATTTCCAACAAACGACTCAATGAAAGCCCAAATAAAATGATGCCGCCGGTGGCGGTCAGTTCAAGCACTTTCGGGTCGGTGGCGGCGGCGGAGATTGTCATGAAATGTGCGAGCTGCATGGCGGTAAAACTGATTCCGCCTTGTATTATAAATACAGGTACTGCCGAGAATAACACGCCGATACCCAAACTGGAAGCGAATGCAATCGAAGCAAAACCGTCCAAAATGGATTTGACCGCGATCAGGTTATAGTCGCCGGTCAAGCCGTCGTTGATCGAACCGACGATTGCCAGTGGACCGATGCAATATAAAAGGGACGCGGTCAGGAAGCCGCGCATGAATCGGTTGGACGCGCCAGGCGCATCGTCCCGCGCGAAGCGTTTCTCAAGAAATTGACCGAGGGCTTGCAGTCCGTTTTCAATCCCCAGCCATTCGCCCAATAATGTGCCGATCACCAACGCGCCCAGCACGATCATTGAGTTTTGGGTTTTGAGGAACATTTGTAATCCCATGGCGGCGGTGAAAAGTCCCATGCCCGCGACAACGGTTTCTTTGATGCGTTCGGGGATACGCGCTCCAAAGGTAATGCCAATCATTCCGCCGATTAGGATGGCGGCTACGTTAATAAAAGCGCCGGTCATTATTTTCCTTTTGTAAGCGAGGTTGATTTACCCGCGTTTTGATTTTCCACGGTATAAAAAGTCATGGATTCATTATAATCGTTGTGGCGTATAATTTGAATACGAGGCTATTTTGAATTTTCAATTTGTTCGGTCTCATTGGTATTCCCATGTCCCGCCGCTGATTGCCGGCGCGGTGGCTATATTTGTTTTGATCCTCTCGCCATTCTGGACGTATCAATGGATGCAGGAGCCGTTTCTGGGGGTTGCATTGGAACAGAATAATGTGGTGAGTCAGATCAATGGCACGAACTGGCCCGCGCGTATGCAAGGCGCTGCATTCAAAGAACGGCTGGTCGCGTTGAATGGCGAAGCGGTTCCTGATATCCGCGACGTTCAGCGTGTATTGAACGCCAATGGTTATCAGCCTATTGAAGCGACATTTCTAAAACCAGACGGGCAAACGTATTCAATGTCCGTTACGTCTATTCATCCGCCGCTGGTGGATGTGATTTCGATGTTCGTCGTGCCTTATATTGTGGGACTGTTATTTTTAATTATCGGCTTTTGGGCATATCGAATAAAACCCAACTTATGGGAAAGCCGCGCTCTGGCGCTCTTTGTTTCGGGCGTGTGCGTTATGGTGACTACGTTCTTCGATATTAGCATGACGCATCACGCATCCATTTTATGGTCGCTTGGGATTCTGCAAACGGCAGGCGGATTAGTCTATCTGGCGTTTGTCTTCCCGCAGCCTGTGCGCTTTGTACGCAAGATTCCGCTTCTGCGTTATTTCCCCTGGCTGGTCGCCGGTCTGCTTGCGCCGATGATGGTCATCGCCATTTATTTTTCGCCTGCTCCGTTCTTTTATATTACAGCATGGCAAATCGGTTACGTTTATATCCTTTTGGGTTTTATAGCGCTTCTTGGAATGTTGATCTGGAGAATAGTCGGCGTACAGCAATCGCCGATTGTGCGCCAGCAAAGCCGGGTGATTTTATTTGGCGAGTTTATCGGTTTTGTGCCGGTGTTGATCTATATTGTAAGCCTCATTTTTGGAACGCCGCTTGAGTTCCGCGCGTGGCTGGTGTTTCCGCCGTTGATTTTTTTCCCGTTATCCATTACGTATGCAATCTTGCGTTATCGCCTGTTGGATGTGGACGCGCTCCTCGTCCGCGTAGTGACTTATATAATAATGACGATAGTTGCTGTCGCCATGTTTTATGGATTGCTGATATTGCTTTCTTTTGTATTTGAAGAAACCATACAAGCTAGTAATCCGCTTGTGATCGCGGCGTATCTATTCATTCTCGTTATCGGATTAACGCCGCTTCGCAACGTCATCCAATCTTCCATAGACCGCCTCTTTTACCGCGCGCCCGCCGATTATCGCCGCGCGCTCTCCGCGCTTTCGCGCGCGCTTGTGGTCACGCCGAATCTCACGCAAACTTTACGCCTGCTTGAAGATCAATTGCAACAAGCCATAGCGCCTGAAAAGTTCGCGATCTATCTTTATAACGACGATCTTGGGGAATACATTCCCCATGCCACTCAAGCGGATAGCGCGCCGCCTTATCAATTGGATGCCCCGTTGATCCAATTGCTCGCGTCATCCCAAACCCCAACCTGGATTCCGCCCGATGGACCGGTACCAACTCTTCTGCAGAATGCCGCCAGCAATTACCGGAGACTCATGGGCTTTACCTTTGTCCCCTTACGCTATGAAGGCAAGCTGATCGGATTCATGTCCCTCGGTCCGCGTCGTTCAGGCGACCTCTACAACAGCAACGACCTCGATTTTCTCGCCGCTGTCGCAGACCAATCCACGCTGGCATTGGAAAACGCGCGCCTCTTCGCGAATTTACGCCGCACACTCGATCAAACTTTGGAAATGAAGAATCTAATGGACGACATCTTCTCGTCCATTGCCACAGGCATCATCACCACCGACCTGAAAAAAGACATCACACTTTTCAACCGCGCCGCCGAAAACATATTCGGAATCCCGGTAAAGAATGTCCTGGGAATGTCTCTTGCCAAAGTTTTGCCCGGGCTGGGCGCGGAATTGGAAAGCGCAACTTCCAATATGTTGAAACAAAGCATTGTCAATTTAAATTCGGAATTATCAAGTTCCCTGCCTGCGCGCAACAATCTGTACTTGCGTCTCTCACTTTCTCCATTACGTGATGCGCATCTGGATACCAAAGGCACAACCATTGTCTTTGAAGACCTGACCGAACGTCATGAACTTGAAGCCGAGCGCGAGCGTATTCATCAGACCTTTGGACGCGTAGTCGCTCCGCGCGTGCGCGACCGTCTATTGGCTGACGCCGGTAATCTTGAACTTGACGGCAGAAAGCAGACCATCACCGTTTTATTCGCCGACCTGAATGGTTTTACTCCATATAGTGAAAAACATAAGCCTGAGATTGTATTCTCCGTGCTGAACTCTTATCTTTCCATTGCCGCGCAAGCCATTCTCGAACAGGAAGGCACACTCGATAAATTTATGGGCGACGCGGTGCTTGCCATTTGGAACAGTCCCGACGAACAACCGGATCATGCTTTGCGCGCGGTGCGTGCCGCAAGTGAAATCATACGGCGCTCCATCTTAGCTCACAGCCAATTCCCTGACCCCGAACAACGCATGACGTTTCGCATCGGCATTACCACCGGCGCGGCGATTATCGGCAACGTAGGCACAAGCGAACTCTTCAACTACACTGCCATCGGCGATGTCGTTAATCTCGCCCAGCGTTTGCAGACTTCCGCGAAAAGCGGCGAGATATTAATCGAAAAAACCACGTATGACATTGTCGCCGATCATGTGCAAACCGAAGCCCTTCAACACATCACCGTCAAAGGTCGCGAACAGATCGTTCAGGTCTATTCCATCAAAGATATAAAATAATGCTAAAGCATATTCATGTTGAGATCACTCGCTCAGCTTTGAATGGGCGCTTTAGTCCACGCGCGCTTGACATCGTCTGCGCGGCAAACTCCCGGCAGGATACGCTCCGCGGACAAATTGGTCACAATGAATATCACTTCGATAACAACGCTTTGGACGCGTCTTTTCGTTATATCAACGAACAGCGCGGTTACATATTGGCGTCTTGGCTTTTGCCCAACAATTATTCCGCGTTGCCCGCGTTTGGCAGATTACTTCACGCCGCGCAGGATTTCTACGCCCACACCAATTATGTAGCTTTATGGCTTGCCCGTTATGCGGACTCAACGATTCCGCCTCCGCCCGAAATTGATCCCGTTGAAAAAAGCCTGGTACACAGCCCAGACCTGCATTCCGGCAAATTGTATTATCCGCTGGGAATCTTGTTTTTCATCCCAGTTTTTCGTAAGCTGATCATGCCCATCGTGCCGCGTGACTCGCATGCATGGATGAATCTGGACTCGCCCGAAGGCAATCCGCAGTTTGAGTATGCGCGCGTCGCCGCCGTCAAGCGCACACAATACGAATTGGATATTCTGGAAAAATTGCTTCCGCCTGAGATGTTTAATAGATTTACCGATACTTCCTAGTAAATCCACAGCGAAAGAATCTGTGTATGTAGATGTCCTTCGACTTCGCTCAGGACGAAGAGCATCCGCGCTGAGCGAAGTCGAAGCGTTTCACCGATTCTTTTAAAATCTAAAATCTTGTAAAAACAAATTACTGAAAGGGTATAATCCTAATTATGGACATAAAAACGAAACTCAATGAATCAGTGAAAGACGCTATGCGGACCAATGACGAAGTCCGCAAGCGCACACTACGGATGGCGCTTGCCGCCATAAAACAGGTTGAAGTTGATAAGCGCGTTGTTTTGGACGATATAGCGGTGATCGCGATCATCCAGAAGGAAATCAAGAATCGCCGCGAAGCTTTGGAAGAAGGTAAAAAAGCCAATCGCCCCGATTTGATCGAAGCAAATGAAGCCGAGATCAAGCAACTCGAAGTTTTTCTTCCGCAAGCCATGCCCGCGGAAGAGTTGCGCGCCATCGTGCAAGCCGCCATCGCCGAGACCGGCGCCGCCCAACCTTCAGACATGGGCAAGGTTATGAAGGTCGTGATGGGACAGGTTGCGGGGCGCGCGCCGAACGATATGATCAGCCAGATGGTGCGTGAACTGCTTCAAAAATAAATGGTGACGAATCAAGCGCGCGTCGCGCCTGTCTCGGCGCGTATCCGCACTCTGCAATTTATAGTGATCGTTGTAGTCAGCGTGGTCGCGTTTGCCGCGCTGACTATGCTTATCGGTTTGCGTCCAACTGCCGTGCAGGCAAAGATCGGCGATGTCGCTCCACGCGATTATCAGGCTCCCAAAGATATTGAATATGTAAGCGAAATACGCACGGAAGAAGCGCGCCTGGCCGCGGAAGGCGCGGTGCAGGCGGTTTATACCAGCCCGGATTCTTCCATTGGACGCCAGCAGATCGAGCATTTGAATACCACTTTGCAGTTGATCACATCTGTCCGCGATAACGCGGCGCTTGAATATGAAAAGAAGAAATCGCAGGTCGCAGACTTAAGCGACGTGCGCTTGCAGCCAGCCATTATTGAATTTATGTTGAGCATCTCGCCCGCGCGCTGGGATGCCGTTCAACTGGAATCATTGCGCGTGCTTGAACAGGTGATGCGCCGAGCTATCCATGAAGAAGATGTAGACGCGGCAAAGCAAACTGTGCCGGCGATTGTCAGCCTGGCTTTAAGTGAACAGCAAGTGGAATTGGTGACGGAACTTGTCACCGCGTATATTGTGCCAAACAGTTTATATAGCGAGGAATTAACAAACGCCGCAAAACAATCTGCGCGTGACGCGGTTCAACCGGTGGTGAAGACATACAAAACTGGCGAGACGATTGTGCCGGCAGGCGAGGTGATTTCTCCGGCAGATATGGAAGCCTTTCAGCAATTGAGCATGATCCAACCCGGTCAGCGCCTGGAGGATACTCTTGGCGCGGCAACGCTCATTATTCTCTGCGCGGTATTTGTAAACATGTATTTTTATCGCCGCAAGCGGACGCGCGTCCTAACCGACCCGCGCAGTTTGTTTGTTATTGCAATTGTATTTATGGCGTTTCTTATCGGCGCGCGTCTCGCCATTCCAAACCGCACCATCGTTCCGTATCTTTATCCTTTGCCCGCCGCGGGACTTTTGCTGACTACTTTATTCGGCTCGGAGATCGGTCTGATTCTCTCTTTGGTCTTATCAATTCTTGCCGCGTATGGTTTGCCCAACACGCTTGATCTAACCCCGTATTATCTGCTTTCGTCAATATTTGGATTATTGGCGTTGGGACCTGCGCGGCGCTATTGGGCATTTTTCCGAGGCGGCGCGGGGATCGCCGCGGCAGGCGTGGCGGTGATCATCGCCTATCGTTTGCCGTATGCCTCGGTGGATATTATCGGCTTCGTCACTTTGATCGGCGCGGCTATTTTCAATGGACTGGCTTCTGCCAGTGTGGCGCTTCTTCTACAATTTATCTTCGCGCAAACTCTTGGACTTACCACCGCTTTGAATTTACTCGACATATCGCGTCCCGATTATCCACTGCTTCAATTTTTCCTGCGCGCCGCGCCCGGCACATATCAACACAGCCTGCAAGTTGCCAATCTTGCCGAACAAGCCGCCGAACGCATCGGCGCGGATCCTTTGCTCACGCGCGTTGGCGCGTTGTTCCATGATGTAGGCAAAACCGCCAATCCGGCTTTCTTTATTGAGAATCAAATTCCTGGCAACGTGGATAAACATCACGATATTGCGCCGGAGGAATCCGCGCATACGATCATTCGGCATGTGACAGACGGCGTACAGATGGCGCGCAAATATCGCCTGCCGCACAGGCTGGAAGATTTTATACTTGAACATCATGGAACGCTTATCACGCGCTATCAATATTCACAAGCCGTTGAAGCCGCCAGCGGCGATGCGGCTAAAGTAGAAATAGAAAAATTCCGCTATCCGGGACCGCGCCCGCGCTCGCGTGAAACCGCCCTGCTTATGCTTGCCGACGCGGTCGAGGCGCGCACCCGCGCCGAACGCCCCGCAACCGACGACGATCTGCGCGCGCTGATCCGCAGTGTGATCGAGTTGGTGCAGAAGCATGGTCAGCTCGACGATACATTGCTTACCTTGCGCGATCTCAGTCTCATCACCGAATCTTTTGCCACCACCTTGCGCGGTCAATATCATCCGCGCATCCAATATCCGAATGCCAAACTTCCAGAACAGGAAACGACCCTTGTCTCTAAACGGAAAGAACCATGATCCATATAGAACATCATCCAGATTTTCTCGATATAGAATTATTAGAGAACGCCGCGCGCGCCGCGCTTGAACAGCAATCCGCGCCGGATGATGACATTACGATTGTGCTTACCGACGACGACCAATTGCGTGAACTGAACCTTGACTATCTTGGAATCGACGCGCCGACCGATGTGCTTTCTTTTCCCGCCTCCGAATCAGACCCCGAAACTGGCGCGCGTTATTTAGGCGACATCGTCATCTCGATCCATCGCGCCGAACAACAGGCGCAAGCCGCGGGACATTCTCTGCAAGCGGAGGCGCAGCTGCTGGTCGTGCATGGGACTCTGCATCTGCTGGGACACGATCATGCCGAAGCGGAACAAAAAGCCCGTATGTGGTCCGCGCAGGTTGAAATCCTGAAAAGACTCGGGTTGTCTCACATCAAAATATATGATGAATAAAATCCGCATAAAACAATGAAGACATTCTTTCTTTCCCGCATTGCATCTTTTGGTCACGCGTTCCGCGGCTGGGCTTATGTTATGCAGACCCAGCATAATGCGCGCATCCATACCGTTGCCGCGACCTGTGTTTTTATATTAGGCGTATGGCTAAGATTGCCGGCGCATGATTGGGCGATTTTGATATTGACCATCACGATGGTCTTCGCGGCTGAATTTATAAACACCGCCATTGAAGCGGTTGTGGATTTAGCCAGCCCGAGCAAACATCCGCTTGGCAAAGTTGGCAAGGATGTGGGCGCCGCGGCAGTCCTGATCGCCGCCTTTGCCGCGGTATTGATCGGCTTCCTTATTTTGGGACCGCCGCTTTGGGCAAAGTTGGCGACATTTTTTGGAAAGTGATTTTTACGGATTACGAATTACGTAATACACACAGGAGTTCTCATGACTTTATCTTTTATATTTGGCACAGTTGGTTCGCCCATGGGTACGCCAAAGAAACCGGGTGGCTCGCTTGGCGCAATTGAATTCAGTAAATCACTCGGCTTGCTGGCGCTTGAGCTTGGCTGGGTACATTCGGTACGCGTGACCGAGGTAACTTGTGCGGCCATCAAAAGTATGGCGGAAGCGCACGGCGTTTCATTGAGCGTGCATGCGCCATATTATATTAACTTGAATGCAAACGATGATGAATGGACGAGGTCGCGCCAGCGATTAATGGACGCCGGTCATTATGGCTGGCTGGCAGGCGCAACCGATATTGTCTTTCATCCCGGCTCTTATTTTGAAAACGATCCTCTTGAAGTATTGAAGGTGGTTATCCCGCGTTTAAAAGGTTGCGTGGAAGAACTGCAACAAAATGGAGATTTGGTTACATTACGTCCCGAAACAATGGGAAAATCTGCCATGCTTGGTTCGTTTGAAGATGCGCTGGCGATGAGCAAAGCTGTGCCAAACGTTCTACCATGTTTGGATTTTGCCCATCTGCATGCCCGTCCCGGCGATGGGACGATGAATACCTATGATGAATGGGCGCGTTATATGGAGATGTACGCGAAAGAACTTGGCGCCGATTCTCTCAAGCGTTTGCACATCCACCTTTCCGGCATTGAATATGGTCCGAAAGGCGAAAAGAATCATCTGCCTCTCGCCGAAGCGGACTTGGATTTCAAAGCCTTGTTCAAGGCGCTCAATGATTTCGGCTGTGGCGGGCGCATCATGTGTGAAAGTCCCATCATGGAAGAGGACGCGTTGAATATGAAAAAAGCATGGATGAAAATAAGCGGGGAGAAAGAAACGCCATGAGATAAAAGAAGAGCGCCAGGTCACTCATGGCGTGCTTCTGACGCTTGAATTTGGGTACTGGCAAGTGAGCCAGTCCTTGAATGGAGTAAGTTCGGATTGCATGATGCCTCCTGAGGATAGATTTTCAGGAGGGTATCATCAATCAAATTAAAAGCAAAGCCGAACTGTTCCAGTTATGGCTTGTAATTACCATACCCTTTCCAGGCATTAAATCTATCTAAATTTTCTTTGAGATATTGATCGTCTCCATAAATTACGCCATCGATAACCGCTGTTGGTGAGATTTTGTATTCTAGTTCGTCTTGATCTTTGCTGAAAAGCAAGATTGCTCGGAGATCGAAGTAGAAAATACTAGCCGAAAGGAGTGGAGCTTCGGGAGTACCAAGATTCACAACCCAAACGGCATCGGGGGAACCATGTTTGACCATGATTTCTTGTAATTCAATAGGCGGAATTATCTCAAATACAACAACGCTTACAATTCCGGTGACTTTGCGAAAGTTAATACTACCGAACGACGGGCACCCCCAACCACCAATTCCCTCGTCAATAGCAAACTGATATTGATCTATGGTTTCGCACGTGTCAATAATCCCCTTTGTCGTGAGAATGTCCAAAACATCCATTCGCGTTGTTTTTCCTGGCTCAATTCCCAAAAAACAAGGTGGGCCGCAAGGCTCGTTCGAGAGCAGTCCGCCATCACCTATAACGAAGGCAGGTGTAGGGGTAGGTATCGGTGTGATAGCTCTGAATACTGTAGGGGTAAATGCAACGGGCGTTTCATCCGGTTTAGGTTGGCCGATACACCCTGCATAGAAGAAAGTTATTACAGCGAGGAATACAATGAAAAAGTATTTTTTTCTGGCAGTCATCTTTCACCTCTGTTCAGCATGGGACTTCGCGAAGCATCCCTGTTGCCTTGGTTATGGCTTGTAAGTACCATACCCTTTCAACGCATTAAATCCATCTAAATTTTCTTTGAGATATTGATCGTCTCCATAAATTACACCATCAATAATAACCGCTGTTGGTAAGATTTTGTATTCTAGTTCGTCCTGATCTTTGCTGAAAAGCAAGATTGCTCGGAGATCAAAGTAGAAAATACTAGCCGAAAGGAGTGGAGCTTCGGGAGTACCAAAATTCACAATCCAACCCACTAGGAAAAATTAAGCCAGCTTAATCTCTGAATCTTGCTGGCGATTTGCCTGGAAATAGCCAGCGATTCTCTCCAATTAAGCCAGCGATTCTGACAGAAATCGCTGGCTTAATTTATATAAAAAGCCAGCTTAATTGCCATACTCGATAGTTTGGACTAGAGGAGAGCCTGCGGTTGATGGTGAGTGGAGAGAGTTCTTTTGAAAGACAATGCTGGATGTACTCATCCACATCCTGCGGAGAAATATCCGAGGACGGTTTGTTCGCCCATGAAAAGAAGAGCGCCAGGTCGCTCATGGTGTGCTTTCTGGCGCTTGAGTGTGGATACTGGCAGGTAAGCCAGTTTTTGAATTGGGTGAATCCGGGTTGCATGACGCCTCCTGTAGGTGGGTTTACAGGAGGGTATCAGCAGGAGGTGAAAAGAGCAATTGAACTACTCCGAAGGTGATGGACGATTTTTCAAATACTCTTCAAGGTGCCCAAAACCCAACCACGGTTGACGAAACTCATTTTGTTCCGATATCCACATAGGTAAACTAGGGTCATCAGGAGCAATATTAAGATTTAAAAAGTTTACTGAGTCTTCTATATCAGGTCCGGTTTCGTTGTTTGTAGAAACAAATATCAGAGCATTCATTGACGTGTAATAAAGAATATAATCAATAAATCTAGCATCTGGCACTTGAACTTTTCTTATACTAATTTCGTCTGGCTGTCCTATTAAGTCAATAAATTCTTGGATTTTCACAATAGTATAAAAGTCAATATATATATCCTGCACAATCCCATTTTTAACAGCTATGCTAACCCTATTTTTTAGTGGATATCTTGAATTCCATACAAATCTAAAGCCTTCTCCATTTGATATATATGACGTTTGGTCAATTTGGCTTGAAGAGTTTAGTATCGTCCTTGCTTCTTCAGCAGTTGTTACACCAGGGTTTATCCCCAGCCAACATACATGTGGACACTTCTGATTGTATGTAAACACCGAACTCATTGGAACTGACGGCGGGTTTGTGGGTGCTGGCGTTGGACTCACGGTCACTGGTGTTAGACTCGCAGGCACTGGAGCGCAACTTATCAAAAATAGAAAAATCAAGCACATTATTCTTTTCATTCCAATCTACCTCCATGAACCATTGATAATTGAATTCATCACTTTTCGACGCCTGCCAATATCATGATTGAGTCCACCATAGGGATTAGTGTTATAAAGAAGTTGTGCTTGCCTGATATATAAAAAACAGCAGGTCACGTTTGCAAAGTTCCCAAATGGATGCAATGTGACCTGCTGATTCATGAATTGCTGTAAATTTTGGAACGGGGTCGCCGCGTTACTTACTTAAGCCAATGTTCAACTCATATTCTGCCGGGTCCTGGTCTGTCCAAACCAGATCGTCGCCGTATTGATCGTAATATCCTTTTAACGAAGTGATAACGGTATATTTTACGTTGCGTTGTATCATGTCGGGAACGCGATAGTTACCATTAGAGTCTGATTGCGTAAATGAATAGATGTCGCTTTTCGGATACTTGTTATTCGACCACTTATCGTAGGTCACGCCTGAATTGAGTACGAATATATAAGCGTCGGCAAGTCCGTTGTTTGAGTCCGCGTCGTAGACATTTCCGAAGAGGGTTACGCCGTTAGCCTTATTTGGTTTGGATGGTACATTAGCGCCGCCACTGCCTACCGCCACATCCGCTTGCGTGAGCGGACTTCCGCCGTTATCTACGGATATTTCCACATGGTATGTGCCTTCCGCGAATGGAGCGCCATCTGCGGTATTCACATACGTAAAGTAATTTCCGCTTTCGCCTTGATCCCAGACGTATTTATCCCCGTAAATTTTCTCGCCATTTTGATACCATACATCCGACCATAATTGCCCATTTACAAAACCGCTATAGTCGAATGCAGCTACAAGAGTACTAACGCCATTATTGTAAGATGTGACCGGGTCGGTAAGATTGCCATCCTTGTCTGTCAGATACCAGGTAATGCCGCTCATTTTTTCTTTGCCCGTAGATGACGCAGTTGCCGCTGCACCATTTCCATAAGGGCTGACATACGCCTGTCCGCCTTGCGCGGCTTTGATAAGCGGCGCGGCAAGATTTACCGGGCGGATTCCGTTGATGAAACCGCCAATCGGGATACATGTATCCTGATTATTTAACTGACCATCGCCGTTGGTATCCTGCACCACGCGGCAATCGGTAATATCTCTATCTGCGCCGGATGAAGCAATCGTTGGGATGCCGATGATCTGTGCGTTGTCATTCGACGCCAAACCGCCAGAGTTTCCGCCGGAGATTGTCGCGTCGGTCTTGATCCAGGCGCGGTCGCCGATCTGCTCTTCCGCTGTGAAGCCGGATACACTGCCGTCTGTAAAAGTGATCGTTTCGCCGCCAATAGATGGGAATCCAAAAATATTTACATGATCCCCAACATGAACTGTATCCGAGTCGCCTAGCGGAACGTAAGGCAGGTTCAAACTATTTGCGTCAATCGCATCGCCGTCAACCGTGGATACAATTTGAATAACCGCCATGTCAAGGTAGCCATCCGCGGCAAGCACTTTTGCCAGATAGGAAAATACCGGCGGTTTATCTTCCGATTGCACAAGGGCGACAGCCAGCGCGTCCGGGTCAGCCGACTCTCCTTGTGTTGTGGGCGCGGCGACATGCGCGTTCGTTAGAATTAATCCGTTCTTATTAAGGATGGTTCCAGAGCCAGACCAGACCGGTTTCAATTCGCCGTTTTGATTGAACAAAGCATAGATCTGGACGGTTGCCGAAATTAAGTTGGACCTTTCTGACTGCGACAAGCCGTTATTGTTATTACCCGAATCTTGCGGGACGTTAGGCTGATCCGGATTCGTCGGCGCTGTCCCGCCTCCGCCCTGACAAGCCAGCGCGGCAAGCGCCAGCGCGATGAACATAAACCAGAAACGATTGATATTCTGTGATTTCATGCCTGCCTCCGCTAAAACTTAAGCGATCTAAGAAACAGTTGGAAACGACTAAGGTCAAGCTCGAAATTTTCCGCGCTTGCCCAATACGTAATGATCGCGGCATGATCGCCGTTAATGAAAATGGTATCCACGCCGAGCGCTACCGTCGGAAGCTGGGCATGCGTCAGGTTCGGGTTGGATTCGACAAAGACGTAGCTGACTTCATACGCTTCGCGTCCAGCCACCGTCACGCGCTTTTGATCGAGTACGCGAAAGGCAGTCAACTGCTGACCGCGTTCAAGAGTCAACAAGCTGGCGATCTGACCAAATGGCGTATCTGCCGCGATAGGGAAGTTGCGGACGATGTATGTTGTGCTAAAACCGCCCGATGAAATATCGGTGGTGTGCAGAACTTCGTCGCCTTGCGCCTGCGCTTGCATCCAACCCGCGGGAGCCTGACCGGAAATGCCGTTGACGTTAAAACTTATACTGCGGTTTTCAACGCTGGATTTAAACATCCATCCAGCCAGCAATGCAATCACGGTTACAACGATGACAGCGACTTCAGTGAAACGATCGCCGAGAGAAGAATTTTTTGTTTGCATGGTTTTCTCCTACTTTGCCTGAGCAGACTGAAGCGCGCGGCGCATGAGCCATACCAGTATGCCCATGGTTACAAATGCAACCACAGCCGCGAATGCCAATCCCAACCACGGATTAACGGATGCGCCTGTAAGACTCACGCCGCTTTGCACCACGCGTCCGCGCAGCCAGTTGAACAGTCCATTCATCACAGCCGCCAGCGTGATTCCCAGGGGCATCCACCAAATCGGTTCGGATTCAAATTTGGCGCGTCCGAGGAAGTAACCGGTGATACCAGCGAAACTTGCCTGCGCCAGCGCGACAACTGCCATGCGAATCACGCCCGCGCCTAAATCCACGCCGCCGTTCGATACCACAAATTGGATATTGAGCATGGTGGCATAACCGAGTCCTGCGGCGGTGGCGTATACAATGCCGTCGTTTACTTCATTAAATTCATCAGAGTAATACATGGTGTAACGCACAGCGGCGTATTTGATAAATTCCTGTGTAAATCCCACTACAAGAATTCCGCCGATCAAGGTGGTCATCGTGTCAGTATATAACCAGTGAGAAACACGGAATACATTTTCCACCAGCGGAATACCAATGGCTGAAGCCAATATCGCGCCGAGCAAAAACATACCCAGCACAAATTGTTTTGGCTCCGGTTCAAGGCGGTCTTGTAAATAGAAAAATGCCAGCCAGATGAACGCCGGCACCAGCGCAACGATCACGCCAGCGACCAGCAAATTTGAGCCGGTTAAATAGGTGTGAAAAGCGCCATCGAGCGCGTAGACGATTCCCACGAACACGATCAATCCAGCGATCAGCAAAAGTTCATCACGCCAGACGTGCGACCGCGCGCGCAACGCGGTTGGTTGATTTTTGCTTTCGGACATAGGGTTCTCCTCCTGCAATAATTTTGCGTTCAAAGACAATTCCATTGTAGCAAATACAATCTGATAAAGCAACAAACGCCGGGCTGTTGGCGCTATTTGGAACTATTATCCGGTTTGTATTCAAAGCGAAAACCATGGATTTCAATATACGGTTGGAAGTGTTTGTAGCTGATGGCGCGCACGCGGCGGGCAATTTCATCTTTACTCATATCAGGCATTATCGTAAATAATTGATTGAATTGCACCCGCGTGAAAGGCGGACGAGTCCAGCGTTCAGAAGAAACCGGCAGGTCTTTCCCATCCATGATTAATTGCGCGATTTCAAAGAACAATGCAATTTGGTTTTCGTATGTGCGTTTTAGTAAAGCGTCCACATCATCTTCCGGGTAAACGGGAAAACGCCTGACTGCAATGATGTTGCCGGTATCCACTTTTGCCGCCATGTGATGACACGTCACGCCGTATTCTTTGGCGTCTTCATACAAGGCGAAGTTATTGCATCCAATGCCGGGATATTCCGGCGAGGCGGGATGAAAATTGATGGCGGCTTTTTTTGCGCGCGCCAGCAAATCTGCGGGAACGACCCAGCGTGAAAGATATGAGATGATGTAATCGCCATTCCAGCGGCGGATGTCTTCGGGCAACGGGTCGTTCCATTTGCCGAGACAATAGGATAAACGCTCAAAGTTTTTCCGGCAAAATTCAAGGGCGCGCGCACAATCTGGGTCGTCGGCTTTGCCGAGCAGGAGCAGGGAAGGCTTGGGCATGGATCCAATTATAAGCGCGCAATCAGCCTAAAGTCAGAAAAGAATCGGCGGTCTTCATCCTATAAAACAAAACCTGCGCTTTCGCGCAGGCTCATAAATCATCATGCTGTAATATATTCTCTCAAGCTATGTTGAACTGCGTACGCGGCGGCTTCGGCGCGATTGCTGACAGCGAGTTTCGAGAGGATGCTTGAAACATAATTTCGCACAGTGCCTTCGCCGAGGAACAGGCTCTTTGCGATTTCACGATTGGTCTTGCCTTCCGACACGAGCATAAGCACATGCTTTTCCTGCTGGCTCAGATGCGAGAAAGCGGAAGCCTCTTCTTCCTTAACTGCGCGGCGCACTTCCTGGAATACGCGCTGGGTCACGGCTGGATCCAGCAATGCCTCGCCGCGTCCGACCGCTTCAAGCGCTTTTATCAGATCGTCACTGCCAATCTGTTTCAGGATATAGCCCGAAGCTCCGGCGCGGATCGCTGAAAAGAGCATTTCATCTTCGGCATAAGATGTGAGCATGATGACTTTTGTGGTCGGAAACTTGGTGACAATTTCCTCGCAAGCCTCGATGCCCGAAGTGCCGGGCAGGCGAATATCCATGACGACGACATCAGGCGTAAGTTTTTCGACTTGCTCCAGCGCTTCACGCGCCGAACTTGCCTCGCCAATGACTTCGAAATGCGGATGTCGTTCCAGCAGGGATTTCAATCCCAGGCGCACGATTTCATGATCGTCCACGAGAACAATACGTTGTTTAGCCATGCACTAATTTTACCAAAATTATCTGGAAAGTACAGAAGAAGTGTCGGCGATTTTTTTCTTGCGCCTAATGAACGAAAGCGCTATAATCTCGTTACTTCCCCGGATCATTTCACACGATAACGAATTGACTTTCCAATGCAAGTGTGTATGCACGTATTGAGAGTCCGCGACTAAGCCTTGGACGAAACCCAATCTGTACCAATCCCATATAAAACTTTGCCAGTCCCATTTCAGGGGGCGCTGGTTTGTTTTGATTTCCCATTTCACAGACGATAAGAGAAAACATGAAACTACTTGAACTTGAAAACGAACCGCTTCACAAATTGCGCGTGATGGCGAAAGAGCTAAATATTCCGAATTACAACCGGCTCAAAAAAGAGACGCTCGCCATGATGATCAGCGAAGCCGAGGCGCAAAAAGAAGGCATTGAATTGCGCGGCGGCATCCTTGAAATTATGAACGAAGGCATAGGATTCCTGCGCGCTACGAATTATAGAATTAACGATCAGGATGTGTATGTTTCGCAGGCACAGCTTCGCAGGTATGATTTGAGATCGGGGGACTTGGTGATCGGACAGGTAAGACCCCCGCGTGAATCAGAAAGACATTATGGGTTGCTCAAAATGGAATCGGTCAATGGTGTGGATCCGGAAGACGCCGTCCGCAGACCAGTCTTTGAGAACATGACTCCGATTTTTCCCGAAACCCGTTTTGATCTTGAACTGGATCACGATACAATTGCGCCCAGGTTAATTAATCTCATTGCTCCCATTGGACGCGGTCAGCGCGGGTTGATCGTTTCGCCTCCCAAGGCGGGTAAGACAACCATCCTTAAGCAAATTGCGAATTCCATTTCAACAAAATATCCCGATGTTCATCTTATCGTTGCATTGATCGGCGAGCGTCCTGAAGAAGTGACGGATATGGATCGTTCTGTGGACGCGGAAGTTGTGGCTTCTACATTCGATGAGCCGGTTACTTCCCACGTCCGTACAGCGGAGCTTGCCTTAGACCGAGCTAAGAGATTGGTTGAGATCGGGCGCCATGTGGTAATCTTAATGGACTCGATCACCCGACTGGCGCGCGCGTATAACCTGGTGGTAAATCCATCGGGGCGCACACTTTCAGGCGGCATGGATCCTTCGGCGTTGTATCCGCCCAAACGTTTCTTCGGCGCCGCGCGTAATATTGAAGAAGGCGGTTCATTGACGATTATCGCCACATGCCTCGTAGATACAGGCTCGCGTTTGGATGATGTTGTGTACGAAGAATTCAAAGGCACAGGCAACATGGAGTTGATCCTCTCCCGCAAATTGCAGGAACGCCGCATTTTTCCGGCGGTGGATATCGAACGTTCATCCACACGCCGCGAAGATTTGTTGCTTGGTCCCGATATTCTCAAGAGCGTTTGGCTGATGCGGCGTATGTATATTCAAATGATCTCGCCGCCGCCGCAAGGCGCAGGCATGGACAATTCCGTCGCGACAGAAGCCATTATCACCCGCCTTGATCGCGCCAAAAATAATATGGAATTTCTGGATAATCTTACAAAAGAAGCATGAAAAAGTTATTAGAGTCGATTCGTAAATTCTTTACAAATATAAAACTGCCAAAGTTAAAAAAAGCGGAATCACAATCCGAACGCGGTTCCACTTTGCCCACGCGCGGCAAAGTGGATCGCTTCACGGTCGTCAGTTGGGGCGTGACCGTGGCGCTCGTGATTGCCATGCTTTTCTCCGCGTTATGGTGGAAATCCACTCAATCTGTAAGCGCGCTGGCTCCGGTTCCCACCGCGGCTCCAGACGCGAATTCGCCGAAGGTAACGCTGCCAGTTCCGGTGTTCGTCGGGAACGGGATGCCAGCTATCGAGCGCGACCTCCAGCTTAAGACAAATATCCCCGAACGACCGCGCTATGAGCCGGTCAAATATCGCGTTGCGCGCGGCGACGCCATGCTGGCGATTGCCGATGAATTCAAAGTTAAATCTGAAACGATTTTATATGTTAATAAATCGCTGGAAGATAATCCGCATAATTTAAAGCCGGGCATGGAACTGCTCATCCCGCCGGTGGATGGCATGTACTATGACTGGAAAGACGGCGATACATTTGAGACTGTCGCCGTGAAGTTTGACGCGAAGCCGGAAGATATTATGGATTTCCCCGGCAATAATATTGACTTAACAAATCCGAAGGTTAAACCCGGTACAACCGTGATGATCCCCGGCGGCTCACGCGAACTTCGCAATTGGGAAGCAGACCTGACCACCGCGTCACGCAGTAATAATGGCAGTACCGGCACATCCGATTTCGGTAGTAATTCCTGCGGCGGCGGCGCGGTAGCTTCCGGTTTTGGATGGCCCGCAGATTCTCACGTCATTTCTGGAAATCCTTACGGACCCGGACATCTCGGCATTGATATTTCGGCTCCAGAAGGTTCTCCGGTTTATGCCGCTGGCGCCGGTGTTGTGACCATGGCGGCGTCTGGCTGGAACTATGGTTATGGAAACGTGGTGCAAATTGATCATGGCAGCGGCTACGTCACAGTCTATGCCCACTTAAGCCAGATCAATGTTTCGCAATGTCAGAGTGTGGGACAAGGTACGTTAATTGGTCTTTCTGGCAATACCGGCAATTCCTTTGGCGCGCACTTGCATTTTGAAATTCGCGTCGGCGGCAAGAATATAAATCCGTACGATATTGTTCAATAAAATAAACCCTAAAGATTTTCAAAGTCTTTAGGGTTTATGATTCCCATGAACGAACACGATTTTCAAAAAATACTTTCTGGTCTGCCGCTTGGCAAGATACGTTATTTTGATTCCATTGGTTCGACCAACGATGAAGCATTAACATGGGCAATACAAAATGCATGCGACCTGTCCATTATCATTGCGGATGAACAAAGCGCGGGACGCGGCAGACTCAACCGAAAATGGTTTACGCCCAAAGGAACTGCGCTTGCCTTTAGCCTGATCCTGCGACCCTCTGCATCCGAACGCTCGCATCCCACGCGGACCGTTGGGCTGGGCGCGTTAGCTTTGACCTCTGCCTGCCTCCAGCTTGGATTGCGCGCGCAGATCAAGTGGCCCAACGATATCTTGCTGAACAGAAAAAAAGTCGCCGGTATTCTCGTTGAATCCGTGTGGACAGGCGACGCGCTTGACGCGCTGGTTTTAGGATTAGGTGTGAATGTCTTAGCCGCATCTGTGCCGCTTGAAGATCGAGTTTTATTTCCGGCGACGAGTCTGGAAACTGAGTTGGGACATCCCGTAGACCGCGCGGATTTATTGCGCGAAATATTATCCGCGCTTTTGCACTGGCGTTCAAAATTGGGAACAGATGAATTTCTTACAACATGGGAAGATGCGCTGGCATTTCGCGGTGAACAGGTACAAATCTTCAAAGACGATCAATCTCCGTTCATGGGTGAATTGCTGGGGCTTGCGCCCGATGGCGGATTGCGTTTGCGACAAGCAAATAATAATATCCTTACAATACAATTTGGCGAGATTCATCTGCGTCCCGCCGTGTGATAAAATCACGACATTGAGGTAACCATGTTTGATAATCTTCGCAATGACGTAAATTCAGGTCCCTTTTATGAGGACGATAAAACAGGCGCGGGGCGCGATCCATCCCTGCTAAACTCGGCGGCTGGGACAGCCACTCCCGATGTCCGGCAAAAATCCACAAAACTTTTCGGTATGACCGCGCAACAACGTTTCATCATTGCCTTCATGATGATGATCGCGGTCTGCGTGCTGGGCATAATGCTTTTGTTGATCACAGGAAGATTTGGGCTTTATTAGGCTATAAAGCGCGGACAGTAAATTACTGCTTTCTGCGGTTTGTTGGGCTCCACAGGTTTGGCTTCTTTTACTTACTGAACATCCTGTTTTTCGCGGGCAGTTCTGTTTGTATTACTTGCTGTCCATCGAAAAGGATATACTCTGAATGAATAATAAAAACGAATCTTCGGCAGGTCATGCCGCTCGACGAAGCAGGCTGGTCGTCCGGGGTATTATTGCATTCTTCTTTATTCTCTTGATGGCGAATCTTGGAGCTATCATTGATGCGATTTTGCATCCTGAAATTGAATACTTCGATTCGGAACACATTATTGTCGGACTGTCGTCCGCGTTCGTTGTCGGAATAATGATGGCGATAATAATAATATATATCGAGCGTATGGAAAAAGCGTTCCAAGATAACAAACAGGTGGAAGAAGCATTGCGTGAGAGCGAGCAGAAATATCGGGGTATCTTTGACGAATCGATCGCGGTGATTTACGTTTTTGACAACCAGAAGAATTTTGTTGACGCCAATCAATCCGGATTGGGCTTATTGGGTTATTCACGCGATGAACTTCTGCGCATGAGCATACCCGATGTGGACGCTGATCCAGTCGTTGTCATACCCGCTCACGAGGAACTTCTTACTGGTGGACGACTTGTCAACTATGAACATTGCCTTCGACGGAAAGACGGTACGGTTATCACCGTGTTAAACAATTCGAAGCCGATTAAGGACGTTCACGGGAATGTTGTTGGAATGTTAAGCACATTGCTTGATATCACCGAACGCAAGCGCGCCGAACAAGCCCTCCAGGAAAGCGAAGCGCGGTTTCGCGCGGTCGTGCAAACGGCGAACGACGCGATCATCACCATGGACACGCACGGAGTTATTGTGGATTGGAACGCCGCGGCTGAATCTATTTTTGGTTATTCGGCAAATGAAGCGCTTGGCATTCCGGTAAGTCGAATCGTGCCGGAACAATTCTACGTTCTACATCGTCGCGGCATTGAGCGCGTCAGCGCAAGCGATGAAAGGCTGATTGTCGGAAAGATGGTCGAAGTTGCCGGGCAGGCAAAAGACGGCAGAGAATTTCCAATTGAAATGTCGCTGGCAGAATGGGAAACGCAAGAGGGCGCTTTCTTCACGGCGATCATCCGCGATGTTGCCGAACGCAAACAACGTGAAAACGAATTGCAAGCCATAGTTACTTTGAGCGCGGCTTTACGCATCGCCCCGACTCGCGCCGAAATGTTACCGATTATCATCGAACAGATCGGTACCCTGCTCAATTCGGATGCGGCTACCGTCGAAATCATTGATCCGCAAACTGGCGATGTGGCCACGGAGGTTGCAAATGGTGTCTGGGCAAATCTAGCCGGTTTGCGACAAGCAAAAGGAACGGGTATTAACGCCATCATCAGCCGAACACTCGAAGCGTATATCACACACGATTTGGTAAATGACCCCAATATGTTCTATCACGAATGGGCGCGAGCAGGAATTCGCGGCAGCGCTGGTGTTCCTCTCATTGCGCAGGAGAAACTGATAGGCTTCATTTGGGTGGGACGAAAGACAGACATCACCGAATTGGAAGTCCGCTCGCTGGTGGCCGTCGCGGATATTGCCGCGAATGCGATTTACCGCGCGACCCTGCACGAACAAACCCAAAAGGACGCGGCTAATCTTGCGCTGGCGTATGATACAACCCTTGAAGGTTGGGCGCGTGCGCTTGAATTGCGCGACCACGAAACGGAAGGTCACACGCGCCGCGTAGTGCAAATGACGCTTGATCTGGCATGTGCGGTGGGAATCAGAGAATGTGAGTTTGAAAATATTCGGCGCGGCGCGCTTTTGCATGACATCGGCAAAATGGGTATTCCCGATTCAATCCTGCTCAAACCCGGTGCGCTTGATGAGCGCGAATGGAAGATCATGCGGCAACATTCCGAGTACGCGTATAAACTTTTGGAACCGATTGAATATTTACACCCAGTATTGGATATCCCACACTACCACCATGAGAGATGGGACGGTACGGGTTATCCGCGTGGTTTGAAAGGCGAGGAAATTCCGCTGTCGGCGCGCATCTTTGCTATTGTAGATGTGTGGGATGCCTTGCAGTCAGACCGACCCTATCGCGCGGCATGGTCGAAGAAAAAGGCATTGACGTATATTGCGGCGCAAAGCGAGAAACATTTTGATCCGATAATTGTGGATGCGTTTTTGAAAATCGTTTAGTTGAGACTGCCGTTTTGGGACAGCCTCATTTTTTTTCATCTCAATTTATCTTCACTCTGAAAGGATAACAATATGAAAAACATGGGAATAGGAAGTATCATCATGAACGTCTTTACGTTTCTAGCTGGCGTGGCGGCGATTGTCTGGGGGGTTTATGGAATGCAATCGAACAGTTCGAGCTGGCCCAGTGTGGAAGGGCAAATCATGTCTTCATCTGGTCCCGATTACAGTTCCGACTCAAATAGTGAAAATTCAACCTACGATTACATAGTGGACGGCACGACATACAGCGGCTCCAGCAGTACGGCTTATGAGGTAGGAAAAAAAGTCACAGTCTATTATGACCCTGCCGATCCAGGAGTCTCTGTCCTTTCAAAAGGCGAAATGGAATTCTACGGGTGCATAGGTTTTATATTCGGACTTTTTGCTGTTGGGGGTATTGTCTTGAATTTGATTAAAATACAAAGAGCGGCGGCTGAGATTACATAAGACTTTCGCTTAGTCCTGTTTTATTTTCGACGATTCTTTTTTCGCGCTAAGAGCGCGGATGTTGTCGAAGAAGTTTGTTCTGGCTTTGGCGGAATCATCTGCGCTTCTTTTTCAAAACTTGAAGTTGATTCTATTTCAACAGGCATTTCCTGCGCTTCGACTTCGCTCTGCGCGGATTCGCGCGCGCGGCTCTTGGCTTGGAACAACGCTTCCATGCGCGGATTTGTTTGCGGCGCGTAGGTCGAATTGTTAATTCGGCCTACGAATATTTTCGCGAACCAATCACGTAATAATACAAGATCATGTTTTGTGATGATGAGTCTGCGAGCGGCAATATCAAACGGTAACAACAGCGCGGCGATCAACAAAAGTAATGGCGCAATTGGATGTGATGCGCGCGTCGCTTTCAGGTTGTGAGAGAATACGGTGGAGGGGAGCGGCGAGGCAACCTGTCCGTTGGTTAAAGCTGAAAGACGCAAAAGCAGGTCCGGGTTTGATTCGATGCGCTGATATTCCGGTGAGTAGGATAAAGCCCAACCTGTAGTCTCAGCAAAAGAGGCAGAACCGATTCCAGCGTCAGTCTTCCCAGAAAAACGAATTAAATAAATTCCCTGTTCCTTTGGAATAAATTCAGATTCATATCGTCCCGGCGCGGTCTGCGTGAACGTGACGCTTTGAGACTCGCCGTTTGGCGCGACGATGTTCGCTTCGATTTGATATGAATTAAGAAACTTGCCAGTACGATCCCGCGCGTCGAGTGTGATGCTTGCTTTTTCGCCATGAGACTCAATCGTCATTTGCAGCGCTGAGTTGAGCGAGTCGTTGATGGTGTAGCGGACGGCTTGCACCCAAAATGTCGGGAAGATTTTTGAGCGCGCCCAATCGCGCGCCCAGCGACCGGTTGCATCGGATGTGAACGCAACGGATCTGCCTAAGCCATATTGCCACGCCGCGAGGATGGGATCGCCTTTATCGGATTCGAGAATGACTTGCGCGAGGTCTTTGGCGCTGGATGCAATGTAACCATACAAGCGCGGCGTTTCAGTGATGCCCGCGAGGATCGGCGATGAATTGACGAGTTTTGGGAAAAATGATTCTTCGACGATGTATGCGCGCGTGGCGAGTGTGGTCTCTTCGGTGAAAATGCTGGGAATACTGCCCGCGTTATTGGTGAAGTGATAACGTCCGCCGCCAAGCGCGGCGAGGTCTTTCAAGAAAGGCGCGGCGTCGTTGCCAACGCCAACCGTTGAAAGCGTGATTCCATTTTCTTTATATAATTTGTCAACCAATTCGGGAATGCCGGTAAGCTCCGCGCCGCCGTCGGTGAGCAGGATGACGTGTTTGACTTTCGCGGGATCGTCAGGCAAAACTTTTGACATCGCCAGCAAGCCCGCGTAAATATCCGTGCCGCCGCCGATTTGTATACCGCCAATCGCGTTGACTACATCGGTTGAATTTTCGAGATTAGTCATCGGCACAATCCAACTCGCGGTATCGTCAAACGCGATGACGCCGACGCGGTCATTGGGAAAAAGCATTTCCACAGAACGCGCCGCGGCTTCTTTTGCGAGTTCAAGTTTTACAGCGCCGCCGCTTGTTTCGCCCATGCTTCCCGAATGGTCAATAATAAAAACGATACTCAACGAAGGTCGGCGTTTTTCATCTTTGATTTGCATGTCAATCGGTAATGTCTCTTCAAGCGGCGTTCCGTAATATCCGCCAACGCCGAAACTTGTCGGTCCGCCAACCGCGACCAATCCGCCGCCTAGATCGCGCACATAAGATTGCAATGTCTCCATTTGATTTCTACCAAGTTCTCGCGCGGGGACATCCACAAGTACAACAGAATTGTATTGCGTGAGCGAAGGCAAATCCGCGGGCATGAGACTCGGCGTGATAAGTTTTACATCGAAGCCAGCGGATGTGAGCGAATCCAGAAGCAGGGAATATTCATCGGGGCGGATTTCGCCGCCGGGCATTACCTCACCTTTGGGCGGAGCCACCATCAAAATACGCGGCGGACCTTCAACCTGCGAGAACGTGTCCAGCCGATTGTTTTGATAGAAAGTATCTTTATCCGGCGTAATTTGAACTTGATAACTGACGAAGCCCGGTTCCTGCGCGACGAGAGGCAGACTCAATGTTTGAGAACCTTTATGAAGTTCATACGCGCCTTCGTAAAGGATTTTATTTTTTGCAAGCACGCGCACGGTTGCGCGCATGGATTGATTGGCTTGAATGGAAACATTCAAATCGAATTGCTCGCCGTTGCGGAGGTGAGTTGGCACATCCACATTGGTAATCAACGCTTCGGCGCTAACTTGATTTATAAATGGCACGACCACAATTTGAACATCCGAAGCCGACGCGAATTTCGCCGCGTTGAGAGCGTCGCCGGTGGTCTCCGCGCCGTCCGAGAGAATCACCATGCGCTTCGCATAGCCAGATGGGAATAATGCCAGTCCCAATTGAATGGCTTCGGCTAAATCTGTTTGATTTGTGATTGGCACAGATGTAATGGAAGCCAGTTCATTCAACGATGACATTGGTCGTTCCACCAACGCGTCCGCACCGAAGAGGATGATCGCGGATTTATCGTCCGCGCTCATGGATTTCAGCGCCGCGCTGATAAATCCGACTTCCGACTCAATGGCTTGCTGAGGCATTGAGTCGGAGACATCCACGAGGAAAACGACCGCAAGATTGTTTCCGCTTTGAACGATTTCAAGTCCTGCCATTGCAAGAATAAGACAAAGGATAATAACTAATCGTAAAATAAGCGAAAATAGCTCACGCCTCCATAACGAACCTTTACTTGGCGCGCCGATATAAACCACAAGTGGCACGAGGAGCAAAAGGAGGAGGTAGGGCGGAGAGGTGAATCTCATTGATCAATAGACTTTAGAAGTTTTGATTTATTATCATCTGTGTCGCTTGACTTTAACATCAGTAATGGTTATTATAAAAGTATAAAAGTCCAAAAGACTTTCCTGCCTCGCGAAAAGTGACCATCTGTGGTCGCCTGCCTCCATCTATAAGTGATGGATTGGGATAGCGAGGCGGGTTGCTTTTAACCTGTATATTCCACAAGTTTCTTAATTTTTCCTTCAATCATGTCATAAGCGCCGCTTTGTTTGTGAGTGTCGCGTTGCAAAATTGCGCCTGCTATCAAGTCTGCAACTTGAATAAGCGACTCACTCTGTGAACGGCGCACAGAAATACGCCGAAAGCCATGCACAATTTGCCGCGCTTTCATCACGCGTTTCAATTCATCGCGTGTTTGATTTGGATAACCATATTCATCCAAAATCAAAGCGCCGCCTGAGCGTTTTTGAACTGGGATTTCACGGATCAACTCCGCTACAAAGTGAAGATAAAAATCAAGGCCCGACATTGATCTGAAAACTTCTGGTAAGGCAGTCTTGTCTACAATAATTCCCCATGTTTCAAACTCTCCCTGTTTCAAAGTAGAAAAGACCAAATCGCGCAGTTTTTGTGAAGCCAGTGAATTGAAGTGAAAATCAAATCCTTGTGGCAGATGAGCCGTACGGCGAACATCCGCCAGTAAATTCCGCAAAGCGTCTGGATTTTGTGTGGCAATAACCGTCACAACAAAATAACGCGATGCTCCTTTATCAAAATTGAAACTTACATCGCCAGATTCATCGCCTGCAAACGTAAATGTTAACATTTTCCATACTCCATTTTATTCATCTTTGATTCATGCGACAGGTGGACTTGTCCGCTGTTTTGAAGGTCGCAATGACGGGATAGATTTTCGATGAAACACCTGCCATTCGATCATCAAGATAAGCAATGCAATGCCTGCCAGCCATTTCCATAATTCTTGTAGCCCAATTTGTTGTGACACTGTTGGGGTTACTAATGTGCTTCCGATCTGCAATGTCTCACGTGGATGTAAATCTGATTCGGATTTATCGAAAAGGTTGACGGCGAAATATTCCGCTTTGGTGGATTCTTTTGAGACAAAGTTCACTGCGTAATAACCAAGCTCATTTGTTTCACTGAATAAGGTTTGTCCTGTCCCAAGCGTGTATATTACATTCGATGGCGAAGCGATGACGATTTGTTCCGCGTCAATTGGGGGAACAATGGTCAGGCTTTCGCCAGCTTGCAAAGATTTGGAAGAATCAAACGCGCCGGGCGGCGCGAGATAATTAATCAAGTTGGAAAAAAGAATCGGATAGGCAATCTGTAAAGGCAAATCGCTTTCGCGCAGGTCAAAGGTCAGGGCGGCGATTCGCTGTCCGTTTGTTTCGCCAGCTAAAACAAGCGGATTTGAATCGGACTCGATCAAGACGTTCATCCAGCCTGGCGCGGTGACTTTGCGCGCCTGCAACACGTGGACAGTTTTCCAATCCACATAACGGGTGAGAGTATTTTCATTTACCTGAATATCTTTGATTTCTTTGATCGTTTCGCCGACTGTGAAAAATGGATTTGTAGTTGGGTTGATGAATAATAAATTTGAGTTCGGTAATTTTTCAGGAATATAGCCATCGAAAATATATAAGTCAAAAGGTTCGTTGGGAATTTGTAATGTGCCATCGGCGGCGGGCAAGGCGCGGAAAGGTTGAATGTTTGGAAGCGAAGCCAGCAATTGTTCAAGGAATAAATTTCCTTTTGAGACCAGCAACGCGCGTCTTGACGCTGACGATTGATAAATGGCAAAGGCTGTGTCGTCTAATGAAAGTGAATCAAGGGGCTTGTTTGATTCTGTGGGATCTGAAATATGCGCCTTGTAAATCGCGGTTGTAACCGGCAGGTTTTCCAGCGAAACGCTTTTTTGTGAATTGGCGGGAATATCCAATTGACGCGCGTCGAAGAGGTCATTGCCAAGATAAAGCGAGAGCAAAACTTTGCGATCTTCATCGCTGTAATTGGTGACTTCCGCGAATAATTGCGGAGTCCCTTTCGACGCACGTAAAGCTAACGCAGAGATTGCGAGATTATCATCCGCTTGACCGATGGGAATATAACGCACGTCGCCTGGCAAAGATGGCAATCCGTTTTCGGGGAGTCCGCCGTCTGAGATGATGACGACTGTGGATGATGCAGTATTGCGCGTCGCGCCTGCGGCTAACGCGAACGCGGCAGACCAATCCGCGCTGGCTTGCGAAACCTTTGCTTTGGAAAGCGCCGCTTTGAGCAGGGACTTATCCGTTTCAGACGCGATCAAGGTCTGTGGGGTTTTTGCAACCAGGATCAGGGTCATGGATGAATCGCTGGAAAGTCTATTAATGAGAGTCAGCGCGGATTTGCGCGCCTCTTCGAAACGAGAGGGAGGCACATCCACAGCATTCATCGAAGCGGACGCGTCCAGCATGACGATGACCGAACCGGTTGCTATAACTTTTGTTTCCAGCGCGGGGCGCGCCAATGCAAATATCAGCGCGGCGAGAATCAACAATTGAAGAAAAAGTAAAAGATTACGTTTGAGTTTTTGCCACGGCGCGTTGGCTTGTTTTTCGCGCAGGAGTTTTTCCCATAGCATCGTTGAAGAGACCTGCGTTTGCTTGCGGCGCAGTTTGAGCATATACAATAATATGATAGGAATGGATAATACGGAAAGGGTTAGAAAAAAGGGAGATAATAGTTGCATGGTAAATTGGTAAATTGGTAATTTGGTAATTTGGTAATTTGGTAATTACCAATTACTTAACCACTCCCGCGCGGCGCATTTCAAGCAAAAGCGCTTGATCCCAAGTTTGACTGGTGACCAAATCCAAATATTTGATTCCATGTTTGCGGCAATCGGCGCGCGTGGATTGAATCCATGCCTGTACGCGGGCGCGGTATAAATTTCGCAAGCCGCCGTCAATGGAAACATCCTGTTCAAAATTTGTTTCAACGTCAACTAATTGCAAATCGCCGGCAAGCGGCGGATCAATTTCGTCGGGCGAGAGGACGTGGATCAACGCGGCTTCGTGTCCGTGACCAAGCAATTGACGCAAACCTGATTCGTATCCATCCGCGGCGAACAGATCAGAGATGAGGATGACCAAACCCGCGCGGCGCGGAGCAATTGAATAATCACGCAAAGACGCGTTCAAATCTGTTTCAGCATTTGCTTCGAGCGATTCCAAAAAACGGAATAAACGCGGTAAGGCATAACCTCCGCGCGTGGGACCAAATTCTGAAGCGACATGTCCGCCTTGCAGAAAGCCAACCGAAAGCAAATCGCCTGATGAAAGCGCGATGGCGCCGATGCCTGCCGCGAGTTTTATCGCGTAATTGAATTTATGTTTTTCGGATTCGCCCCAGTCCATGGAACGCGAGCCGTCAATCAAAACATAAACGGCAAGGTCTTCCTCCTCTTCCAACAATTTGATAAAAGGCTTTTCCAGACGCGCGTAGATATTCCAATCCAATCGGCGCAGGTCATCGCCCGTGGTGTAATTGCGGTAATCCGCAAATTCCACGCTGGAGCCGCGCCGCGAGGATCGCCTTTCGCCTTTGATCGCGCCAGAGCGGACGCGCGAGGCAACGAGGGTGAGTTGATTTATTTTGCGGAGAGTGGGTTCGTCGAAGAGCATATCAAAAATATTCGGTGGTTGAGTAGCCGCGAAGCGGCGTATCGAAACCGCCATTTTCAAGTAAATTTCTGTTTCTTTGTAAATCGTTGGTTTCGATACGCCTCGACTTGCATGGGGCTACTCAACCAACGGTGTTGGAATGAAATTATTCTTTGTACATTTCAGCAAAATATTCCATCAACAGACGGTGGGCAGAGGATACGCATATACCTTTTTCACTGCTTCGACTTCGCTCAGCGCGAACCTTCAACCTGCAACCTTCCAACCAGTTCATCAATCACATCATCCGCTTTGATGCCTTCTGCTAATCCATCAAAATTTAATAATAGTCTATGCCTCAACGCCGCCTTCGCCACTGCATGGACATCCTCAAACGCGACGTTGTATCGTCCCGCCAACAGCGCGGTGACTTTGGCGCCAAGCACAAGCGCCTGTCCGCCGCGTGGAGAAACCCCATAACGCACATATTTTTTTACCAACGGAGAAGCATTTGAGTCTTCGGGATGCGTGGCGAGCATAAGCCGCGCAATGTATTCTTTGACATGCGAAGCGATGGGAGTGGTGCGAGCCAGCGCGCGCATTTCGACAATGTCCGCGCCGCTGACGGCTTTATTCGCGGCAGGTGTTTCCTTACCTGTTGTGCGGTCTAAAATCTCAACCATCTCGCTCACGTCAGGCAAATCAACATTCACCTTGAAAAAGAAACGGTCCAATTGCGCTTCAGGCAGTGGATATGTCCCTTCCATTTCAATTGGATTTTGCGTTGCCATTACAAAAAATGGCTGTTCCAATTTATAAGTTGTTTGCGCCACCGTCACCGAACTTTCCTGCATGGCTTCGAGCAAAGCGGATTGCGTCTTCGGTGTGGCGCGGTTGATTTCATCGGCTAAAACCAAATTGGCAAATAAAGGTCCATGGCGAAAACGAAACTCGCGCTTACCATCTTCGTCGCTGAGAATCTCTGTCCCGATAATATCGGCAGGCATCATGTCAGGCGTGAATTGGATGCGCGAAAATTTCAAATCCAGCGCCTGTCCCAGCGTGCGGATCAGCATCGTCTTGCCGAGTCCGGGCACGCCTTCCAGCAAAACATGTCCGCCTGCGAGAATGCTTACCATCACATGCCGCACCACCTCGCCCTGCCCAACGATCACGCGCCCCACTTCGCTTTCGATCCGATTTGCATATTCAACAAATTTTTCTGTAGAAAGAGTTGTTGTAGAAAGACTCATTGTTGCTCCTTATGACTATTGCGTAATCCGTAATGCGTAAAGACGGATTACGAATTACGCATTACGCGCTTACGGTTGAAGAGAACCAAAATAATTTCGGACCACATCCATAAACTGCACAGGCACTTCGCCGTTGTCAATCGCCTGGCGGTTGAACTGATTGTATTGCGAATAAACTTCGGTGTAAGGCACAAGGCTTTGCCCATCTTCGGCAGTCGTCGGACTCGTCCCAACCACGTCGCCTTCATCGCCCGAAGTCGGCAGACCAAGCGTATCTTTACCCGCGCCGCCCAATAATGACGGAGCATAAATTTGCTGATATGTGGATTCGCCGCCATCGCCGGGACTATTACCTTGCTGGATTGGAGAACTGTTCGCCTCGCTTCCAGGCTGATTACTTGGCGGCGCGCTTCCAGACCCCGAACCTGATCCGCTTCCTCCATTCGTTTGTCCAGGCTGAGCGCTTGACCCCGGCGTTGACGCGTTTGCCTGTTGCGACGGTTGATTGCCGCCTCCAGCCGCGATGACTTGTCCCGCGCCTGCCTGCATTTGACTCGCGGCTTGACTCGCCGTCTGCGAATAAGTCACCTGCTGACCGGCGTTCGCCAATTGAGTAGACGCGTTCGCCAATGCCTGTTGCGCGCCTGCCAAATCCCCATTGCGGATTGCCTGCGCCGCGTCTTTCAACTGTTGCGCCATCTGCGGATTTGTATTGGCAAGTCCGTTTGCCATTGCATCCAATTGCTCGGCAAGTTTTTGTAATTCTTCAGGACTCATTTTACTTAAGTCCATGTTTTTCAAATCGGAAGATGCTTTTGCAAAATCTCCGCCGGCTAAATTTTTTCCCATTGATTCCAGCGGACTTCCTTCCTGTGATGCAAGCGAACTGCCGGTTTCTTTTAATGCCTGTGCGGTCTCACCTGCCTGCTGGTCGCTCAAGGCTTGCAACTTCTCACCTGTACTTGTCAATGTCGAGACCGCGCCCTCTTGTGACGGATTCTCTTTCAGGTCTTGCAAAGCTTCTTCCAATGGTTTGGACAGCGCTTCCTTTTGTTCCGGCGTCAAAGAATCGTTGGTATCAATTCCCTTGATGATTTCTTCGATTTTGATCTGTTGTTCGGCAATTACCGTTTCCACCGCGCGCCGCTGACTCGCGGCGGCAAACAAAGTCTCGCCGCGAAACCAAAGCGCGCCGATTAACAAAGCAAATATCAGCGCGAGTAATCCGTCCACTTTTTTGAAGCGCAACGGCAAATCGCGGCTAGGTTTAATTCCGCGTGAAGCGCTAACCGCGTCATCCAATTGTTTTTTGATAATTTCAATGGAATGGTTTTCAGTTTGTAATTCCAGCGCGGTACTGACGCGTTCTTCGAGATGAAAAGCCCGGTCAAAATAACGCGCGGCTTTTATCGGCTGGATTCTCCAAAAGTACGCGGCGATTCCAAATAGCGCCGGTAACAATGTTACAAAAAAAATGACCAGCGTGAGAAATTCCTGTTTCAATATTTTTGCTTGATATAAGCCGATTCCTCCGACAAGCAACGAGAGCGCCAGCGCAACTGCCAGTCCGCGCAAAGTCCACGTCAACGCGCGTTGCAGGCGCATCCAGCGGATCCATTTTTGCAGAGTGTGAGAGAGGTTGTTGATGGCGGTCATTTCATCTACCGTTCATAGCGATTTAAATAAAATATCATTAACCATATCATTAAAACAGTCATTATCACAGAGAATGTTACATAGATGATCCACGGAGAAAATAAGATAAGCGATAAATTGGGGTCAGGGACGTAAAATAGAAAAAGGCTTTGCTCCTCTACCAGCATGACTTCGGTGAGGATTGCCGCTGTAAACGGATTTGTGGAAAGCAGTGTCCAGAGGATAAGTATTATTTTAGCTTGAATTTCCACAGACGCGGATGACAAGTCAATATCTCCATTGTTCAGCAAATAATACAGCATGCCAAGAATAATTATTGGGAGCGTCAAGATTAAATAGGAGATGACCGTCGCGACCACGGTGCGTTTTGCTATGCTTGAAAAATACAGTCCCATCGTGCAGAAGAGAAATGCCGAGGACGCCAACATTACAATGGAAACGATCATTTCCGCCATGCCAACGCCGCCCAGAAAAAACGCCAGGCTTTGCAGGGGCAGGGCAGTGAAGATCAGCAGAAGCAGGTACATGACCGCCGATCCCAGTTTTCCTAAAACCAGCGCGCGCGATGAAAGCAGGGAAACGCGTAACAAGTCAAAAGTTCCGCGTTCGCGTTCGGAGGAGATTGCGCCTGCTGTCAGCGCGGGACCGATAAAGGCGATCATCAAAAACTCAAGCATGACCACTGTATTAAAAATCAGTTTTCCCATCTCTTGCAGGACATTCGGTCCGCCTCTTGAAATATTCCCCTCATTTATCGAATAGAGATATATACTGACAATCACCAGGCTGATCAATGAAAGATACGCCGTCAACATAATGAATCCCTGCCTGCCTCTCATTCTACCTTTTAATTCCTTGGCAATGATTGGATTGTCCATTAATTTGCTGATGAAATTCCAGCGGGCAGGTTTGTCTTGTTTAGATGACGTTGCTGTTTCCAAGTTTGTTCCTGTAAAACTGCGTACCCTATTACCGGTCAGGGCGATTCACAAAATATACGCTTAATAATATTAGTAATATGGATACGACTGCATAGAACGCCGTATAAATGATCCACGGCGAAAGCAAGGGAAATGATGAAGTTCCCCAAATGAATCCGCTTGTGGTAAGGAAGACGCTTTGGTCGTTGATCAAGATCGCTTCGCTCATCACCGCCGCAAATAATGGATTTGTGGAGAATAAAACCCAAAAAAGAAAATTCATCATATCTGTGCGGACGGTTGATGTTGATGAGAAAGTGGAATTGAACGCGCTTAACATAAATAACAATACAAGCAGAACAATGAACGAGAGCAAAATTGTCGCGTAGGAAGATACGGTGGAAACCAATGTGCGTTTTGCAAAACTCGAAAAGAATAATCCCAGCGCGCAGAAGAAGATTGCCGAAACCACCAGCATCAAAGTGGAAATTACCATTTCCGCGACGCCCACGCCGCCCAGAAAAAATGCCAGGCTTTGCACAGGGATCGCGGTGAAGATGAGCAAAAGCAAATAGACAACCGCCGAACTGAGTTTTCCGAAAATCAGGGCGCGTCCTGAAAGCAGGGAGGTGCGTAACAGGTCAAAGGTCTGGCGTTCGCGTTCGGAGGAGATCGCGCCGGCTGTCAGCGCGGGTCCGATAAAACTCACCATTAATAATTCGAGCAGGACCACAGCGCTAAAAATCACTTTGCCTACAGTCTGTAAATAACTTGGATCGCCGCTTGCAATGCTTCCTTCCATTGACAAAAAGAGATATACCAAGCCGATGAAAAAACTGATCAGCATAAGATATACGGTGAGCATGACAAATCCCTGCCTGCCTCTCATCCTGCCTTTTAGCTCCTTGGTGATGACAGGGTTATCCATGATTCGGCTGAGAAGGTTCTGCTTGGTTTGTATGGGTGACGCTGGTGATTCCATGTTTGTTCCTTATATTATGTCATTGCGAACCTTCGGGAAGCAATCTCCTCATGAGTCGGGGATTGCTTCACTTCGTTCGCAATGACATTCATGACGTTTACGAAACAATGCCTTTTGTGGCGCGCATGAATATTTCTTCGAGATTACTCGTCTCTTCGCTGAAATGGATAACGGAAAATCCCAACTCCAATAATTTTGCAAGCAGTTGATGAATGGCTTGATCGTCGCCGATGAAATCCACTTCGAGGGAAGCGCGGCTCAGGTTATCCAGCAGGCGCACCGCGGAAACGCCGGTCATTGTTTGCAACGCGGCTTGCGCTTCTTCTTTGCGATCCATCAACCCAATGCGGATTTGACGATGAGGCATAAGGCGTTCGTTGAGTTGTTCCAAAGCGCCAATCGCCGCGAGTTTGCCGTCTTCGATGATGCCGACGCGCGTGCAAAGTTCGCCCACATCTGCAAGGATGTGACTGGAAAAGATGATGGTCTTGCCGAGCCGCGCCACTTCAAGCAACAACTCGCGGATCTCCACGCGGGCGCGCGGATCGAGACCCGAAGCAGGCTCATCCAGCACGAGAATGTCCGGGTCGTGGATCAAGACGCGGGCGAGTCCGAGCCGTTGTTTTAGTCCGCGCGAAAGCGTATCCACCATATCGTCGCGGCGATGAGTCAAATCCACCAAATCCAATAAATCATTAATTAAGTGTATGCGTTGATTTGGCGGAATCTTGAAACAAGCTCCGAAGAAATCGAGATATTCCTGCACGGTCATGTCGCCATACACGCCAAAAGAATCGGGCATGAAGCCGATGACGCGGCGCGCTTCGTTTGGAAATTTGCGGATCGAACGACCCGCCACAAAAATTTCGCCTTTATCGGGTTTTAACAAAGTGACCAACATTCGCATGGTGGTGGTTTTGCCCGCGCCGTTGGGACCGACCAAGCCGAATATTTCGCCGCTCTCAATATCGAAGCTGATATTATCCACCGCGAGGCGTTTGCCAAAGCGTTTGCTTAATTCTTTAATTTCAATAATGGGACTCATGGCTGTACCATCAATGTAAAGTTAATTGAGGTGATCTCGACGTAATCGTTTGGATTGCCGTTGAGCTTCAATATAATTTCGCCGTCTGCGCCTATATATTTCGACGCGTCAGGGACGGCGGTATCGTTATAGGATATGGAAATAATGTCCCATGTATTTTCTTCGACATTCCATAGTGACGCTTGTATTTTATCCGGCGTGACATTGCTTTCGATATGAAGCGTGAGCGAATCCACCGCGCTGAAATGAATCGGCAGGCTCGGTTGGAAACGCACGGTATAACCGTTTTCTGAGAGTTGATACATTTGCGCGGTGATGGAATTTCCAAGCGATGATTCCCAACCGTAAATGCTGGAGGTCAACATTAAAGGACCGGCTTTTGTTTTGACGGCGGGCGTGAGCGCTTTAAAATAAAGCGCGGTATCTATTGGATCGAAAGTTTGATCTTGCAAGCCGACAGGCGCGGGGATTCCATCCACCCAGCCCATGAGATAAATGCCTGAGTTCATATTAACGTAGCCGGTTGTCGAAGTTATGTTTGCCTGAAAGAACGAAGCGCGCCGGCGCTGCTCTATATCATCCGTTCCTAAAAGCGAAAAAACCGCGTACATATCTATCGGCGAATTACTCGGTATATTTGTGAGTATGTAATTTATTTTCTCTGTTTTGTTTGGAGGCAGGTCGCCGATTTTTATCCAGCCGATGGGCGTGACAAGAACCGCATCTTTCAAAATATAAGCGCTGGCGTTGGTAATATTTCCGGTAAGCATCGGCGCTTTATTATTGATGGTAATTGTCAGATCGTGTTGAATTGTCAGCGCGGGCGCCGAGCCTTCCAAGTCCAACGCTTGCATCGCGCCGATGTCCACGCGCGCGTCAGGCATGACGATTCCGTTTTCGTTTTTGATGGACAGCCAGCTATCGTTTCCCTGTAAATTCGACACACCCTGATTCGGATATGTCATAAAACGATCCTGCGTCTCAATGTTATATGTAGTGCGGCTTGGGGAATAAATGCCAATCAGCGCGTTGACTTGGGCTTGGTCCACGCCATCCCAGCTTTGTACAAGCTGAAAGCGGTTTAAGATCGGTCGTGTGCCGCGATATAGATATCCCGAAAAATATGCCAGACATGAAAACAGGATGACCAAGGCAGGGACGGTGACCCAAGCCAGTTCGGTGCGTTTGACGCGGCGCAGAATCAAATAGTTTACCGGTCCGATGATGAGGATATAAATCCCAAGCCAGCAACATACATAAACAAAAGATGGAAGCGCCAGTTCGGGCAAAGTGGAAAGCGCGTTGTTTGCCTGATACGAATCCCATGAAGCGTCTGCCCATAAAGGCCGCGGCGATTTGAAGGCGAGCAGATGTTCGTACATCTTTTTCATTCCGTCCGCGGTCGAAGCGTTTGGCTCGGCGGCTAGATAAAATATTTTGCCAAAGCCGATTTGTTTTTCAACCAGCAACGGAATATTATCCTGTTCTATCAGGACATTCGCGCCATCTCGCAATTTTCCAAGCGCCAAAATAGTTTCCTGCTCCATCAAAGACGGGTCTTTGATATAAGCGGATAACGCGGATAAGTTCGCGACCTTTTTTGTGGATGTCAACTCAATGGGCAGGAAGCCTTTTAATCCAGCCGTTGTCATCTGCCAATGGAGTCCGCCGGTGACGAATAATTTTCCGCCGTTTGCCAGCCATAATTCCAGGGATTTTTTTTGTTCGGCGGTCAATGTGCCGGTATCTACATTCGATATGACCAGCGCGTCCAACGCGTCCCAGCCCTGGGCGCGGTCGGGTAGATCGGCTATCTTCAATTGCGCCACGCGCGTTAATCCCACCAACGGACGAATATCGTTCAGGACAGTGTATGCAGACGGGTCGTCTGTAATTACGCCGAACAAGATGCCGTCGTTTTGTTCGCAGGAAATATTTAGATTGGTCTTTGCCAGCGTTTTTGTTCCATCCAAAACGCTGACGGTTAACGCGCGCACCGCGCCTTGCGGATATATATACAGGAAGAATTCTTTGCGTGAGGTGGAAGGCAATGAAATATCGGCGCCGTAAACCGAACTTCCGCCCTGATTATTTTTGTAGGATGCCTGTACGCGCGCTTCAACATCCGCGCCGTTATTTTCCACTGTGACATGAACGGGGAACCAGGCATTTGCTTTGCAATAACCATCCAGCCCGGCTTGCGCGGCGATGGTGATATTTCCCTGCGCGTACGCTTCATGCGCGGCGTTAATGGAAACGATCAGTGTAAGGAATATAATTTTTTTGAGAAGATTTTGAAGATTCAAATGCGTTCTCCACGAATTAAACCGATGGTGAAATCATATCATATTTGGAAGTGTTGAAGGGCAAGGATGAATTACCCAGCACTTGCAGTTCTGGGCAAGTGTGAATTATGAAGGATGAAAGTTGGAGAATGGAGGATGGAGAATGGAGAAGAGTCAAAGGTCAAGTGGAGATTTGACGGCAAGTCCGCCGCGTTGGAGGACGTGGGTGTAGATCATGGTGGTTTTGACATCTTTGTGACCAAGCAATTCCTGTACTGTGCGAATGTCGTAGCCGTTTTGTAAAAGATGAGTGGCGAAGCTGTGGCGAAAGGTGTGAGGGGAAACTTGTTTGTCTATGCCCGCGATTTTTGCGGCTTCGCGGATGGCTTTTTGAGGGACGGTTTCGTCGAGGTGGTGGCGGCGGATGACTTCACCCCGATTCTTTCCAATTTCAAGAGCGGAAATTGGAGAGGGAGAAACCTCACCCCCAACCCCTCTCCCAGAGGGAGAGGGGAGAGAGCGCGGGTCAATGGAGCGTTGGGATGCGGGGAAGATGAATTGCCAAGCCCATTCTTTGGTGGCGGCGGTGTATTTGACATCCAGCGCGTTGGAGAGGATGGTTTCTCCGTATCCTTCGGCGAGGTCTTTTTGATGCAGCGCTTTTACATCCTGGAGCATTTGTTTGATTTCGGGGATGATCGAGTCGGGGAGGATGGTGACGCGGTCGTTGTCGCCTTTGCCGCCGCGAACGATGATCTGGTGGTTGTCAAAGTCAATATCTTTGACGCGCAGACGCATACATTCCATCAGGCGCAATCCACTGCCGTAGAGGATTTTCGTCATAAGCCGTGGAATGCCACTCATTTGATTGATGACAGACATGGCTTCGGCGTGAGTTA
>Ga0315268_10000576_pt1 | contig 43049 bp, 36 predicted proteins | sample C1_top_MG_FD_204535 | JGI IMG/M metagenome (GOLD analysis project Ga0315268, IMG submission 204535) | Sediment microbial communities from Yellowstone Lake, YNP, Wyoming, USA - C1_top | ecosystem: Environmental > Aquatic > Freshwater > Lake > Sediment | place: USA: Wyoming | collected 2017-08-01
TCAGCAATCCTTACGGCAGTTGCTGGTCAGCTCCAGCGTCCAATCCGGCCAGATTGCTGGCCTTGGTCTGACCGGGCAGATGCACGGAGCGGTCTTCCTCGATCAGGCTGACCAGGTCATCCGTCCTGCTCTGCTATGGAATGACCAGCGCACCGCTTCAGAATGTGAGGAGATCACCCGCAAGGTCGGTTACGAGCGCTTAATCGAGATCGCCGGTAACCCGGCTCTGACCGGTTTCCAGGCGCCTAAGATTGTCTGGCTACGGAATCATGAGCCTGAGAACTTTGCCCAGGTTGCCCAGGTGCTGTTGCCAAAAGATTACATCCGTTTCCTGCTCACTGGCGAGCGCGCCGCAGATGCCTCAGATGCAGCCGGAACACTGCTCCTCGATCTGCGCAGGCGCGATTACAGCGCTGAAATCCTCTCGAAATTAGAGATTCCCCGCGCCTGGCTCCCCAAGGTCTACGAAGGACCTGAGATCACCGGCAAGTTGAAGCCCGCAGTAGCAGAGATGCTTGGCCTGCCAGCCGGGTTGCCTGTCATTGCAGGTGGTGGAGACAACGCGGCTGCGGCGGTTGGCACTGGGATTGTTCGAGCCGGTGTAGTCAGCAGCAGTATCGGCACCAGTGGGGTGATCTTTGCCCATAGTGATGAGATTGCTCTCGACCCTTATGGCCGGTTGCACACCTTCTGCCATGCCGTCCCAGGTCGTTACCATTTGATGGCCGTCACCCTCTCTGCCGGAGGTTCTTTCCGCTGGCTCAGAGATGTCTTCCAACACATTGCCATCTCTGCAGGTGCAAATGGAGCTAACCTTTCTTATGATCAAATGACGAGTGCTGCGGCTAAAGTGCCGCCAGGTGCCGAGGGGTTGGTCTTTTTGCCCTATCTGACCGGAGAACGCACCCCACACCTCGATCCACTGGCGCGCGGCGCGTTCGTAGGGCTGACCGCCCGTCATGGTGTGGGTCACCTTACCCGAGCAGTGATGGAAGGGGCAGTCTATTCGATGCGTGACGGTCTGGAGATCATGCGCTCCTTGGGGCTTTCTATCCAGCAGATCCGTGCTACCGGCGGAGGCGCACGCAGCGCACTCTGGCGCCAGATGCAGGCTGATATTTACGGTGCCGAAGTAGCCACGCTGAAAGCGGAGGAAGGTCCAGCCTACGGCGCCGCCCTGCTGGCTGGGGTAGGGGTGGGCATTTATCCGGATGTGAACGCTGCGGCTGACCGCTGCGTGGTGGTCACGGGCAAGACTGACCCAGACCCCAAGGCCCAGGCCGCCTATGAACAGGTGTATGAGGTTTACAAGGGTCTCTATCCCTCGCTGAAAGACAACCTGCATTCTCTGGGCAAGATAGCCCAGGGATAAGTGGGGTAGGCTCGTGACAGGTCAGGCGCAATGCTTGGAGGATACCCCGACGAAAAGACCTGTGACCTATACCAGCTTCAATTCCTTGAAGGACTGCACCTGACTGCGGATCGCCCGCTCGGTCGGTAAGCGTTCGATGCTCGATGCTCCAAAGAACCCAGCGATCCCTGGCATACGCACCAGCGCCACACCTACATTGTCGGGCTCATCAAATGGACCACCGTGGCAAATGACCAGGATATCCTTGCGTACGCTTCTACCCGCCCTGGCAATTTCCATCACTCGATCGATGGCCTGGTCCAGTGTGAGTGCCACCCCGGCACCGATGCTCCCGGAGGTAGTCAGTCCTACATGCGCGACAAGGATGTCGGCTCCTGCCTGCGCCATGGCTTTGGCCTGGTCGCCGTCGAAGACGTAAGGGGTAGTGAATAATTCCATCTCGTGTGCAAGACGGATCACTTCCACCTCTTTATCATAGCCCATTCCTGTCGCTTCCAGGTTAGCCCGGAAATTTCCGTCTATCAAGCCAACCGTCGGGAAATTTTGCACACCAGAGAACCCAATTTCCCTCAATTGCTTGAGGAATACCGGCATCAAGCGGAAAGGATCCGTGCCACACACCCCGGCCAGCACGGGGGTGTTTTTCACAACTGGCAATACCTCAGAAGCCATATCGACCACGATTCCGTTGGCGTCTCCGTAGGGCATTAAACCAGCCAACGAACCGCGCCCGGCCATCCGGTAGCGCCCGGAATTGTAGATAATGATCAGATCAGCACCGCCAGCCTCAGCACATTTAGCCGAAATCCCCGTTCCTGCGCCGCAACCGACAATCGGCTTGCCAGCCCGCACCTGGGCATCCAGGCGCCGTAAGATTTCTTGTCGAGTGAGACCCAAGGTCATCCTATGCTCCTCTCTATTCATCACAAATGATGAAATCACGGCTGGCTTCAAGCATTCCCAGCATGGTAAGTGCAACTTTATCGGAAAACTCCTGGTCATTGATATTGACGTTCATCTCAATCACCGGAATGCCGGGTCGGAGGTTTCTTTTAATTGCATCGAAGCAAGCCTGGTCAGCAGCCGGATCCCAGAATTCACCACCCTCGCTATCCAGCATCGAAACGCCCTTAAGGGGTAGGATTACCGTCACCGGCGCGCTGGCAGCATTGGCCGCTGCTGCCAGCATCTCTCCCATTCGAGTGTTCTCCTCTACATTCGTCCGTAGCAGGGTAACATTGGGGTTCCATTGGTATAGCTTGCGTTGCTTATATTTTTCAGGCACGGTTTCAATCCCCCCGAAATTAGCCATATCCACACAACCCGGCACCAGCACTGCCGGGATGCCGGCCTGCGAAGCTGCCAGGCAACGCTCCGGACCGGCGCTAAATACACCTCCACATACTTCATCTGCCAGCTCGGTTGTGGTAATGTCCATAGATGCAACAATGTACCCATCGCGGATCAGGCTTTCCATCGTTTTTCCCCCGGTGCCCGTGGCATGGAAGACCAACACCTCATAGCCATTCGCCTCAAGGGTACAACGTGCTCGGTTGACACACTGGGTAGTATTGCCAAACATAGAAGCTACCACCAGCGGTTTTTCTTTGGCCAGTTTGGGCCTGGCCACCTTGACCATCCCCGCAATGGCTCCAGCCGCATTGGCAAAGATCATCCGGCTGACGCTGTTGATTCCCGCCACATCCACAATCGATGGGATGAAGATGATATCCTTGGTGCCAGTATAAGCGCTGACATCTCCGCCCCCCACCGTTGATACCATCACTTTGGGCACGCCCACCGGCAGCGTTCGCATAGCGGTCGTCGCAATGGAAGTTCCCCCGCTGCCGCCCATACCCAGGATGCCATCCAGTTTCTTTTCATCATATAACCTGCGTACCACGATTGCCAGTCCCGCCGCCATGACCTTCATCGCTTCGTCTTTGTGCTCGCCGGTTGCCAGATATGCCAGGTCTTTACCGCCTGCCCGTGCCACTTCCTGATGTGGGATATCTGGAGTGAAGCCCGGCTCTCCCATCACCCCAAAATCAACTGTTAAGGTTTGTAAGCCTTGTTTCACAATCAAGTCCTTGACAAACGCAAATTCTACCCCTTTGGTATCAAGCGCCCCAACTATGACAACGGTCTTTTTCATAAGTTACTCCTGACTTGGTCTTTCGGTAGACGTGGTATCTATCTCTTGTCGCGGTTTCTCCGGTAAGACAATCTCACCTTCTTCCGGTGTACCCAACCAGTAAGCCTTTTCTGGCTGCTTGATCACTACCCAGGCTGCGTAGGCAGCGATCATGGCATTAAGCTCTGCACCGGTTAGAATATGCTCGAGTGGCAAAGTTCCGTGGCGGATACGAAAACGCGTGATCTCCTCAAAAAAATCCATGGGGTCAGATACAGGCAAGTGGAGGTCATAGCAGACCAACTGACGCTGCAGGCGGCTTTCAAAGCTCCCGGCAGGGAGTGGAACTCTATCCAACAATACCCAGTAGGCCGCCTCAGCCTGAGTTTCTAACCATTGTAGCGGTGCATCATCAGCCGGGAAAGGTTGATAGCCGATCTCTTCCAGTCGCCGGTAAAGCAGAAAGCCGCGCCGCATCCAGAGTGGGCCCTCATCCTCAGAGGTGGGAATTCGCGGCAGGTTCAACCCAGGTAGCTGAAGCTGCTGCTCGGCTAAACGCAATCCTCCCTTTCGAGCTGCAGCACTGGATTGATCTCCTGCCTGGAAACGCCTGAGGCTGAGCCGGGAAGGCGCATTCAAAGCCGCCAAAGCAGTATGTAATCCGGAGGTAAAAGCCAGCAGTTCATCCAGTCCAGCCCTTCCAACCGCGTGCAGGTGCAGTTCTGAGTCCAGGGCGACATAGGTAAAGGGTTGTCTCCCGCCAGAAATTTCAATTCCGAGGTACAAACTTGGTTGCATAAGCACTCCCTCCTACCAGTTTAGCAAAATTTTATGCCTAACGCAACTAATTTGGTAAAGCTCTGTATCCTGGCTTCTGCCCTGGTATTTCAGGAAGGCGCATTCAAAGCCAGAGGTTATTCTTGGTGCTTTGACTTCCCCACATCCCTGGACTATACTTAACCTGCCTGATCAGATCAGGTGAAAATTCATCCTCTCATATTCCAGCAAAGGAGGTCACTTTCATGGCGTCTGAAGCGTTTAAACTCACTTATGCCACCATGTTTAACCCGCCCGAAGAACTACATACCCGCTTTGATCAGGCACTGACCAAGGTGAAGGCCAACCTGGGCAAAGAACATGGCATGATCATTGATGGCAAAGAGCGGTTTAGCACTGAGAAATTTGAAGATCGTTCACCCAGTAATACCGATATTGTCCTGGGAGTCTTTCAGAAAGGCACCGCACAGGACGCAGCGGATGCCATTGCGGCTGCCCGCAAGGCATTTCCAACGTGGAGCCACACACCCTGGCAGGAGCGTGTGAAATTGATCCGCGCGGCCGCTGACCTGATGGACCAGCGCATCTTTGAGATGGGCGCCGCACTTGCCATGGAAGTTGGCAAAAACCGCACTGAGGCGCTGGGAGATGTGGCCGAAACCGCTGACCTTTTCCGCTATGCCTGCCTGCAGATGCAAAAAAATAAGGGATTCGTCACTCGCATGGGCCGCGATCCTTTGGTGGGATATAAAGCCACCAACATTTCCGTATTGCGACCGTACGGCGTATGGCTGGTAATCAGTCCGTTTAACTTCCCCGCTGCCCTTACCGGCGGCCCAACCGGTGCTGCACTGGTTACAGGCAATCCTGTAGTGATTAAACCCGCCACAGACACCCCGTGGACCGCCCGTCTGATCGCCGAATGTCTGCGCGACGCGGGTGTGCCAGATGGAGTATTCAATTATGTTACCGGACCTGGAAGTACACTCGGCCAGGCACTCATTGAACACCCGGATGTCTGTGGGGTTACTTTCACCGGCTCCTACGATGTGGGGATGAAGATCTTCCGCGATTTTGCGAAAGGCAAATGGGTTCGACCGACCATCCTGGAGCTAGGCGGCAAGAATCCGGCTATCGTTTCTCGACACGCGGATCTGGAGAGCGCTGCGGTGGGTATTGTCCGTTCAGCCTTCGGCCTGCAAGGACAAAAATGCTCTGCTTGCTCGCGCATCCTGGTAGAAGCACCAGTCTACGATAAATTGGTCTCTCGATTGGTCGAATTGACAGAAAAACTCACGATCGGCGATCCAATTGACCGGGCTGTCTACATGGGACCGGTGGTCAATCGAAATTCCTATCGCGACTTCCAGAATTTCTGCGAGGAGATCAACCAGGAAGGGAAGATTCTTACAGGAGGCAAGGTGCTCGTGGAGGGCGCCTATGCAAAAGGATATTTTTGCGCACCTACCCTGGCTGAACTACCGTTGCGCCACCGGTTATGGAAGCATGAAATGTTTGTGCCGATCAGCACGTTAGCCAGGGTAGATAGCCTGGCTGAAGCCATGCAGATTGCTAACTCGGTTGACTATGGCCTGACGGCTGGATTCTACGGATCACGCAAGGAAACCGAGTGGTTCTTTGACCAGATTGAAGCTGGTGTGACCTACGCCAATCGACCCCAAGGTGCCACCACCGGAGCATGGCCGGGTTTCCAGCCCTTCGGCGGGTGGAAAGGATCAGGATCAAGTGGTAAGAACGCAGGTGGCGTCCATTACGTACAACTTTACATGCACGAGCAGATCCACACTTTGATCACAAAAACGTAATCCTGCTATCTATCGATGCCAACGGGTCGCCGCGTAGGAACTTTTTTCAACCTGCTTGGAACAGCTCTGCTGGTCCTGTTTGCAATCTCTGGAATCACTGATCTTCCAGATTTTTCGCTGTTGCTATGGGGTGGGCTTTGCTTGGGATTAGGTCTCCTGCTCTGGACCAAAAATCCGTCATCGCCACGCCCACCCAGCCAGCGATTTGGTTTATTCAAAAGACCGCTGTTCACAAGAAAGGGGAAAAAAGAAAAAAAAGAGAGAGAAGAGAAAAAGGAGAAGGAAGAAAAATAATTCATGGGTAAATTATGTTCACTCAAGGAGGCCATTGCCAGTTTCGTCCATGATGGCGACTGCGTTTATGCTGCTGGTTTTACTCACCTGATCCCTTTTGCTGCTGGACATGAGATCATCCGCCAGGGCCGCAAGAATTTGACCCTGGCACGCGCCACCCCCGACCTGATCTATGATCAGATGGTAGCTGCAGGTTGCGCCCGAAAGGTGATCTTCTCCTATATGGGCAACCCAGGAGTCGGGTCATTGCGTATCTTGCGAGCCGAAATAGAAGCCGGTCGCCTTGACTGGGAGGAATATTCACATTTCGGCATGATCTCGCGTTTACAGGCTGGGGCAAGCGGTTTGCCTTTCGCCACGATGAAACAAACCGCAGCAGTCGACTTGGAGAAAGTGAATCCCAATTTCCGCCGTGTTGTCGATCCCTTTACCGGGCAAGAAGTGGTTGTCTTACCACCGCTTCACCCGGATGTGGCAATTGTGCATGTCCAACGTGCCGATTCAACTGGCTATGCGCAGATATGGGGCATCATAGGCGAGCAAAAAGAGGCTGCCTTTGCCGCTCAGCATGTGATCCTCACTGCTGAGGAAATTGTCGACCAGCAGATCATCCGCTCTGATCCAAACCGTACCATCATCCCGGGCTTTATTGTGGATGCTGTTTGCCATGTCCCTTTCTGTTCCCATCCCTCCTATACCCAGGGCTATTATGATCGAGATAATGCTTTTTACCTGGCCTGGGATCAACTCAGCGAATCGCGCCAACAGGTACAAGATTACCTCAATGAATGGGTCTTCGAGGTGAGTGACCGGGCCGAATATTGGAATAAACTGGGCGAGGATACCCACCGGCGTTTACGCATTCAATCTCGAATAAGCGCACCAGTCGACTACGGAGGGTATTGAGATGGACTATTCTACATCAGAGCTCATGACCATCAATGCCGCCCGGTTGTTGCGTGATGGGGATGTTGTTTTTGTCGGGGTCGGATTACCCAACCTGGCCTGCAATCTTGCACTTCGCACCCATGCACCCAACCTGTTGTTGATCTATGAAGCGGGTGTAATTGGAGCACAACCTGAACGCCTGCCGCTTTCTATTGGCGACCCCACCCTGGTGAGCGGATCCGCAGCGGTCTGTGGTATGTATGAGATCTTCACCCTATATCTGCAACGTGGCAATGTGGACGTTGGTTTTCTCGGCGGAGCGCAGATCGACCGCTTCGGAAACATCAATGCAACAGTGATTGGCGATTACCATCACCCCAAGGTGCGTTTGCCAGGATCCGGCGGCTCGATGGAGATTGCCGCCTGGGCCAATCGCTGTTACATCATAACCCCTCACCAAAAGCGCCGTTTTCCAGAAAAAGTCGATTTTCGGACTTCAGCCGGCTTCCTCAGTGGACGTTCTGAACGTCAAGCTGCCGGGATATTGGGGGGGGGCCCTCAAGCTGTCGTTACCGACCTGGGGATCCTCGAACCGGATGAAACTGGCGAAATGGTGCTGACCGCTCTTCATCCAGGATGTACAATTGAACAAGCCCTTGAAAATACAGGTTGGGCACTCAGGGTCTCTTCTGATGTTCGTGTGACCCTACCACCTGGTGAAGAGGAATTGCGCATTCTGCGAGAAGAATTAGGCCTGACTGGAATCTCGTGAAAGGAACTCCTTCCTTTTTAGAGCATTTTGGTTCTAACACTGGATAACCTGCGGTCAATGGAACACCATCCTGTTAATGTCTTAATTACCGTCCCATTTCCCGAGCCGTTGATCGAGCAGCTTCGAGAAGTATCTCCGCGCCTGCAAATTACTATTCATTCTGCTCGTAAGGCTGAAGATATCCCTGATGAGAGTTGGGAACGAGTTGAGGTGCTCTATACAGATATTGTTCTACCTGCTCCGGAGCGCGTCCCAAACCTTCGCTGGTTGCAGTTCCATTATGCCGGGATTGACTTTGCCTTGGAATCCCCGCTCATGCAGAAACCCGACTTAATGGTAACCACCCTGAGCGGTGCCGCTGCACCCCAAGCCAGCGAATTCCTCTTGACGATGATGTTGGCACTCAGCCACCGCCTACCAGAACTGATCGCCCGCCAGAGTCGTGCCGAATGGCCGCGTGAAAGGGGGGATAAGCTCAACCCGCGCGAGCTGCGCAACAGTACAGTGGGCATTATTGGCTATGGCAGTCTCGGACGCGAGCTTGCCCGCTTGTTGCAACCATTCAACGTTACCATTCTGGCTACCAAGCGCGAGGTGATGCATCCTCAGGATACTGGTTACATTCCAGAAGGATTGGGTGACCCAGGGGGAGATCTTTTCACTCGCTTATATCCCGTGGAAGCGCTGTGCTCACTGCTTAAAGAATGCGATTTTGTGGTTGTCACCCTCCCACTCACTCCCCTTACTACGGACCTGATCGGAGAGAAAGAGTTTCGGGCAATGAAAACAACGGCTTACCTGATCGATATAGGTCGTGGGGGAGTTATTAACAGCAAGGCGTTACTCAGCGCATTGCAGGAAAACCGCATTGCCGGAGCTGCCTTGGATGTATTTACGACTGAGCCACTCCCTTCTAATAGCCCGTTTTGGAAGCTGCCCAACGTCGTCATCACACCCCACATTGCTGGTGCCAGTCAATATTATCGCGAGCGGGCTATTCCGCTTTTCGCAGAAAATCTACGCCGCTATCTCAATAATTCGCCTCTTCTTAACCGTTACGAGCCGCAACGCAAGTACTGACGAATGGAAAAACCAGTCCCTAAGTTCTTACCTTACCTGGCTCTGGTATGTGGGATACTGGCGCTTAGTCTATCCTCATTCTTTATCCGCTGGTCCGAAGCTCCCGGTACTGTAACCTCCTTCTTCCGAATGACTGTTGCCTCTCTGGCACTGCTCCCTTTTTATGTCCGGTTATCCAATAAGAAACGGTTCCCAGGGAAATGCTTACTCTGGTTACCCGTACTCGGTGGGCTGTTCGTGGCCTTGGATCATGCAACCTGGAGTACCGCTCTCGGTTTAACGACCATTGCTACTGCCACATTGCTCAATAACATAGCCCCCTTGTGGGTTGGTCTTTTTTCATTATTGATCTGGCGGCAAGGTCTGCATTCCAGATTCTGGTTCGGATTAGGACTCACACTGATCGGAGCGACACTCATCTTTGGCGGTGATCTAGTCACAAACACCCATTTTACCGGTGGAAACGTGTTGGGATTAATTTCAAGCTTCTTTTATGGCGGTTACTACCTGGTCACACAGCGCGCCCGGTCACGGTTTAGCACCCTGGCGTATATCTGGCCAGTCATTTGCTCAGCAGCGATCTTTCTTCTGACGATCAACCTGGTAATGCAAAAATCCTTGACCGGCTACCCACCCCTGACCTATCTGGCATTTCTGGGGGCAGGATTGATCTCCCAAATTATTGGCTATTTCTCAGTGGGCTTCGCGCTCGGTCATCTTCCAGCCGCACTCGTCGCCCCAACCATGATTATCCAACCTGTGCTAACCTCTTTTATGGCAATTCCCCTGGCCCATGAGCCACTTCGGCCAGCTCAATGGTTGGGTGGAGCAATAGTTCTCACCGGAATTTACCTGGTTAACCAAACATCAGGACAGGGTTAAGACTCTCCAGATAGGTATGGCGTGACCCAAGTCGCGCTCATGGATGTTCTTCCCCCCACCATTCTTGTTTTGGATATTCGAAGGCAGATATGCACTGCCTTTGAACCTAGATTTCCTTCTCTTCTTGTTCTTCCTCGTCAAGACTGTAATCACGGGAACTTTTCGTCTTTTGAATAGGTCTGGGAGGTTCCTCCACAGGTTCACCTTTCAGAAAGAATAGCAGCAAGGCTGCACCGCCTTCTGCCAGCGAAGTCATCTCAATCACCTTTCCCAGGAATTCACCCTGGGTGAATGGGATATGTCGGTACACTTCACCATCAGGCTTCACGGAACCGACATATTCGTCCATCCCGATATGGTGATGATATACCTTTCCGTTTTCCATATTGACTCGGCCGATATAATCATCCGGACAAAAACAGGCCAGAGAGATTCTGCCCCCTACTGCGTCAATATTACCGATATGAGTATCCTTTCCAAAGCGAGTTTGGAACACCTTACCAGTATGTGGATCAATCCATCCCAGATATTCATCCGGCATTCCAGGATGGGTGCGATAAATCTTTGCCATATGCTCCTCCTTCCAACAATCATAATCTGACATCGGCGATGAGGGCCATGACCTCTCAATAACTCCAGTCCTAATTTTACCCCAGCTTTCAAAAAAGAGAAGGTTACACGAAAAAAAACCTCCAGATTTGCCAATCTGGAGGTTAAAGGTCTAGATAAGGTCTGTTTGTGGTGATTCGCCAAGAATTTCCTGAATGTGGCCCATCACCTCAGTGGTCAATTTTGGCACAACCTCCAGCGCTTTGAGATTTTGCTCCACTTGCTCAGGTCGGCTGGCTCCTGTGATCACGGTACTGACGTTCGGATTCTTAAGTGCCCAGGCTAAGGCCATTTGAGCCATTGTGCAACCCAGGTCTGCAGCAATTGGGGTAAGTTGTTTCACCTTTTCGATCGCCTCAGGTCGCAGGATGTCCTCAGAAATCCACTCATAGCCTTTTAAATTGGCCCGGCTGTCGGCTGGTATACCCTGATTATATTTCCCTGTCAGCAAGCCTGAAGCCAATGGGCTCCAGATCGTTGTGCCATACCCCAATTCGCGAAAAATCGGCTCATATTCTACTTCCATGCGATAGCGATGCAGCATGTTGTACTGCGGCTGTTCCATGCTCGGTGGACGCAGTCCATTTTGACGAGCAATGCCATCCGCACGCAGAATATCTGCCGCGCTCCATTCTGATGTGCCCCAGTAGAAAGCCTTGCCCTGCCGGATCACCTGATCCATCGCCCACACGGTCTCTTCAATTGGAGTATTTGGATCAGGCCGGTGGCAAAAAACCAGGTCCACATAATCAAGCTGTAGGCGCTGCAATGCCTTATTCACACCCTCGATAATATGCTTATAGGATAATCCCTGGTCATTGGGGCCTTCACCACCCCAGAAGATCTTGGTTGAGACCACATAGCTTTCCCGACGCCAACCAGTTTTCTTTAACACATTCCCCATGACCACTTCGGCGTTGCCATCGGCATAGGCTTCAGCATTGTCAAAGAAATTCACGCCTCCCTCGTAGGCCACAATCATGCATTTCTCGGCCGTTTTCTGTCCTACCTGGCCGCCATAGGTCACCCAGGCGCCCAGCGAGAGGGCGCTCAGCCTTATGCCAGACTTTCCCATTTTACGATATTCCATCTCATCCTCCAAAGCAGACAATTATTTGTAAATGGATTATATCTTAATTGTCGCAATTCAAGGTACATTAGATATGCATTGCTTTACTCATCGGTTAGGGATTTGTGGTTATCTGATTATGGTAGAATACTTTTCATGGACCTATTTGATCACGCTATGCAGGAGCGGATGCAGCAGGAAGCGCCATTGGCTTTTAGAATGCGCCCACGTTCGCTTGATGAATTCCTTGGTCAGGAACATATTATCAGTCCTGGGAAGTTGCTGCGCCGTGCCATCGAGGCTGATCGCTTGTTTTCATCGATTATTTTCTTTGGACCCCCGGGGAGTGGAAAAACCACGCTGGCAAGGTTGATTGCGCAACATTCCAGTGCTCATTTTGAATCTATTTCCGCAGTATTGGCAGGAGTTGGCGATCTTCGCAAGCTAATTAATGATGCCCAGGAACGTCGCCGGCTTTACCGTACCCGTACCATTTTGTTTATTGATGAAGTCCATCGCTGGAATAAGGCGCAACAAGATGCTTTATTGCCACATGTAGAGAATGGCCTGATCACCTTGATCGGTGCTACAACCGCCAACCCCTACTTTGAAGTGATTGGAGCCTTGGTCTCTCGGTCGCGGATTTTTGAGCTGTATCCGCTTGAACCTTCCCATCTCAACCAGCTCCTAGACCGCACCCTACAAGATGCTGAGCGAGGATATGGCAGACGGACTGTGGTGCTGGATGAGGATGCACGCCAACATTTGATCAATCTTTCCAATGGGGATGCCCGAAACCTCCTCAATGCACTCGAACTGGCAGTTGAAAGTACCCCCTTTGGTATAAATGGTGAGATTCACATCACGCTTGGAATTGCTGAAGAATCTATCCAAAAACGTGCAATGCTCTATGATAAAGACGGTGATGCACATTACGATACCATATCGGCGTTCATAAAATCGGTGCGCGGTTCTGATCCGGATGCTGCAGTTTACTGGCTGGCAAAGATGTTAGCGGCTGGTGAGGATCCACGTTTCATCCTCCGCCGGTTGATCATTCTGGCCGGCGAGGATATCGGATTGGCAGATCCGCATGCTCTGCAAGTAGCAACCTCTGCAGCTTACGCCTTTGAATATGTGGGACTTCCAGAAGGTATCTTTCCCATTGCCGAAGCGACACTCTATCTGGCAACCGCGCCCAAATCTAACTCAGTGATGGCCTATTTCAAAGCCAGCCAAATGATCGAAGAGCAGGGCGTAAAACCAGTGCCGACGCATCTGATGGATGCCAATCGCGATTCGCGTGGGCTGGGGCATGGTCAGGGTTACCGTTATCCACATGACTTTCCGGGGCATTTCGTGGCACAGCAGTATTTACCGACTGTTGTGCAGGGTACCAGCTTTTACCAGCCATCCGATCAAGGATATGAGGCCCAGATCCTAGAACGGTTGACACGTTGGCGTCAAGCCCAGAAGGAGGGACTCAACCAGTCTTTGAACACTTCGAAAAGCGAAGGCAAGCCCAGTCCTTCTGGCCCATCCCAGACTTGATCTACCACCTGGTTGCACCTGAGTGTTATAAAAAATATGCCTTTTATTCTTTTAGTTCGTCATGGAGAAAATAACTTTGTGGGCAAACGCCTTGCTGGGCGCTTGCCAGGTATTCATCTAAACCAAAGAGGACGCCAGCAGGCAGAGGCTCTTAAAGAAATATTGGTAAAAGCTCCCATCAAAGCGATCTACAGTAGCCCTCTTGAGCGTGCAATGGAAACCGCCCAACCGCTTGCGGATGCTTTGAAACTGGCCGTCAAACCCATTCCTGGTCTGCTGGAAGTCGATTTTGGTCGTTGGCAAGGCAAAACGGCCAAACAAATGCACCGGCTGAAACTTTGGAAGACTGTCAAAGAACAACCTTCCCAGATGCGTTTCCCGGAGGGTGAATCCTTCGCAGAAGCCCAGCACCGGGTTGTGGCTTGCCTGGAAGAAATCAGAACAATTTGGGATGATAAATCCCTGGTCGCTTGTTTTTCACATTCCGATTCGATTCGTCTGGCGCTTGCGTATTACCTGGCAATGCCGTTGGACGCCTTCCAACGGATTGGAATTGACACAGCCTCGATTTCCCTGCTACACCTGGGAAATGACGGTCCGGCGTTGCTCTTCATGAACCAGCGCACCCACTTTGAATGGCCTGAACCGCACAAGGAAACTGTTTAGGGACTATTAATACGATATACTGTGATCAATAACCCGGTGAACCAGAAAGTATTTCCCTGTGAGATCCCCTTCTGCCGCTTTCTCCACTTCTCAAAAAGATCAGCGCAATTTCCGTTATTATGATCTGATCATGGCGTTGTTTGTCACTGTGCTGATTGTCAGCAACATTGGTTCCTCCGCCAAGGTCATTGATTGGGGAATATCTATCTTCGGTATCCGACTGGCGTTTGATGGCGGCACTTTGCTTTTCCCGGTCAGTTATATTTTCGGCGACGTTCTGACTGAAGTCTACGGGTACCGCCGTTCTCGCCGGGTCATTTGGGCTGGCTTTTTCATGTTGGCACTTACTGCAACGATCCTTTGGATCATACGCATCCTACCTGGTGAGGCTACCTGGCAAGGTTACGCCGGGCAGGCTGCCTACAATGCGATTCTGGGCGGGATCAGTTCTGGTGGGATTGTGATCGCCAGCCTGGTAGCCTATTTTGCTGGAGAGTTCAGCAATTCTTACGTCCTGGCGCGCATGAAAGTATGGACAAATGGACGGTGGTTATGGGCGCGTACCATCGGCAGCACCCTGGTGGGGGAAGGAGTAGATTCGCTGATCTTCATCTTGATCGCAGTCCTGGCAGGAGTCTTCCCATGGGCATTATTTACCACCCTAGTCCTGACCAATTACATCTTTAAGGTGTCCATTGAAGCGATCATGACACCAGTTACTTACAGAGTGGTTGCTTTCCTTAAGCGGGTCGAAAACGAGGACTACTACGATCGCCAGACCAATTTCAATCCATTTTCCATCTCTTAAGGCTTGGATGCCTCCCCCCCTTGATGGCGGCCGACCGATACCACACTGATCTTGGTGATAGATGCAAATAGATCCAATTCAAGCATTCCCACCCGAAGAATGGCAAAATACTGGACCTTCCAGTCGAATCGCTGGGATAAAGAGCCGCCTGTTGCAAAATGAACGCCAGATAGACCTGGAACGCGCCCGGATCACGACACAGAGTTATCAATCTAACCAGGGACAACCTTACTCAATATGCCGGGCGAAGATGCTTCTCGACCTGGTCCGCCAGATGAGTATCGCCATCCTTCCGGATGAGCTGATCATAGGAAACCGTTCCCTGCAACCACGCATGGGTGTGATTGCCCCGGAAGGGGCTGTGGAATGGGTGGATCGCGAGTTAGATATACTGCCAACCCGTCCACAAGACCGCTTTTCCATCACCTTGCAGCAAATTCAAGAGTTACGCCAGCAAGTTTTTCCTTACTGGCGCGGAAAGACTTTAGAAGATTTAATCACCGCTCGAATTCCACCGGATAATAAAGCCGATATACAAGGGAAAGTCTACAGCCTCAATCAGATGGATCATGCCCAGGGACATATCCTTCCCGATGTTTCAAGCTGGCTTCACCTGGGGATACAAGGCCTACGCGAGAAGGTCATTGCCGCCCGGCAGCGACCTGAAGTGCAGACTGAAAGGCAGCAGCAGTTTTACGAAGCCGCCCTGATCGCTCTGCAAGCCGCCCAGGAATTAATCCAGCGCTATGCGACTCTCGCTGAAGAGCAAATCAATACCTGCCAGGAGGAAACCCGCAGGCAGGAACTGGAACGCATTGCAGCAAACTGCCGTTGGATCGCTGAAAATCCGGCTCGCCATTTCTACGAAGCCTTGCAGGCTGCCTGGTTTTTGTTCGTTTTACTGCAGATCGAATCGAATGCCAGCAGTTTTTCACCGGGACGCTTTGACCAGTACATGATCCCCTTCCTGGAGCACGACCTGCAGGCTGGCCTGTTGACGTTATCGCAGGCACAAGAGCTGCTCGAACACCTTTGGTTGAAATTTAGTGAAATTGTTCTGCTGCGGAGTAGCGCGGGGGCCCGTTACTTCGCTGGTTTTCCAATTGGATTTAACATCATATTAGGAGGTCAACTCCCTCAGGGTGGTGATGCCACCAATTTATTGAGCTATATGTGTCTGCGCGCTCAGGCGGATGTTGGCTTGACCCAACCCAATTTATCGATTCGTATCCATAATGAAACCCCCGAGGAATTCCTGTTGGCGGCGACGGCAGTGATCAGCAAAGGTAGTGGGATGCCGCAGGTTTTCAATGATGAAGTGATCATCCCTGGCCAGATCCAGCATGGTATAACCGCTGTGGACGCCTATAATTACGCGGTGGTCGGCTGCGTCGAGCTTTCCACGCCAGGCAAGGCGCTGGGTTGGAGCGATGCAGCTATGTTCAATATGACCCGCGTCCTGGAATTAACCCTGTTTGGTGGTTGCGATCCACTGACTGGCACACAGATTGGCCTACAAACCCCATCTCTGGACCAAATGCGTTCCTTTGGAGAGCTAGAAGCAGCCTATGACCAACAACTTGCGTATTTTGTCGAACGGATGGTCCAGGGATGCAACATGGTGGATCGTATCCACGCAGAAGTACTTCCTTCACCATTTCTCTCACTGGTGATCGATGATTGTATTGAGCGCGGCATGGATGTGACCGCAGGCGGAGCGCATTACAACTTTTCTGGGGTGCAAGGTGTACAGGTAGCCAATGTGGCGGATAGCCTGGCTGCTGTAAGGCAAGCAATATTCGAAGAAAAGTGGTTAAGTGGCTCAGAAATGCTTGCCATTTTGCGGGCTAACTTCGCCAAACAAGAAACTTTGCGCCAGCGATTACTCAACCGAATTCCCAAATATGGCAATGACGACCGAAGTGTTGACGACCTGGCTGCTCACTGGGCAAACCGTTACTGTGAGTTGGTGAGTCAACACAGCACAGTACGTGGTGGAACCTTCCAGCCTGGGTTTTATACTGTTTCAGCTCACGTACCGATGGGAGCGAATGTTGGAGCTACACCGGATGGCCGGAAGGCTGGGCAACCACTGGCAGATGGAGGTCTTTCTCCTATGGCTGGTCGTGATAGAAAAGGACCAACCGCCGTTTTACACTCGGTCAACTCCATCAATCTGGAATTAGCTTCCAATGGGACCTTGCTCAACATGAAATTCCTGCCCTCCTTCTTCGAAGGCAAACACGCAATGCAACAGTTCGTCACCATGCTGCGGGCTTTCTGCAGTCTCAAGATTCCTCATGTGCAATTCAATGTCATATCCTCTCGTACTCTTCGCCAAGCCCAGGCACATCCAGAACAGTTCCGGCACCTGGTTGTGCGTGTGGCAGGATACAGTGCTTACTTCACCGAGCTGGACCTGGAACTTCAGGAAGAGATCATCCAACGCACGGAATTCTCCAAGGTGTAAAAAAATTGAATGGATTCTCTTCAGTCTCTGAAGGCTCAAAAGATATATAGATGGGGGTTTCGGAAATTTGATGTTCTTAGGCGCGCAATTTCCCAGAGAAATAATCTATGCTAAAATATATATTATTTTGATAATCAATAGATGTTTTTTGTCCTTCATTGCACTACGCATCGAAAGGACAACCTTGAGATCTACAAGAAGGAGAAACAATGGCTCGTTATAATATCCTTTCACTCGATGGCGGCGGTATCCGTGGTGTGTTAACCATTCGTTTGATCGAGCATCTCGAAGAACAATTTCCTGGTTTCCTTGAACAAGTGGATCTGATCACCGGAACATCGACGGGTGGTATTTTGACGCTTGCCTTAGCAGCTGGACTTTCTCCCCAACAGGTCCGGGAGATGTACCAGACTATGGGTCAAAAGGTTTTTGCCGAAAGTCCATTGGAAGTGCGCGGTGTCAGCGCTTTGATCAATCTTGTGAAAGCTGATTACTCGAATGTGCCTCTATACAATACCCTGAAAGAGGTGTTAGGGGATATTACATTGGGGCAGTTGAAGAAAAAAGTTGTGATCTCTTCATTTGACCTGGATAATGAAATCGTAAAACCAGAACGGCCGCGCACATGGAAAGCCAAGTTCTTCCATAATTACGATTCCCCCGGCACCGATTCTGCTCAAAAGGTGGTCGACGTTGCTTTACGCACCAGTGCTGCACCCACCTATTTTCCGATTTTCCAGGGGTACGTGGATGGCGGTGTGGTGGCTAATAATCCCAGCATGTGTGCCCTAGCGCAAGCAGTCGAAGGGACCACTGGAAAGCAAAAACTGCGTGATATTGCATTGCTTTCTATTGGAACAGGAAACAATCCAACATTCTTGACCGAGCTTAACGACAACTGGGGATTGGCTAAGTGGGCGGTTCACTTGATCCCTTTGATGATGGACGGCAGCGTAGGCCTGGCAGATTATCAATGTAAGCAACTGCTCGGATCGCGTTACTTGCGACTCAACCCGGTCTTGCATCGCAACATTCCAATGGATGCCGTTAAGGAAATCCCTTACTTGCTCGAAGTAGCCGACTTAGAGAAGCTCGATGATGTAGTTGCCTGGCTGAAGAAAAACTTCAAACGACCCAAGAACGTTGTGCCTGTTTCAAATGGATAGAATTATCCCACTTCTATCCTATTCAGCACGAACAGCATCCATATAGAACGTCCCGCCCCCGCTGAACCAGACGTACATCCCTTGAACCTTGCTCAAGTCCGCCAGGGAACTCGAACTGTGATTGGACCAGGATGGTGTAAGTGGCCCTAAGGTTCGAGCATCACTTATGTTTGCCGGGTCGCTTGAGCTGCACGAGAGGTGGAGCAGGTCAATATCCGCCGTCATGGATGTATTCAGGTTTATCCAGTACCACGCGCTCTGGCACCAAACATAGGAATCGCCAGTCTGAATCGCAATATTCTGCGAGGTTCCAGTCCCTGATGTTTTAATGTCTATCTTGAGATGTGTCTTGCCGGTCAGATCCATTGGAGTGGCAAAACCCAATCCGAACCAGCCACCATCAGCAGCATTAATTTGCAGACTGTAGTTCCCATCCGTATGGAAATCCACACTTTGTGCAACAGTCCCAGCGTTTGCTTGCCAGATGGCAGGAGCCCAACCTTCGGTTCCTGTCTCAAACGAGAAAAGCATGACTAATCCGCTGGGACCGGGTTTGACCGTCACCACAATGTCCGCTGGATTGGAGAGCTGCCCCAGGCTATCCTGGATAGTATAAGAAATCTGCGATTTTCCTGTGAAGCCTGTGGACGGGGTGAACAAAACGGTGTAGTCTGACTGCAACTTAAAGGAACCTCCATTTGCCAATTGAACCGTTTGCTGTCCCTCCATAGAGGGATCGAGGTCGATCGTGCCTGGCAACAACGTAGCCATGCAATAGGCAATATCATTTGCTGAGGGGGTCAACGTTACCGGGGTATTAAACTCGGTCACTGCAGCGTCATGATCCGCCACCGGTGGGAACATCATGGGTCTGCCCCGGATCATCATCTTGGCAAAGTTACTGATTGTGATACATACCGGGCTGGGGCAATAAACGGTATATCCGTCGTAATCAGCGTAATAAGATCCATCCTCTTGTTTTCCAGAGAGAATCCAATAGAGTGCCCCACTACCACGGCTCTTCAGAACTGCATCGGTCCATTCCTTATAAACCAAATTTCGGACGCTCTTATCCAGCAGGCCAAACTCTCCTAACATGGCTGGCTTGCGCAGCTTACGGGCATCCTGGAAGTGCCGTTGGATCCAGGCCGTGCCCCAGGTGGCATCTTTTCCCCAGCTATCCGGGTAGAGATGGAAAGACATCACATCAATTTGTGGAAGACTGGTCAACGCAATGGTATCCACGCCCTCGCCACAGTTCTCAGTCCAATCCGTCGCACCTTGAGCGCAGTAAAAACCTTCATCACCGACTGAAACAAGATGGCGAGGATCAATATTCTTGACGAAGCGGGAAACTTCATCCGCCCATTCAATCAGTGTCTTAGTTGTACAAGAATCTGAGCGAGGATAAACGCCGGCACTAAGGCAGCGCGGTTCATTGGCTAGTTCCCAGGTCATGATCGTTGGATCATCTTTGTACTTCACCCCGGTGTAAAAGTTTGTATGATTAAGCAAATGGGCAATCCAATTCTTATACCAGGTTCGAATCAAGGGATCGGTATAGAACTGGTCGTGATACTGACCGCCGCGCCAGCGCACATATTGGTCCATTCCGCCAAAAGCATTCCAGTTGTTGACAAAGGGAATTACCAGGCGAATGCCCAATTGTCCGGCTTTATAAACCACATAGTCAAGGTGCTTGAGGCCATCATCACCATCATTGTAAGCTGGTGCAGACCCATCCCAATACTGGAAATACACCCCATCCGCCTTGCCCTGGATCGAATTGGATCCATCCTGGTTGCCGATCTCCAGTGAACCCCAGATACGCATAACCCGGAAGTCGTTAGAAGCTGCCGTGGTGAGCACATCATCCACCATGAACTGAGACTTATACATCAAGTAGTAGTTGTTTGAGCCTGCAAAACGAAATTTTTTTTCGTTCAATCGCAATTCAGGCCCAATTTGTCTGACAAATCGGTAACCTCTTAGGCCACTAGCCTCAGATAACGTCTTTACGGAAAGAGGCTGTGTAACGACTATCATCGACAGAAGCAAAATATTGAGTATATAACAGAGCCCCTTACTCATTACTTTCACTCCTTTCCGAGAATTTACGCAATGTACAATGTCGCCAGGAAATTAATAATAAAGCGTAATCACCCGCTAATAAGATTATTGCACGCCATGTGCCGCCTGTCAACACTTTCCAAGATTAAAATACAAACGAACAGGATACAAAGTGAAATCCTGTTTTTTGCCATTCCAGTTTTCACCGAGAATGATGTGATGCCGTTAGCTACTCAGGTTTCGAATCAGGTAAACGCGAGATTCGTAAGGCTGCAGGTAGAACCGGCGGATGTCCTCAGCAAGATCAACCATGTAATTGCTGATCAGCAATTCTTTGCTCAAATAGGAAATTTCCTTAGGTAGTTCAAACACGGTCTTCTCTGCACTGAAGTTGAGGATCACAACCAGACGTTCATTCTCTAAAGTGCGGGTGAAGGCATAAATCTGCTCGTGGTCGGGCAGAATCAGGTCATAGGTTCCATAGACCACAGCAGGGACAGATCTCCGTAAATGGATCAGCTTCTGGTAATAATGAAAAATGGAGTTCGGATCTGCCAGGGCTTGCTCCACATTGATTGCAGGATAGTTGGGGTTAACCTTGAGCCAAGGGGTGCTGGTGGTGAAACCAGCTTGCGGACCGGCATTCCACTGCATAGGAGTGCGAGCGTTATCCCTGCTCCGTGCATGGATCACCTGCATGACCTGTTCGGGATCCTGTCCTTTTTCGTCCACCAGTTCGTGGTACATGTTGATGGTCTCAATATCGTTGTAATCTGCAATGGTTTTGAAGGCAACATTGGTCATGCCGATTTCTTCACCCTGGTAGATATACGGTGTGCCCTGCAGCAGGTGCAAGAACGTCCCCAACATCTTGGCCGATTCAACGCGATAAGGCCCATCGTTGCCAAAGCGGTAGACTTGACGAGGTTGGTCGTGGTTATTGAGATAATTGCTATTCCAGCCCTTACCTTCCAGGTCTTTCTGCCAACGGGTCATCACCTTTTTTAAGTTGGTGAGTTTCCAGGGTTTCCGTTCCCGGTGGCCTCCATCCAGACTCATGTGTTCGAATTGGAAAACCATGTTGAGGTACCCATCTTCCTCGTGAGTGATCGCAATTGCATCTTGGGTGGTAACCATGGGTGTCTCACCCACGGTCAGGATATCGTACTTTGAGAGAACCTCCTTTTTCATCTCTCCAAGGAACTCGAGCAGCCTTGGACCGTTTGCTATGAGCTGCGCTGGAAACTGGTAGCGGTCTGAGGTGTGCACGTCAGCATTCGGCAGATCGGGTACCTTCGAGATCAGATTGATCACGTCCATGCGGAAGCCATCGACCCCCTTCTTGAGCCACCATTGCATCATCGCGAAAACCTCCTGGCGTACTTTGGGATTCTCCCAATTCAAGTCGGGTTGCTTTTTCGAGAAGAGATGCAGGTAATATTCACCCGTAGTAGGGTCATACTGCCAGGCCGAGCCCCCAAAGAAAGAAGCCCAGTTATTAGGCTCGCATCCGTTCACTCCTGGGCGCCATATGTAGTAATCGCGGTAAGGATTATCCTTTGACTTGCGCGCTTCCACAAACCAGGGATGTTCGTCTGAAGTGTGGTTCACAACCAGGTCCATCACCAGCTTGATACCGCGTTGGTGCATGCCCCTGACCATTTCTTCCCAATCCACGAGCGTGCCAAACTCAGGCATGATGTCTCGATAATCGCTGATATCATAGCCATTGTCATCATTTGGCGAGCGGTATACTGGTGATAACCAGACGACATCCACACCCAGTTCTTTAAGATAATCTAGCTTTTGGATGATGCCACGCAGGTCTCCAATCCCGTCGCCGTTGCTATCATAAAAGCTGCGCGGGTAAATCTGGTAAACGACGCATTCCTTCCACCATTTCTTTTGCATGTTTTTTTATCCTTGTTTTAGATGGGTTTAAACCAAATTCATTCCGAAATTATATCTTTTCCTTGAAACATAATGAACACGGGGAAGATCGGACAGTTGCGAAAGGAGTCTCTTGGCTGTAGTTTGTTATTGGCCTATTAAAGAGAATCGATTGTTGTGCTATTTACCCACTACTGCCTGGCCACGCGCGCGGAGTTCTGAAATCTTCTGTTGTAGTCCAGCAAGGGTGCCAGCCGCCTTGTCGATGCGCTCACACTCGCTGAGGACATAGCGAGTGTAGGGGGCAACGCCTTCTTTCAGGCGGATTGTAGAATTCTCACTCTCGTTGTTGAATTGGGTGGTCAGGGTGCTGAGCAGCTTTGTGCGCAAGCCGACCATTTTCTCCTTGAATCTGTCTTTGGCCTGTTTTCTTTTATAGGGAATCACGAAAAAGCCCACGATTGCCATAGTACCGGCAGCCAGGATGCCAGTGATATCCAGGGTCGAAGAGAGAACAGCTGCAGTGACCAATGCCCCCAGCCCCACAGCACCGGCTTCCAGCAAAGCGGTTTGGGCCACAGCGGCTTCAACACTTGCGGCAAGTTCGCTGGCTTCTTTGTTCCGGTCATAACTTTCCACAATGGTCTGGGCGGTTTTGCCAACAGAGTCGATTAACTCACGCCGGTGGGTTTCGCGCGGTGCGTAGCCCGCGCTTAGAATGTAGTCCGGGTCTTTCGCCTTGCGGCGTTGCAGGTAGCTCATGACTTGCTGCCATACGTGCAGGTCTTTCTGCACCAGCCAGTCGATCAGACGCTGAATCTGGTCATCAATCTGCTGCGGTACGTCGGCCAGGACTTGCTTTTCGAACTGAGCCCGGACTTTGTCACCTCGTACCAGGTTCTGGATATTAGTCAAGCGCATGGTGCTGTTGAAGAAATCGAGGCCTCGCTGTTCGAGACGGTACAGGATATTCTCAACTTCAGCAAGGCGTGGAGGTAGTTCGTTGTTCAGCTCGCGTTCGTATCCTGTCAAAACAGATTCCAGGGCAGTGGCGGTCTGTTTATCTTCATTCATGGCTTCAGCCTGGGCTGTCAGGGATTGCCTGGCCTGGCTGCAAAGACGTTCGGCTACCCCCAGCGGGTTGTTGAACTTAAGCTGGAGCCGGGTGGTTTCGTCGAGTGTGATACTGATGTACCTTTCCAGGTCATCCAGTCGGCTGGCACCTCGCAGTCGGGTACGTTGTTCAGAGTCTGTTTCGGATTGGGCGCGTTGAGCCAATTTTGCAGAAACAGGACACAATTGAGGTGGATCGCCCAGGATTTTGGTGGTATGTTTTAGAATGAAGTCGCGGACTTCTTGCAGAGCAGAGTCGTCATCAAGAATGTCAACTTTATTTAAAACAAAGACGACTTTCTTTCCCCATGTCAAAATCCGCTCCAGGAATTGCCGTTCACTTTCGGTCAGGGGATGATCGGCAGAGGTGATGAACAGAACCATGTCACTCCGGGGAACAAACTCGTTTGTCAACCGCTCATGATGGCGGATGATGGTATTCGTACCCGGCGTGTCAACAATGTTCAATTCTTTCAGGAGTGTCAGGGGGTAAGTAACAACAGCGAAGGTTTCGTCGACCACTTGTTCGGTGGCTTGTTCGCCCCACTTAACCAGGGTGACGCGCGAGGTGGTGGGGATAGAGCCTTCCGCCAGCACTTTTTGTCCAAGCAAAGCGTTGATCAGAGCACTCTTGCCCGCGTTAAACTCGCCGACGACGACGATCAAGAAAAGTTCATCCAGCTGTAGGATAGCTTTCTGCAGGCTATCCAGAGCTTCGTGTGGTAAATCGAACTCGGCTAGGGCAAGTTGGAATCCAGCCAGAGCTTCTTTTTCGTCGCGCAGGAACTGGGCTTGCTGGTCAGTGAGTAGAGATTGGTGCATAAGCTTATCGAGCCCTATGACAATTTTATGAGATGAAATCTTGAAAATTGTACTTCATTTTTGTGAAATTTAATCAAGATACCCAAGATTCCCAGATAAAGACTCTATTATTAGGGTATTAAATAATGCCCCCAGATACGGGGGCAAGTACGGGGAGGATCGAATATCATCCCCTTCTGGGGACTCCAACCAATCTTTCAGTAAAAAATGAGCGCGGGGAGGATCGAACTCCCAACCAATGGCTTAAAAGGCCACTGCTCTGCCATTGAGCTACGCGCCCATGAGTGGCTGAATTTTATCACGCCCCTATATCACCGTCAACGATTTCATTCTTCGTCCCCTGGATCAAATGAAGGAGTTCTACCGATTCTATTTCATATGCACCCCTGAAATTTCGGTGTTAAAATATCATCAAAGGCATCTAGTGACTCAACAACCCACCATTCGTTTTGCTGCCATTGGATTGAACCACAGTCATATTTATGGCCAGGTAGACCTTCTTCTACGCGCCGGAGCTGAACTCGTGTCCTTCTACTCGCCTGAGCCCGAATTGGCTGTGCCATTTGCTCGCAGTTACCCAGGGGCCCGCCAGGTTTCCGACCCACGCCAAATTCTCGAAGATCCCGTTGTCCAACTCGTCATCAGTGCTGGCATCCCTTGCGAACGCGCTCCACTCGGTATAGAGGTAATGAAACATGGCAAAGATTACATGTCTGATAAGCCTGGCTTCACCACCCTGGCTCAGCTTGAGCTGGCAAAATGCGTCCAGGCAGAAACTGGACGCATCTACTCGATTTGCTTCAGTGAGCGGCTGGAAACTCCTTCCAGCATCAAGGCTGGCGAGTTAATCCAGGCTGGCGCGATCGGGCAGGTGGTTCAAACCGTCGGACTCGGTCCACATCGCATCAACATCCCCTCTCGTCCCGATTGGTTTTTTCGAAAATCTCAATACGGTGGTATCCTGGTAGATATAGCCTCTCACCAAGTAGATCAGTTCTTGTTCTTCACCGATTCCACCCAGGCCGAGGTGGTCTCCTCTCAGGTCGGCAATATCAAGTTTCCACAATTCTCCGAGTTGGAAGATTTTGGGGATATGGTTCTCCGCTCTGAAAAAGCCACCGGTTACATTCGCGTCGACTGGTTTACCCCTGACGGGCTTCCGGTCTGGGGAGATGGACGTTTGACTATCCTAGGCACCGAAGGCTATATTGAGCTGCGAAAGTACATCGACCTGGAGGGTCGTAAAGGTAGCGACCATCTCTTCCTGGTAAACCAAAGCGGCGTGCAATATATCAACTGTCAGGGCGGCCACCTTCCTTATGGACGCCAGCTCGTTGCTGATATTCTCAACCGTACCGATACCGCTATTCCCCAGGCGCATGTCTTTCTGGTTTCCGAGTTGGCCCTCAAAGCTGAAGCCCAAGCCACTCGTTTAGGTTATCTGATATAGCGGCCTGTCTATCCAAAACTCAGATCCATGACCCCTCGCTGGCTTCTCTACCCCTGACCGCTGCATTGATACCATTCGTAAAATCCGTGGTTAGGATTTTACCATCCAATCACCTTCTTTCTTGCTTTCCTAATATGCTTCATAACTGTCCATGAACAAAACAATAACCCCTATCCAACTTCATATTGCCTACATCGGAGGCGGCAGCAGAAACTGGGCCCGCACGCTGATGAACGATCTAGCCTGTTGCCCTGACCTTGGTGGTGAGATTCGCCTTTACGATATTGACATGCAATCTGCCCGGCTCAACGAGCAGTTGGGCAATTGGATTCAAAAGCAACCTGGGGTCCAATCGTTCTGGCGTTACCGGGCTGTCGAAACTCTGGTAGAAGCACTCCGGGGCGCAGATTTAGTGTTCATCTCCATCCAACCGGGTTCACTGGAGATGATGGCGCACGAAATTGCAGTTGCTGAGAAATACGGCTTGTTCTTCCCGGTAGGGGATACCACCGGTGCACCAGGTCTGATGCGCGGCCTGCGCTCTGCAATTATCTTCGCTGGCTTTGCAAACGCTATTGCTGAAACCTGCCCCCAGGCATGGGTGATCAATTACACCAACCCAATGACCATCTGCACTCGCACTCTGACTCGCGTTGAGCCCGGGTTGAAGGTCTTTGGCTGCTGCCATGAAGTTTTCGGATCCCAGGAAATTCTGGCAAATCTGGCACACGAGTATCTGTACCTTGCTGAAATCCCAAACCGCCAGGAAATCCAGGTGAACGTCCTGGGGATCAACCATTTCACCTGGATTGATCGCGCTTTTTATCAAGACCATGACCTGCTGGCAATCCTGCGACGACATATTGAAAAGCCTGGAACCCTCCATAAATTTACCCAGAAAGAAGTGGAAGAGCAAGGCACCTGGTTTTTCGATGCCTACCAGATCAAGTTTGAATTATTCAAGCGCTTTGGTCTATTACCTTGTGCGGGTGATCGACACCTGTCCGAATTTGTCCCCGGCTTTATCCATTCGCCGAAAGAGCTTTTTCGGTGGGGTGTAATCCGCACTCCAGTCTCCTGGAGGATGGAGATGTACCAGCAAGGGTCTCTGACCGCCCAGGACTACCTGGAAGGCCACATGCTATTCGTCCCATATCCTTCCAGTGAAGAAGCCATCCAGCAGATCAAAGCATTGGTCGGACTGGGTGACTTATTTACGAACGTCAATATGGAAAATAGAGGCCAAATCCTCAACCTGCCGTTGCACGCCGTGGTTGAGACCAACGCTCACTTTACCCATGACCATGTGCAACCACTCGCTTCCGGATTGTTACCTCCCGGAGTGCATGCGTTGGTCTCCCGTCACGTGGCTAATCAGGAGATGATCATCGAGGCGGCACTCACTCACAACAAGGATTTGGCATTCCAGGCTATTTTTAACGACCCCACGACCAACCTGCCCATTGACAAGGCCTGGAAAATGTTCAACGAGATTGGGCTTCCGGAGGGAATCTGGTAGTAAAAGGATTGCATAACGGGGTTGACGATTGTAGCGAAGTTTGCTATACTCCAATACGTAAACTTTAACAACTTAAGGGTGGGCTGCGGGCGTGGTTCAGTTGGTAGAACGTCTCCTTGCCAAGGAGAAGGTCGTGGGTTCGAGTCCCATCGCCCGCTCTGTTTACAAGCAACGATGAGTTGCTTGTAAAGTTTATGGCGACGTGGCCAAGTGGCAAGGCAAGGGTCTGCAAAACCCTGATCATGGGTCCAAATCCCATCGTCGCCTTTTTGTTTGCCAGGTGTCACACCCACAAGGATGCCAGAGGCAAGGGTCTGCAAAACCCTGATCATGGGTCCATAAGGAATCCCATGGTTGAATTTCCCCAAAGGAGTCATTCATGAACCAATACTATTGGCAAGGCCAAAAAGTTCGCCTGCGCGGAATAGAGCCCGAAGATTGGCAATATTACATCCTTTGGGATCAGGATACTGAAGCAGCGCGCAGTTTGTACTTCGTCCCACCGCCACAATCCGTCGAAGCCTGCCGGAAAATGACCGCTGAACGGTCATTGAAGCGTGGTGAGAACGAGGTATTTGACTGGATGATCGACAACCTCAAAGGCGAAACCGTGGGCTCGATCAATACCCATAGCGTTGAACGACGTTACGGAACCTTCAGCTATGGTGTCTTCATCCAACAGGAGTACCGTGGCCAGGGTTACGCGGATGAAGCAGTCCGCATGCTATTGCGTTATTACTTTGACGAACTGGGGTATCAAAAATGCACTGTGGGAGTGTATGAATTTAACATGGGTTCGGTCCGTCTTCATGAAAAGCTTGGTTTCCAACTTGAAGGTCGGATACGCCGTATGATCTACACCAAGGGAATCTATCATGATGAGTTGAGGTACGGCATCACTGCTGATGAGTTCCGCGCTCTAGATGGGATAGGTTGACCGGTAGGTGGGAACTTCATTAACTCCACTCACCCACAAGGAACAGGGAAAAACTGGCTTTGCAAGATTTAGGGTAAAATGAGGAAGGTTTGTTCTCATTATTACCTTTCAATCCAAAGGAGATTATAGAATGCCCCAATGGAAGATCATGATTACAGACGGACTGGAAGAAAATGGTCAACAGATCCTGCGTCAATCTGCCGAAGTGGTGGATGCGCGCGGGATCACAGCCGATGATTTGCTTAAAACGATTGGTGAATACGATGCTGTCATCGTTCGCAGCCGCACCAAGATTACCGCCGCGGTATTTCAAGCTGCCGGCAAGAAGCTGAAGGTTGTCGGGCGGGCAGGCGTCGGGGTAGATAATATCGATCTGGCTGCAGCCCAGGCTCATCATGTCACGGTAGTCAATTCGCCGACTGCTACCACCATCGCCGTGGCTGAATTGACTCTGGGAATGATGTTGGCACTGGTACGCGAGTTGCCCAGGGCCGATGCCTCCATGAAGGCCGGTAAATGGCTAAAGAAAGAGTTGGAAGGCACCGAACTCTACGAAAAAGTCTTGGGGATCATTGGCATTGGCCGTATCGGGAAGAGTGTTGCTCACCGGGCAGCCGCTTTTGGTATGAAGATCATAGCAACTGACCCGCTGGTCAAACCAGATGATGTTAAGCAACTGGGTATTGAGCTGGTTTCTTTGGATGATCTTTGTGCCAGGGCGGATTTCATCACCCTGCACTTGCCTTTAACACCCGAAACCCACAATATGATCAATGCCGACCGTATTGCCAAGATGAAGCCTGGGGTCAGGATCATTGATATAGCACGTGGTGGAACCATTGATGAAGAGGCCCTTCTGGCCGCGCTGGATGCTGGTCATGTGGCAGGAGCTGCATTAGATGTGTTTGCTACAGAGCCACCTGGCGCCACCGCCCTGGTATGTCACCCTCACGTTGTGGTCACTCCTCATATTGGCGCCCAGTCCATCGAAGCACAACAACGGGCAGCCGTCGATATTGCCACAGAAATCCTGGCTGCCCTCAATGGAGAGCCATTACGCTGGAAAGTAGCCTGAGGTCATTCTATAGGAACTGATCCTATGCATTGAAGGTGCTCCGATCGACCCGCAGCCGTACCCGGCTATCTATAGATGATTTCGGTAGGGCTATCCATTGAAACCCGATTATTCTCCCACGCTGAAATTTTGAAGGGTGAAGTCATTTAGTGTTCATCCACTCCTTCCCTCTCAAACTGGTGATCCGGTCATTCCTGTGCCTGGGGTTCCTGGCGCTCGTGCTCTCCGGCTGCCAGGGTCTTCAAAACTTTGACCTGTTCGCTTTCCTGGCCTCCCCTACTCCGACCGCTTCCCTGACTTTCACCCCCACGGTCACCTTCTCTCCAACCGTCACTCTATCACCGGCCCCAACCAGTACAATTACGCCCACCCCTTCATGGACTCCGACTTTCACCTACACTCCCACGCCATCCGAAACACCCACAATCTCTCTCACACCCACCGAGACAGCCACCCCTGGCCCCTCGTTGACTCCAACCATATCACTCACCCCTTCTCACACTCCCACTCCAACTCGCTCTCTGACCCCCACCCGAACCAACACCCGCACCCGCATTCCTACCTTTACCCATACCCCTTCTAAAACACCCACCATCACACTCACCCCCACGATGACCTTCACCCCCACCCCGCCAGTGACTCACCTGCGGATTACAAAGCCCGGCCTGGAATCTAAGGTCCATTCTCCGATCCCATTCGAGGCCTTCACCCTGGCTGGAGATGACGGTTTGGTCCATATTGACCTGCTCGGAGAGGATAGCCGGGTGATCACATCCCTTGCGCTGGATTATCGCCAGTATCGCGGCACCAGCTTTTGGATTGATCCCAAGATTTATTTCAGCATCACTGCCGCTGCCGAAACGGGCCGGCTGCTCCTTTATATAAACGATCTGTTCGGACGCAAGATTGCTCTGACTTCCGTGGATCTGATCCTGATTTCCGTCGGTGATAACGAAATCAATCCTCCCTATCTCTATTGGGAACCTTACCTGATCCGTTATCCAGCGGTGGAACAGGTGATCCAGGGCGGCACAGTACCACTGGTCGGTCTGGCCCGTCCGGTGAATGATCAACCATTGATCATCGAGTTAATCGATGAACATGGAAATGTAGTCGGCTCCACCCAGATCCATGTGGATCCACCCCGGGGAGATCTCAGTCACACCCCCTTCCAGGTGGGTATCCCTTACACCATCAGCGCCCGGACTCCGGTACGCCTCACCATCCGCCAGGAGAGTGACCAGCGCATCCCAGGAACCATCCAGCTCGTTAGCCGTCCGATTATCCTGGATCCGTGAATTAGTACGCTCCTGATTCTTTATAGAAATTCGGATCAGTCGGAGTCTGGCCGGAAGGATCCCAGACATAAACCCAATCGCCGACCTTGGCCCAATCGTATAACCAACGTGCGTCGCCAACAGACATATTCACGCAACCATGCGATTGAGGGTAACCAAGCCAGGCGCGCCAGTAAGCTCCATGCAGAGCGCGTGCACCATCATAATACATCGTCCAGGGAACGTCGGCCAGATAATAGAAATCGGACCGATCAGCGGCAAAGGCTCCACTCATCGTTTCACGTGGTTTCTTCTCCTGGATTTGGAACAATCCCGGTTTGGTGAAATAAGGATCAAGGCCACTTGCAATTAATGTTGCAAACAACAACCGGCCATCCTCGTAAACGCCAATGGTTTGCTCATAAAGGTTAACCTCAATCCAGCGATTGTTGTCAACTCCTGCCGGCGGAGTGATGTTCATCTCAAACTGGCGAATGTATCGGCGTTCTACCCATTCATTCAAGCCGATCATGTACCAGGTGGTATCTTTCGTTTTTTGTACATCGTAAATCTGCACAACCAGCTGGCGTGGCAACTCCTTGTCGATTACGGTTGCATCACGGTCTGGCGCTGATAATGGTTTGGTCTGTTCTACGATCCAGCCAAATGTAGTGCGGGGGTTCTGGCGAAAGAGCAATCCTTGAAAACGCAAGTAATCGGCTGGAGAAGCTCGTACCCATCCACCTCCAGGTAGAAGCAGGTAGTGTCCACCATTAATATCTACCCGTTGGCTGTAAGAGATAAACCTGAGCACACCTCCTTCAATAAAACGTACCGGGTTAGCGCTCATTGAAGCATCTTCAGGAGAAGCGTAAACAGCCGCAGGTTCGGTTGGCTCAATATTAATCTGGGCGTATCTAGTATCTACTTCGCTCAAACTGGGATCGGGACGAGTAGCTGGAAGAGGTTGAAAGGGGTACACAATTCCCCTCTTCGCCAGATTGGTCAAGAAGGCTGATGGTCCCATGGCCAGGCAGTCACCTGGCTCAGCAAGATAGATATCCGGTTGGCAGAGGACATCGCCGGAATATGGTTCTGAATTATCTCCCTCCTGTGCTGCTGCCGGAAGGGGTAGCGCAAGCACAGAAAAAAGTATTACAACCGTAAATACTACCATGAAGAAATTCTTCATTTACCCAGGTATAACCTCCAGAAAAGTAGACAAAATATTGTATCATATTCCAGGCATGTACTTATCAATCCATTAACAAAACAGCGAATGCTTCTTTTCTCAGCTTGACACAAATTTGCCACTGTGCTAAATTATTAATTAGTAGAAATACTCCCTGGTTCTCTTGAGGGAAATACGAGAAAAGGAGTGCCGCTTTGACAAAGTCACGCACCCAATTGATGGTTGAAAGGCTCCGCGAGCTTCAAGTCTCCTCTCCAGATATTGAAGCGTCTGCAATCGTGAGTGTCGATGGATTAACCATTGCATCTGCATTACCGCAGGGGGTTGAGGAAGACCGTGTTTCGGCGATGTCGGCTGCCATGTTATCCCTGGGTGAACGCATTGCAGGCGAGTTGGGGCGCGGCTCTCTAGACCAGGTTTATATCAAGGGAGAAAGAGGTTACGTTGTCCTCATGTCGGTGGGGGAAGACGCTGTGCTGACTGCCCTGGCCCGGGAACAGGCGAAATTAGGCTTAATTTTCCTGGATATGCGGCGGGCTGCTGCAGACCTGACAAAGCTAATATAGAGTCGGAACGCTATGGATCCTATACCGAAGAGTGGTCTCTACTATCCCAATAAAATAGCACGCATCGCGATACTTGCTCTCGAAGAAGTAATGGGCAAAAATGGCCTGAATGCCATATTGAACCTTGCCGGGTTGCCGCACCTAATCGATAATTACCCACCGGATAACCTGGACCGCCAATTTGACTTTTCTGACTTCTCTGCGATTGGCGGGGCGCTTGAAGAGATGTACGGTCCGCGCGGTGGTCGAGGATTAGCTCAACGGGCTGGACGTGCTACGTTTAATGATGCGTTACGCAACTTTGGCGCCCTGGCTGGCGTAGGTGACCTGGCATTCAAGGTGCTGCCGTTGCATGCCAAGCTACGAATCGGCCTACCGGCCATGGCAAGGATCTTTACCCAAACCAGTGACCAATATTCTACTGTTCAGGAATTCGATGAGTATTATGTATATACTATTCATCGATGCCCAGTCTGCTGGGGACGGCACACAGATCGACCGGCTTGTTTTATTGCCACAGGCCTGCTGCAAGAGGGTCTAAAGTGGGTATCCGGAGGCAGTGAATTCCGCGTTATCCAGACAACAGCGAAATCACACGGAGATCCCACCTGCGATTTTGTGATCAATAAATTACCTCAATCATAGGTATCCCAGTGACTGAACAGAAGGCAACTATCATGATCGTGGAAGACGATCTGGATATTGCGGATATGCTGAACGCGTATTTCCGGGTCCAGGGGTATGAGGTGATCACTGTCAACTGGGGTGAAGATGGGGTAAGAGCCTGCCAGATCAATCAGCCGGATCTGGTCATCCTGGATATCCGTTTACCGGATATTGATGGTTTTGAAGTTGCCCAACAATTGCGTACCAACCGTCGAACGAAAGATATTCCGATTATCTTTCTGACAGAAAAACGCGACCGGGCAGATAAGTTGAAGGGCTTGGGACTGAGCGCTGATGATTACATCACAAAACCATTCGACATCCAGGAATTACGCCTGCGCGCTCGAAACGCGATCAACAGGGCTAAAAGGGGATCTCTGACCAATCCGATCACTGGTCTTCCGGAAGGGAATCTGGTCGATGATCGTCTGACGCGTTTTTTAAACGAAAATGGTTGGAACTTGTTAGTGATTACCCTGGGTGGCTGGCAAAAATTCCACGAGGTATATGGGTTCGTAGCTTCAGATGATCTGCTACGCGCAGTGTCCTTGATGATCCAAAATACTTTTAAGGAATTCGGCAGTAAGGAGGATTTTCTTGGTCATCTGAAGGTGACCACCTTCCTGGTGGTCACACGTGTAGAGAATCTAAACGAGCTGAAAGACCGTTTACGCAAACGGCTTGAGCAATCGTTCGGCTTTTTCTATCGTCATCAAGATCGCGAGTCTGGCTTATTCCAAGACCAGCCTTTAACCATTCAAATTTCTGAGTTAACCGTAAACCCAGCTTCTATACATGATGTGAACCAGCTCAAAAAAGAGCTGGAACGACTTTTCCCTTAGGCACTTTGAAACTAACCATTGTCATTCCTACCTATAATGAGGTGGAGAATCTTCCCAAGCTGATTCCCGCCTTGTTTGATTTATCCCTTCCAGAGCTCAACATCCTGGTGGTCGATGATGGAAGTCCGGATGGCACCGGTCAAATCGCTGATGAATTGGCCTCGCACCAACCGAAACGATTACAGGTCATGCATCGGGAGGGGAAAATGGGCTTGGGAAGTGCATATATCCAGGGTTTTCAATATGCCCTAAAACATGGCGCACAGGCCGTAGGACAAATGGATGCAGATTTTTCACATCCGGTTGCCAAAGTGATTGAGCTGGTTCAAGCGCTCGAACGGGCAGATATTGCTGTCGGCTCGCGCTATATTCCAGGCGGAAGCCTGGATGAAAATTGGCCTTTCTGGCGAAAAGGGCTATCTACCTGGGGCAATTTTTACTCTCGTAGCATTCTAAGAATCCCCTTGCACGATATGACCGGTGGTTTCCGGCTATGGCGGCAGAATGTTCTAACTAGCATGCCGCTCGAGCGAATCCGTTCGAACGGCTATATTTTTCAGGTGGAGATGGCTTACGTCGCTCATCGCCTGGGATTCAAGTTCTTCGAAGTTCCAATCCACTTTGCAGACCGCCGCTGGGGAAAATCCAAGATGTCAGTTCGTATCCAGATTGAGGCTGCCATACGAGTATGGCAGCTTCCATTGATTTACCGGGACCTCAGGCCACGTCAGGCTTGATTTTTCTCCTATCTCTTAAGTAGTTGGTGGAATTTTTACCTGAAGCCTGAAAAGACTTCCGTCATCCTCCCCCATTCTTCGAGGCTGAGTGTTTCGGCTCGCCTGTGCGAGTCAATCTTTGCATTCTGTAAAAGGCTTTCTACCTGCGCTGGAGACCAATTCAAACCACGAGAGAGCGCATTCCGCAACATCTTCCGTTTTTGATTGAAACCTGCCTTGGCCAGCGTAAAAAAGTCATCCAATCGCTCAGCAGGGATACGCGGTTGGGCAAGAAGGTCAACGCGCACCACACTCGAATCCACTTTGGGGGGTGGGTAGAACGCTCCGGCCGGGATGTGCGCTATCACCTGAGGTAGACCGTATACCTGAACACTTAACGCTAACAAGCTCATATCGCCGGGATCAGCACAGATCCGTTCAGCTACCTCACGCTGCACAGTCAGAACTAAACGAGCAGGCTTGAGGCGCGCCTCCAGCAAGTGACGGATAAGCGCCGATGTGATGTAATAAGGAATGTTTGCCACGACCATATATCCTGGTTCTAATATCAGATTGGCTGGATCGAGCAGCAGGATATCCCCCTGGATAACCGTCACGTTGGACCAGGTAGAAAGTGTCTGGCGAAGCACAGGCACTAAGGCCGAATCTAACTCGACAGCTATTACCCTGCGCACCGTCACCGCCAGGTAACGGGTCAGGCTGCCAAATCCTGGGCCGATCTCAAGTACCGTTGCTTCATCTGGAAGCTCCGCGGCGTGGATAATACGTCTCAGAGCAACTGGATCCACCAGGAAATTTTGACCCAGGCTTTTCTTGGGTCTTAACTGGTGCATCTGCATCAATGAAACCACATCTAAGGGCGGTAAATCTAAGGTAGGATCCATTGAATAGTGTCCGGCACCGGTGTCAGGAAGTACAAGGTGACGTCCTGGTGCCAGGGCTGAAAATCATCCTCGCCATAACCTAAATCAACCAAGAACTTGTCAGGGATTCCGGCTCCAAAGTCACCAATCACTCCTTCGCCATACCCCGGAACGTAGATAAGCAGTCCAGCCAATTGGCGGTAATAAGCGCTGGCTACTCCCACCACACCTTTTTTGAGTTTCAAACCACTAGCAGTCTTGTCCGAGCAACCAGGGGGGCCCTGCCGGCAAGGTGAGTACGAAGTCGCGTAAGCCGGGATTACCCGCCAATACTTGATCTGTCCACCCGGTGTATCCAATGTTCGGATGACTACCTTGGTGCCATAGCCAATCTTCTCTGATTTTGGCTCTGCGACCACCCACTCTGCGTCCACCTGCCGAGAGACTTCTACACCATCCTCGAGGCGGATCCGCTGGCGAGCAACTCGGATACCTGCCTGACCGGCCTCTAATACCCGGCGTTGGTCGAGTTCCAAGTCTGGGTCAGGCACATATTCGCTTTGAAAAGGGAGCAGCGTTTGGTTTATGATTACCTTTTCCTGTACCCGAATCACCCGGATTGCACCATCTTTCGGAAGCGGCTTGGCTTCTCCAGGAATGCTATAATCCATCCCTTGCAAGGTAATTCCCGCTTCCGCCAGTGCTTGACCTACTGAACCTGCTGCTGATGGGATGCGAATCTCTCGCCCGGCAGACCGGATGGTAAGCAGAATGGCCCGGGTAACTTCGACAGTCATCGAATTTTTCAACGGGGTATCAGCCGACAAAGATAATCGATCCGCAGCAGTAAGGACCACTCCATGCTGCCAAAGAGCTGCTATCACGCCTGACGCAGCAGAGTAAAACGTTCCAGTTTTGCTATCCTCGATCAACTGCACGGCAATTGCCGGTCGTACCTGCAGAAAAAAGGAAGGAGCCGGTGGCAATGGATAATCCGGTGGCAACGGCAATCCATTCCAATACAGTTGATCTTGAGGAAAAAGCCGAATCCCTGCATGCAACAATAGATTCCCAGGAAGATGGTCCAGACTGAGGAATGGTTTTGAAAGTCCCCGAACAGGGTGATAGATTTGGACCTGACTGGACCTGTCAAGCGTGATCACTGCCCGCCAGCCCGCCCAATGGTTATAGGGCGGCATTAATTGGTCAGAAGGTCCAACTAAAAATCCAGCCTCCTGTAGAATCTGGCCTGTGGTAAGGGCACGACTATAAATCACCCGGCGCTGGCCATCAATTATCAAAAGAACCGGGCGTGATGCACCCAGGTAAACCAAAAAAAGACCGGTAATTACTGAAATAATTGAGACCAGACACCCTACGCGTCTATGCATGATGCTACACTGCGATCCAACTCATGCCTTAAAAATCACACTTTTACCATTGATATTACCATAATATATCAGCCTGTAGTCATTGAACGAAGCATAAGAAACGTAAAGAACCTCTTTTCTTCCCGAAAAAGGGATAAAAAGAGGTTCTTTGCCACAATAAACCTGTGCCGAGAGCCAGAATCGGACTGGCGACACCGCAATTTTCAGTCGCGTGCTCTACCAACTGAGCTATCTCGGCATCCTATTCCCTTTCGGGCTGGATGTAGAAAATTTTACCGTTATGCCTTCCGGATGTCAAGTATATGGATCCGGGCTAGCGAGTAATGGTTTGACATTCTCCGAGTGCAAGGCTAAAATGGAATAAAATCTTCCACCCTATTTTTGTTGTCTGGGGAGCTGTTGTGAGTAAATGGTCTGAGAAATATGTGATCGGACTAACTGGGAACATTGCCACCGGAAAAAGTGTGGTTCGCAAGATGCTGGAGCATCTGGGGGCTTATGGTATTGACGCAGATGCTCTCGCACACCGTGCAATTGCCAAAGGCGCACCGGGCTATCGCCCAGTGATCGAAACCTTTGGCAAGTGGGTGGTTGCCCAAGATGGCGAAATAGACCGTAGTCGTCTGGCAAGGGTGGTGTTTGCTGACCCGCAGGCATTAACCCAATTGGAGAGCATCATCCATCCCCTGGTTGAACAGGCGATTGGCATTTTGGTACAACGAGCTCCACAGCGCGTGATTGTCATTGAAGCGATCAAACTGTTAGAAGCAAACCTGAATAAATCTTGTGATAGTATCTGGGTGACCTATGCACCCCCTGAAATCCAGATGACTCGTCTCATCCAGGGTCGCAAGATGAGCGAAAGTGAGGCACGCCAGCGTATTGCTGCCCAACCATCCCAGGAGGCTAAACTCGCAGCCGCAAATATAGTCATCCGGAATACTTCATCCTTCACTGAAACATGGAAGCTGGTCAATACCGCCTGGCAGAGATCAGTCCCCGCTGAGGTCGAAGCTATACCAGTCACTCCAATGCCCAGCAAAGTACGTCCTGAAGGGGAAATGACAGTTTTACGCGGACGGCCGCGCCATTCCACCGAAATCGCTGAGTTGCTGAACCGTATCTTGAAACCCCGCCCCTTGCTCAACCAAGAAAATGTCATGGCTGCCTTTGGTGAAAAAGCTTTCTTCTTGTTGCAGGTGGGTTCCAGGTCATTCGGATTAGTCGGTTGGCAGGTAGAGAATTTAGTTTCCAGGGCCACCGATGTGGTGCTTGATCCACAAATTTCCCCTGCCCAGGCGCTACCCGCCCTACTCAATGAAATGGAACGGGCATCGAAAGATCTTCAATGCGAAGCAGCTTTGGTATTTGTCAAACCCGATTTGGTAAATGTGGACAACATCTGGTCGAACCTGGGCTATGAACAGTTAGAGCCAGATAGATTGGAAGTGCGCGCCTGGCAGGAAGCCGCGAGAGAATCGATGCCTGCCGATACAATCATGTTTTTTAAGAAACTCCGTCAGGACCGTATCCTGCGGCCGATCTAGGCGGTCTGTATGCTATGGTTATAAATTGCTGTGCCTGAATTAATTAACGAACTTTCTTTCTTATACCAACGACTCACCTGGCTAAGTGTTCTCGATATTTTCCTGGTAACCACTGTCATTTTTCTCATCCTCCAGATGGTGCGCGACACCCAAGCTACTGTGTTGCTTCGGGGAGTCATTCTTTTAATCATCTTACTCAGCCTGCTGACCAGTTTAGTAAATCTGCCTGCCTTTTCTTGGCTGATAAAGACCACTTTGCCTGCCCTGCTGTTAGCTATCCCGGTCATATTTGCCCCTGAGATCCGTCGGGGCCTGGAGCGTTTAGGAAGAGCAGGATCCGGCCCTCTCTTCTGGCAGGGAGATCGGCTTTCTACTCAAAAGATGCAGAAGACCATCCACGCAGTCGTAACTGCCGCAGCACGCCTTTCTGCTCGACAACATGGTGCCTTAATTATCCTGCAACGCGCCGTGAACCTGGATGAATACATCTTCACGGGAGTAAGATTGGAAGCCGATGTCACAATGGAGTTGCTGTTGCAGGTGTTTTATCCCAATACACCGCTGCATGATGGAGCAGTAATCATTGTCGCAAATAAAATCGTCGCTGCTTCCTGTGTGATGCCTCTTTCCTCAAGTGGAATCCTGAACCGAGTTGCTGATCGAAAGATGGGTCTGCGTCATCGCGCCGCACTTGGCATTTCCGAGGCCAGTGATGCGATTGCCGTAGTTGTCTCAGAGGAGACAGGTTCTATCTCGATTGCACACAGTGGCCGCATCATCCGCAGGTTGGATAGCGAGCGGCTAGAAAATATCCTATTGGCCTTTTATCGACCAACTGAAATCAACGTGAGCCCGTTCAACTTGTTGGAACGCTTCCGGCGAAGATCCGAAGCGAGTAATCGCCAGGAGGATTGATGCTTCCTTTACTACGGAACCTGGCTAGGAACCTTCCCACTTTTCTATTAGCCTTCTTGCTGGCAGTAGCAGCATGGATTTCGGCTGTGACCGCCTCTGATCCCACCGAAGAGCGCGTGTATCCTCGCGCGGTGCCTTTGGAATTGATTGGGCAGGACCCCGGTTTGTTACTTGTCAATGAAGTACCCTCACAGGTGTCGTTGACTCTCAGCGCTCCCCGCTCCATCTGGGATAAGTTGACCAATGAACAAATTTCAGTTCAGGCAAAAGCCGATCTATCCAGTCTTGGTCCAGGGGAGCACACTATCCCCGTCCAAATAACAATCGGCATCCGGCCCGTAGAAATCGTCTCTTATACTCCCCGGACATTAAATATTACCCTGGAAGCACTTGCCACAAAAATTTTACCGATCCATCTGGTAGAGCGCGGTGACCTGGCGATTGGGTATCAGGGTGGGCCAACCACACTAGATCCAACAAATGCCACAGTGACCGGTCGAGAGTCACTTGTCAACCGGATCCAAGAAATACGGGCAAATTTGGACCTTAATGGGGCCAAAGAGAATATTAACCGTTTACTCAATCTTTTTGCTGTCGATGCAAGTGAAGTAGTCGTCTCAGGGGTCACCATTACTCCTGATCGTGTTAACGTCAGTAAGGAAATTTCTCAACGAGGTGGCTACCGTAATGTGGTGGTCAAAGTAATGGTTGCTGGTCAGGTCGCCAGTGGATACCGGGTGACCAATATTTCTGTCTTTCCGCCCACCGTTACAGTATTTTCTGCGGATCCCCGGCTGGTTGATAACCTTCCTGGGTATATAGAAACCACCACTTTTGACCTGACCAATATAAAAGATGACCAGGAGGTCTTCTTACGCTTGAACCTACCTCCCGGAGTCTCCCTGGTCGGGCTGGAGGAAGTGCAAGTACAAGTGGGAATTGCTGCCATCGAAGGCAGTGTCACCCTCACGAATATGCCGGTACAGGTCATTGGATTGGATCCATCGCTGGATGCCAGCCTTTCTCCAGATCGAATAGATGTCATCTTATCTGGACCACTACCGGTTCTTGATCAGCTAACAGCCCGGGATGTGCGTGTGGTAGTCGACCTAACTGGTAAAACGTCGGGTACCTATCAGATCACACCGCGGGTTGAATTCAATATTCCTGAATTGCGCGTCGAATCGATCCTACCAGGTTCGATCGAGGTTACCCTGGTCGAGAAGCCTCAAGAGACGATGACACCGACCATCAACCCAAGTAAAACCGTGACTCCGCAGCCTAACCCCACCCCGACACCCACAAAATAAGGATAGTCTTGTTTATGAGGAAATCCATCGTTGCCCTGGTCGGTCGTCCAAATGTCGGTAAGAGTACACTCTTCAATCGTTTGGCTGGTGAACCGTTGGCGATCGTAGACGATATACCAGGCACCACACGCGATCGGTTGTTTGCCCAAGCGGAATGGAATGGGGTTGTATTTGATATCGTTGATACGGGAGGAATAGATCCAACCTCCGGGCACAGCCACCCACTCTCCGTGGGATCTGCCGACTATATCCGCCAGATCCGCGACCAAGCCGAAATAGCCATCCAGGAAGCTGATGCAATACTCTTCTTGACAGATGCTGCGAGTGGGGTGACTCCAGCAGACCAGGAAGTAGCCGACATTTTACGGCGTAGCCAAGAGTTGCGCCAGGGTAAGCTCCATCCACCTATCCTATTGGTAGTTAACAAAGCAGATGGCCAGAGATTGCGGTTGCAAGCATCGGAATTCTACGAACTGGGTATGGGAGATCCTTACCCTATCTCCGCTTTACACGGGACAGGCACAGGCGATCTTCTGGATGCGTTGGTATCGGCATTGCCCGCCTTTGAAGAAGAGCCAGAGACTGACGTGGTGAAAATCGCCATCGTTGGAAAACCAAATGTCGGAAAATCAAGCTTGCTCAACCGCCTGGCCGGTGAAGAACGTTCCATTGTCAGCCCTATTGCCGGTACAACTCGCGATGCAATTGATACTCAGATTGACTTCGGCGGACTTCCTGTTGTTCTCATCGATACCGCCGGCATCCGCCGTCGTGGACGAATCGAACCGGGGGTAGAAAAGTACAGCGTGATCCGCTCAATGCGTGCCATCGAACGGGCTGACGTAGCACTCTTGATGATTGATGCAGTCAGCGGAATCACCGCTCAGGATGCTCATATAGCTGGTTTTATCCTGGAATCCTGGAAAAGCACCGTCGTGCTGGTCAATAAATGGGACGCCGTTGAAAAAGACAACTCAACGATGAACGTTTTTACCCAGAAACTACGACAGGAGTTGAATTTCATGGATTATGTCCCAATATTGTTTATCTCTGCAAAAACCCGTCAGCGTGTTGACCAGGTTCTGCCAATGGCGCTCCGTGTTCAGGAGGAGCGCCTGGTTCGTCTGACTACCTCACAGCTCAACCAAATCCTTCAAGAAGCTCAAGATACCCATGCTCCCACTTCACACGCCGGGCGTCCATTACGAATTTATTATGGTACCCAGGTGCGCAGCGATCCACCGACCTTTATGCTGTATGTCAACGATCCTAAGTTGGCGCATTTTTCCTATCTCCGTTTTATTGAGAATTGCATCCGACGGAAATATAGCTTCATCGGAACCCCAATCCGACTGGTTTTGAAGCCCCGTCATTGATCAAACCGGCTGATGTTTGGACAGGCCATCCTGGCAGTGCGTTCTTTACAACTAATGGATCTGGTGACCCAAATGAGTGGAAGTGTTCAATCCCACTCGATGATTATCGCTCCATCTTGAAAGACGTTTCCGCAGCTTTCTCTACCCTCGTTTCGTGTCCTGTCCCAACTCATGTCTGAACTTCAGCTAGAGAGATCAAAATAGACTTTTTGGACTTAGAGATAAAGAGAGATGACAATTCTTGTAACAGGCAGTTCTGGCTTTATTGGAAAATACGTGGTTAAAGAGCTTGCCCAACGAGGTGTGAGGGTTGTTGGATTGGATATTTTACCAACTAAAGAAAAAACTCTCCATAACGATTTTCGTCCTTGTGATATTTGTGATCAAAATGCATTGCTAAATACTTTAATAAATTTCCAGCCAGATACTGTTTTCCACCTGGCAGCTTGCACCGATTTAGATGGCAAGTGTATCCAGGATTATTCAGCCAATTTTGAGGGCGTGAGAAACCTGATGGCCGCCATTCGCCAGACCCCCCAGGTGAAACGCTGCATTTTCACCTCTTCGCAGTTGGTTTGCCGCGTCGGTTATCCTCCCAAACACGACCTGGATTTCCAACCGTCCACCCTGTATGGCGAGAGCAAGGTCTTAGGCGAGCACCTCATCCGGGAGGAAGATGGCGGGGGTGTGGAATGGTGCATCGTCCGTCCCACCACCATCTGGGGCCCTGGCATGAGTCCTCATTACCAGCGCGTCTTCCGCCTGATTGCTCGGGGATGGTATTTTCACATGGGGAATGGCAGGCTGCTGAAATCCTATGGATATGTGGGGAATACGGTCCACCAATACCTGAAGCTGGCCGAGGCTCCCGCATCCCAGATTCACCGGAAAGTGTTCTATCTGGCGGATTATGAGCCTCTTTCCTTGAAGGAGTGGCTGGATGCCATCCAAAGAGGCTTGGGCGCCCCCAAGATACCTGTCATCCCCTTGCCGTTGGCAAAGGCTCTTGCATGGATAGGGGATGGGTTGAACTGGGCGGGATTGAGATCGTTTCTATTCAACTCATTCCGCCTGAAGAATATTCTGACCGAGTACCAGTTCGATTTATCAGCCACCCAGGCTATCTG
>Ga0315268_10000577_pt1 | contig 43035 bp, 30 predicted proteins | sample C1_top_MG_FD_204535 | JGI IMG/M metagenome (GOLD analysis project Ga0315268, IMG submission 204535) | Sediment microbial communities from Yellowstone Lake, YNP, Wyoming, USA - C1_top | ecosystem: Environmental > Aquatic > Freshwater > Lake > Sediment | place: USA: Wyoming | collected 2017-08-01
GGGTTTCCTGACCTTGCTGATCATTTCCGCTGTGTGGGGCTGCTGCACCGTGTGGTCGTTGGAGGTCTCCCCAGAGGGCATTCGATTCGTCCGGCTCTGCGGCGCGCCGAAGTTCCTGCGCTGGGACGAGATTACCGACATCTCCGAAGCCTCGCGCAGAGACGTGGTGCTGCATGGTTGGTTGTGGCCGATGTTCCCACCGCGCGAGATGAGTCCGACGCTTTCGGCGTTGGGGCACTTCCGGATTCGCTGGGACAGCGGCGTCGCCTACTTTCCACCGGCACATCCTGACGAGTTCAGGAAATAGATAGACGAATTCAGGACACCAAAGGCGGGCTGACCAGTGCGTTGGAAGCGTGCCTGAATCCCTGGGATCGCACCATAACGTTGAACATTTGACGGGCCAGCTTCACGTGGCGGGCAGCCAACTCCTCACCCGCCGGGGTTCAAGCAGGTAATGCCCTTTTGGTTCAGTTGCCTGAGCCTTGCCAGAGGCATTGGTTTGGCGCGAGCTCAAGGCGCTTTCCGTTGATGCGCGCGACCACTGGCTCTGCGCGAAAGTTGTAAAGGCAGCGGCCCCGGGCAAAGAGATAGAGGGCCACGCCGGCGGGGGCCTCGAAGCGGAGCCCGATCGGTTCCAGGAGCGGCTCGCGCAGACGGTCGGCCAAGGCCTGCGGGATTTCCGGCAGCCCGCGCCGTTTGGGGGCGAGCAACCACTCCCCAACGTCCCGGAAGTCCTGTTCGGCAAACGTGCGCACGTTGAGGACCAGGATGCGGCCTTTGCCGGAGCGCCGCGTGGTGAGCAAAGGGAGCGGTTGGCCGGCCACGCCCGCCGTGATTACGACTTGGCTCTCGCTGGCGCGCAGACTCGCGTCAACCTCAAGCTGCGCCGGGAGCGGGATGGCCGTCTGCCCGGCGCGGGCTTCTGCGGCCGACGCCGGCACGCTGGCAGGCCCCACTTCAACGCCGGCGAGTCGGCTGGCCCACTGGCCCGCGCGGCGAACGAAAGCCGGCGTGAAAACGAGCGTCGCCCCGCGCCGCAAGTGCCGCTCCACCCGGCGGCCAATCTCCAGGTCGGCCGCCGCCTGCGCGCCCAGGAAAGCGACGCGCGCGGACTCAGGATATTGCGCCACCGGCACGATGGGCAGCCCGATCATGCCCAGGTAGTCCATCAGGTAGAAGTTCTCGTCGGCGTCGCTATGCGGCGGTTTGTAGAAAGCGATGCCCTCCCGGCGCTGGCCGCGCACGCGCCGTGCCAGCTCGCCCAACTGCGGCCAGCGGCGGGCCAGCAGTGCGTCACCCGGATGGCCTGCCATCAAGTCTCCCAAGTGAAAGAGGGTCAGCTCGCGCGCGCCGGCCAAGACGCTCCCGTAGGCCTGGTTGACGAAGTCTTGGGCGCTGCACTCGATGTGGTCGAACCATGCGCCCACCACCTTGTCGCCGCCAATCGAGGCCAGCCAGCAAAAGTTCATGTAGCCTTCGGTCGGCTGGACGAAACCCATCCGCTGGGTCTGCGGGTCGCGCACCTCGGTGCCCACCCAGACCTGGTCAAACTGCGCCGCCATGCGGGGCGGGTCGTAGCCGAAGAGGTGGAAACGGTCGTACCATTGCGGGAATTTCACGATCAAGCGCGCGCCGGGCCGCGCGGCTTGCGCCGGCTCAGTGAGCGAAGGCCCGACAAGCGAGACGAGCAGATCGCGCCGATATGCCCCCCAGGTTCGCTCCCCGCGCGCGCGTTCGGACGCCGGCGAGGTGTCCGCCGTGCAAAAGAAATCATCCACAATCAGCTCGCTGAACAGCGGCGCGTTCTCGGTGAAGAACCCGGCCAGGTCTCGGCGGGTTTTGGGGTCTTCCCAGTTCAGCCAGTCGAGACCGCCGTTCTGGCGCTGGCCGAAGGTGCGGCCGGGAACGGTGGCGATGCCCCCGGCGGCGCGCATCTTTCTGGCCGTGAAGAAGTCGCGGACTTCGGCCAAGGCCTCGGGCGACACGTACTCATCCCCGCGCCGGCCTTCGAGGAAAAGGCGCGAAACGCCCAGGCGCTGGACGACTTCCAGGGTCTTTTCCCTGCCGCTGGCCGTGCCGAGATAATGCCGCACGTCGCCGGCCGTGGCATAGACGCTGAGCTGCAACGGTTGTTCGGCGGCAGCCAAGGGTGACGCGCCCAAGCTGACAGCAAAACCCAGCGCCCAGAGACGAAACATGGCGGAGATTTGCCTAAAAGACCCGGCGATGACAAGGGCGAAAACCCACACAGAGTCCAGGCGGGCACGCGACGGAATTCTTCCCGTGCCGGCGGGTGTGAATGAGAATCGCCCCATCACCCGGCACTTTTCAACTTGTGAACCGGCGGGCGGCCCGCGATAACTGGCTTGGCGATGAACATACTTGACGATTTGCGATGGCGCGGCCTGCTGGCTGATTGCACCGACGAAGAGGAATTGGCCAAACGCGTCGCCGCCGCCCCCATCGTGCTCTACTGCGGGTTTGATCCCTCGGCCGAGAGCCTGCACGTCGGCAACCTGGTGCCGCTGCTGGCGTTGCGCCGCTTCCAACTCTTTGGGCATCATCCGATTGCCGTCGCCGGCGGGGCCACCGGGCAGATCGGCGATCCGAGCGGCAAGACCGTCGAACGGCAGTTGATCACCAAGGAAACCCTCGCCGCCAACATCGCCTGCCTCAAGGAGCAACTCCGCCGCTTGCTCGACTTCGAGACGCCCGCCAACCCCGCCCGGTTGGTGGACAACGCCGACTGGACGGCCCCGGTGAGCTACCTCGATTTCTTGCGGGACATCGGCAAGCATTTCTCCGTCAACGTGATGGTCAGCAAGGAGAGCGTCCGCTCGCGCATGGAGGACCGGGACGCCGGCATTAGCTACACCGAGTTCAGTTACATGCTCCTGCAGGCGTTCGACTTCTACTACTTGCGCAAGGAGTACAATTGCGAACTGCAAATCGGCGGCAGCGACCAGTGGGGCAACATCACCGCTGGCATAGACCTCTGCCGCAAGAAGCTCGCCGCCGGCGCCTTCGGCCTCACCTTGCCGCTCATCACCAACGCCGACGGCACCAAGTTCGGCAAAACCGTCGCCGGCGCCGTGTGGCTCGACCCCAGCAAGACCAGCGTCTATCGCTTCTACCAGTTCTGGATTCGCACCGATGACCGCGACGTGGTGCGTTACCTCAAGTACTTCACCTTCCTGGGCCAGGGCGAAATCGAGGCGCTGGCCAGACAACACGCGGAGCGGCCCGAAGATCGCGCGGCGCACAAGGCCCTGGCCAAGGCCGTGACCGAGCTAATCCACGGCCCAGCGGCGACCCTCGAAGCCATCCGCGCCAGCGAAGTCCTTTTCGGCGGCGGCCTGGAGGGGGTGTCTGAGGCGAGTTTCAGCGAGCTCGTCGGCGAAGTTCCGTCCAAAGACATCGCGAAGGAAAAACTTGAGGGGGCCGGGCGGCCGCTCATTGAGCTGTTGGTCCACAGCGGCCTCTGCCCCAGCAAAGGCCAGGCGCGCAAGGAGATTGACGGCGGGGGCATCTATGTCAACAACGTGCGCCAAGCCGGCTGGCAGCGCAACATCACCCAGGCCGACCTGCTCTTCGGCCGGCGCCTGCTCTTGCGCAAAGGCAAGCGCAACTACGTCATCCTGACCGCCACGTAGCCGAAGCGCGGCGGCGGCTTCTCCCTCTCCCTTTGGGAGAGCGCCGGGGTGAGGGGGCATTGCGGATTTGCGATCTGCCCTCGACGGGGTCCGGTGGAGGTGGGCCGTCGGCGTGCCGCTGAACTGCGCAACGGCCACGCTGCCCGCGCCGGGCCACCGGCAACTCCCCGGATGCCCTTTATGGTCGCAAAAGCAGCGTGCGATAGAAGCGCAACGGGTAATTCGTCGCCAGTGTATCTGTGAACACGAAAGGCGCCTGGTTGGTCTGGAGGCTCAGCCAATTCGTGGCCGCCACGTTGGTTGCGGCTTGGACGACGTAATTGTCGCTGCTCACGTCGCTTTGTTGAAAAACGAACGCGCCGTTGGAATAGAGCCACCCGCGCAACAGGACGGAGCCTGCAGGCCAAACCTTCACGTAGGCACCATTGCTGACGTTCGTGCCATAGCTGTTCCAGGCCGCCAAGGCATAAACGCCGGTCTCGTTCGTGCTTGTGGCCTGGAGGGTGTAGTTCGTGGAGGTGGCGTTGAGAATGTTGCTTCCGTTGCACTGCCACTGCAAGGACGGGGTTGGCGAGCCGATGATGTCCGCGGTCAAAGTGAGACTGTAGCCGATGATGACATCACCGCCCACCGGCTGGCGCGTAATGACCGGGGTGGACGGCAGAATCTGGCCTCGAACAAAGCCGTTTGGGGATTCATTCGATGTAGCCTCGACATACCAAAGGCCGGAGCTTATTTGGGCCACCTGTTCGGTAGTCAGCACGAGGTCAACGTACCAAAAGCAGGAGCCCGGATCCCAAGGAGGGTAAGGGACGGACCCGCCCACGGGTCCAAGATCGAAAATGATTGGCCCAGTCTTGCCAATGCCTGCCGGGCCGCGAATGGAGGCGCGTGCGGACCAGGGGAAGCCGTCGTAAGGGAACCTGATGAACCCTGACAAGCGCTGCCCGGCCAGGATTAAGTCGCCCGTCCCGGCCAAGCCACACTGGTTCGGCGGCACCTCCTGCAAGCCGGTCACGGGGAACGTGAACTGGACCATTCCTTCGGCTTGCGCAACCAAGCCGAAAATCAACGCGGAAAGCAAACGGTCGGTTCTCATCATGGTCCTCTCCGTCTCTCTATGGTACAAACAACGTGCGAAAGAAGCGCTGCGGATAGTTCGTAGCCAGAGGATCGGTGAATGTATAAGGGACGCGGTTGGTCTGGATCGAGACCCAATTGGTGCTCCCTATGTTGGTTGTGGCCAAGACAATGTAATAGTAGTTTGTCACGTCGGTTTGGTGAAACTGGAATTGGTTGTTCGTATAGACGCAACCCGACAGGGGCGTCGCCCCCGATGCCCAGACCTTGACGTAGGCCTCGTCGCTGAGGTTGGTCCCGTACGTGTTCCAGGCCAGCAGCGTGTAGATTCCCGTCTGATTGGTGCTGGTGGGCTGGAACGTGTAGTTCGTGCCCGTGGCGCCCGCGATGTTGGTCCCGTTGAAGCGCCACTGGAGGGACGGAGTCGGCGAACCAATTACTTCCGCGCTCAGAGGCACGCTGTAGCCAATGATCACGTCTCCCCCGACGGGTTGGCGAGTAAACAACGGCGCAGTCGGCTCATCCAGGGTCAGAATAACGTCCCCATGCCAGGTCGCTTCGGCTGCCACGGCGATATAATAATTGGTCCCGGCGATTGCCTGGAACCGCAGCTTCGGCGCGCTCGGAGAATTCTCCTGAATGCGGCCCGGCCTCCAGCCCGGGCTGCCAGACCCTCCATCGCCAGAGCCCTCGCCGGGAAAACCGAGTTCGGCTTTCTCCACCAGATTTGTCAGCGCGCTTCCGGTGTACACGGCCAGGGCGGGAGTGAAAGCGCTCCCGTAAGTGCTGATGCTCACGCTTCCCGTGACCGGCGCCGTCCATCTGAACCAAACCGAGCCGTACTCCTCATTGTCAGCGATCGGCGAGGGCTCTCCGGCCTCCTGAGCCGTCCGAATGAAGCTATTGGTCACTGTTACCAACAGTCCGGAAAGTTGCGTGGAGTTTGTGAACTTGTCGTTCGGTGAAACCGGCACCTTGACTTGCGCCCACCAAAGGCCCCACCGTCCGCTGGTGCAGTTGGTCACGTTGCCCACCGGGGTAGCGGCATATTCCTGCAAGGTCCATAAATCGGCGTCATTGAGGCCATCCACGACCGAGCAGCTCTCGTCGCCCCACCGGACCTGGGCATTCGTTGGGTTTTGCGCCCGGAAATAGACCCCCTCCCCAGCATGGAAGGTTACAGGGCTGCGGAAAGTCTTGATGTCGTCGAAAAAGGCGTGGAATGAATAACTGGCGCTCGCATACTGGGTCGCAGAGAAGGACGAGTAGCCGGGGAGCACATCGTTAAAACGATTCACGGCAATGCTCGGATAGGCATAAAAGACGTTACCATTCGGCTCGTCCACTCCGCCGAAGAACACAGACCCCGAGCCGGGCCTGATCACCCACCATTGGGCCGCGGTGCGCGTCGGGTTCGCAGCCGGAAGAAACGCGGTCTGAGCGCACCAGATGTAGCCGTTGCGATAAACGGCGCTTTGAAACCGGTCATCTGCACAATGGATCTTCTTTGTCGAATTAGTTTGCGGGGCAAAGTTCGCTTGCCCAGCCGGCCACGGGCCCCAGGTCTGGTTGATTGTGTAGTACTCGTAATTAGTAGGCCCAGCGTTGTTCAAAACCTCGGATCCGACGGGACCCGAAATGCTAAGGAGACGCAACCAACCGGTGGCGCTATAATTTCCGTTTACGCTCTGAACCAGGTAAACCTTGTCGAAATTGGCGTCGTAGGTGGACACCGGCTTCTCGCTCTCGCCCCAGACCGGAGCGGCGAAAGCACGCACAAAAAGCTTTGGGGCGGAAAAGCCGCCAGCGTAAAGGTTGGTCTTGTTGAAAACCCAGATGTGCGAGCCGTAGAAGCCTCCCGAGCTGTTCGTGTACATGTTCGCCTGCAAGACGAGCCAATCCTTGTTGAACCCCAGTTGTGGATGGTCCGCCCAACGAATGCTGTTGATGTCTGCCTTGACCCGCCGCAGGTTCCAGCCTCTCGTAGGATCGCTGGTAAGGGAGACCCCGATCAAAACGCCAGAATTCGTCGAGGCTCCATCGACCGCGGCGGAGCCCACCCAGCGGTGCCCGCAAGGATCGTATTCTAGCTGGGGGTCAAAGACATTCGAGAAGGCACCGATGTTGGTGGAGGACCAGAAGGCCTGTAGCAATATCCGGCTGATTTCTGCCCCGCCCCGTGTCTGGATTCGGACTTCAGTATTGGCCATCGTCATGATGTTACTTGGGCCAACCGCGCCTTGAGCAGTGGGCGGAATCCACGTGTTATTGTCTGTCAGGCCGCAGAAGTTGGTGTAAGGGTCCGGAGAGGCAAGTGCCGCCGGGGTGTAGGGCAGGGCCGGCATCACGCTCATTAGCCGCACGCGTCCCCCTGCATTGGTTAAGACCTGAAGCTGCGGAACCGGCATGTATGGAACCTCCTGACCCTGCAGCGGCAATAGGAGAAGCGCCATGGCGATTCCAGCCAAACCGCGGACCATGCAGGGAACGCCTAAAGCTTTTGGGGCGTGTTCATGCGGTGCGTGGGTTGGCCGGGTTGCGTGTCGCGCGCTGCGGTGCCGGGCACAGGTTCGCCATTCGGCACTTTCATGGCAGTTACGATACGGCGGCTAGGCCGGCTTCGTCAAGCAGAGAATTCGACTTTTTCCTTTCTCCGTGCGGCTAGCAGGACTCCGGCTGGGCCTGCGGTGCCTACGGCAAACGCGCGCATGGTCCGGCCCCTACGGGGTCGGTTGATTTCGCCGCACGTATTCCGCAGGCTGGCGCCTGCGGCTATTCACGCGTCATCCCGTCGGGCTAGGGCTTAAGACGTGAGGCTTTTAACCGTGGCCTCCAGGCTGGGCACGTCGGCAACGTTGAGCGTCCGGGCGGTGGGGTCGATGCGCTTCATGAACCCGCTCAAGACCGTGCCTGGCCCGAGCTCAATGAACTTGGTGAAGCCTTGGGCCAGCAAGCAGCGCATCGAGGCTTCCCAGCGCACCGGGGCGGTCACCTGCTCAACGAGGCGGGCGCGGATTTCGTCGGGCGCGCCGTGGGGCGCGGCGGTCACGTTGGCTATCACGGCCACCCGCGGGTGCGCCAGCGGGGTCTGCGCCAAGGCCGCCTGGAGACCGGGTTGTGCGCCGGCCATCAGGCGGGAGTGAAAGGCCCCGGCCACCACCAGCGGAACCGCAGCCTTGGCGCCTTTGGCCTTGGCCAGTTCGATGGCCTTGGCAATTGCCTCGCTGGGGCCGGAGATGACAATCTGCCCGGGACAATTCAGGTTGGCGAGTTGGACTCCGGCGGCAGCGCAAAGCTCGCGCACGGGCGCTTCGTTCAACCCGATGATCGCCGCCATGGCCCCGCGCGTCGTTTCAGCGGCGGCCTGCATCAGTTGCCCGCGCAAGCGGACCACTTTGAGGCCGTCCTCGAAGCTCAACGCGCCGCCGGCGGCCAGGGCCGTGAACTCGCCCAGCGACAGACCGGCTGCCGCGCCAAACTGGAGCGACGGCGCCCGCTGCTTCAACAACTCAAACGCCACCCAGCCGACCAGGAAAACCGCCGGCTGGGCATTCTCGGTCTTGGTCAACTCTGCTTCTGGACCGGAGAAGCACAGCTTGGCCAGGTCGCAGCCCAGCACGGCATTGGCGCGCTCAAACCAATTGCGCGCGGCAGGATAGGCCGCGGCTAAATCCTTTCCCATGCCCACCGTCTGGGCGCCCTGGCCGGCAAACAACAACGCCATCTGGCTCGTCATGCGCGGTGATTAAACACCAAACGCGCCGGGCTTGGAAGCGCGAAACGTGATGCGTGAAGGTGAAACCAACCTGTCCCCACCGTGCTCACGAATCACGTTTCACGTTTCACGCTTTCCCACTACCGCGGCACCACCAGTCGCACCGTGACACCTCGGCCCGGCGCGGAGCTGAGCTCGCAGTGGCCGCCGACCTCAGCCAGCCGCTGCCGCAGGTTGGCCAGCCCGTGGCGGCCCTTGGCGGCCACATCTTCGGCGGCGGGCAACCCGCAGCCGTTGTCTTGGATTTCGAGCACGAACCTGGAGGGCTCGACCAGGAGGCGGACCGTGGCCTCGGTGGCCTTGGCGTGGCGCACGACGTTGGTAATGGCTTCCTTGACGGCCAGGAAGAGGTGGTGGCGGGCGTCTGGCGACAGCGGCCAGGGCGGCAATTGCGCCGGCACGTCCAGCCGGCAGGCCAGCCCCGCGACTGACAGGTATTCCTGGGCGTATTTGCACACGTAGGTCATCAGGCCCTCAAGCGTGTCGTTGGCCGGGTTCACCGCCCACACGATCTCGTCCAGCGCCCGGGTCAGGTTGCGGGCGGTTTGCGAGATTTGCCGGGCGTGCGCCTCGACTTCGGCCGGAGCGTCTTTGTCGTTGAGGGCCAGTTCGCTCAGGAAAGTAACCCGGGTAAGGCTGGCGCCGAGCTGGTCGTGGATGTCGCGGGCGATGCGCGAGCGCTCCTTCTCCACCGCCTCCTCCCGTCTGGCCCGCTCCAACTGGCGCCGGAGCTTGAGTGTGGAGAAGTAATAGACCAAGCCACCGACTGCCGCCAAAAAGCCGGCCCCGGCGCCACACAAGAACCACCACGTCCGCCAGAACGGCGGCTCGATGACCAGTGCCAGGCGGCTGCCTTTTCGGTTCCAGACGCCGTCTTGATTGCAGGCCAGCACCTGAAAGCGATATTGGCCCGGCGGCAGGCGACTGTAGCGGGCCGAGCGGTTGGGGCCGGCATCAACCCACGCGGTTTCGTAGCCTTCCAGGCGGTACTTGAATCGCACGCGGTCCGGCGCGGAGAAGTTCAGCGCGGTGTAACGGATTTCCAGTTGCTCCTTGCCGTAGGGCAAAACCAGCCGCCCCGGCCCGCCCACTTGCAGGAGGTTGGTGTTCTGCGGCTGCCCGTCCACGAGGATGGACTCGATGAGCACCGGGGGCGGATACGGGCTGGGCTTGAGCTGCGCAGGGTTGATCGAAACCAGGCCCTTGACGGTGGCGAACCACAGCCGGCCATCCGCCGTGCGCCAGGCCCCCGGCTGGCCGCCCACGGTGCATTCGCGCGTGGGCAAGCCGTCGGCCCGCCCGTAGCTGCGGCACTGCACGGCGTTGGTGGCGCCGCGGGCCAGCGCGTTGAGTTCCTCCTTCTTGACGCGCAACAGGCCCGAAGGCGAGCCCAGCCACAGATGCCCTTGGCCGTCCTCAAGGATGTAGCCGATGCTGTTGTCGCCCAGCCCCTGCTGCGCGCTGAACGAGGTCAGTTGGCCGGCCTGCCACCGGCATAATCCCCGGTTCAGCGTCCCGATCCACAGCACGCCTTCCGCATCCATGTAGAGCGCGCAAACGTCGTCGCTGGGCAGCCCATCTTTCTGCCGCAGGGCGCTGAAGCGGCCCTGCGCCCACCGGTTCAGGCCCCCGCCAATGGTGCCCACCCAGAGAGTGCCGGCCGCGTCTTCGGCGATGGCGCGCACTTCGTTGGCGCTCAGCCCCTCGCGCGTGGTGAAAACCGTCCAGGCCCCCGCGCGCCACCGGGCCAGGCCGACTTGGGTGCCGAACCACAGGTCGCCGGCGCGGTCCTGAAAAATGGCCCGCACCACCGGGTTGAGCGCGCGCGGGCCTGGCACCGGTTGGAAACGCCCGTCCCGCAACTGAAAGGCGCCGCCGCCCCAAGTGCCGGCCCAGACCGTTTGGTCGCGCGCCACGAACACGCAGCGGACGTAAGGGTTGACCAGGCCCTGGGCCGGCCCGTAGTGGTTGGTCACGCCTTCCTGGAAGTGGTCCACGCCGCCCCCGTTGCTGCCGACCCACAGTCCGCCCCGCGCGTCGGCGCACACCGAATAGACCACGTTGGCCGCCAAGCCCCGCCGCTGGTCGAGCGTTTCAAATACCCGCGGTTTGAGCCGGTTCACGCCCCCGCCTTCTGTGCCGACCCACAGATCGCCCTCGCTGTCCTCAAACAGAGAACGGATCGCATCTTCAGACAGGCCTTGACTCACGTCCAGGTGCGTGATTTGGCCATGCGCGTCGTACTTGAACAGGCCCCCGCCGAGGGTGCCCACCCAGAGGCTGCCTTGGCGGTCTTCGCACAGCGCGAACACCGGCAGGTTAGTCCACCCATAGCCGCCCAGGTCAGCCTCCTGTTGGCGGCCACGAAACTTCCGCACCCGATTGTCCGCCAGGCACCAGTAGCCCCCACCGCGCGCGGCCAACAGCCCGTCGAGCCTGTTGGTCACGGGCTGGTCTTCCAGTCGCTGGTTCTCCAGCGGGCCGGGTTGTGGATTCTGGCTCACGCGCGACAGCCGCCAGTCCGCTCCCACCCACAGCGAACCGGGCGGCTCGGCCACGAGCGCGCGACAAGTGCTCAGCCCGCCCCAGTAATAGGAGAACACGGTGAACCGGTCGTTGGCATAGCGCCAGAGTTGGCCGTCGGCAAGATACAGCCAAAGCGCCCCAGCGTCGTCTTCACACGCGTCGGCCAAGTGTTGGCCGGAGGCCCCCTCGCCGATGCCGAAGTGGGTGAGCTTCTCGTCTTTGAGGCGCACGATACCCCCCCCTTCGGTCCCGATCCAAAGGCCCCCTTCGCGGTCGAGGTAAAGCCGGACGATTCGGCTGCTCTTGAGTTCAGGCAGGTTGTTGGCGTCAAAGATGGTGAAGCGCGCCCCGTCAAAGCGCACCAAGCCGTTGGGGGTGCCGAACCACAGGAAGCCCTCTTGAGTCTGGGCAATGGAAGTGACGGTGTTCTGCGGCAGGCCCTCGTCGGTCTGCCAACTGGTGATGAGGTACTCGCCGGATGTGGCTGGCGCCATCTCCGGTGGAGTTGACGGAGCGGCACTCTCTTGCGCTCGGGCAAGCCGATCGGGGCCGGCGCCACCCCACAGCAGCGCCGTCAACACCCAGGCCCAACGCGTCATCGGCATGGCCTATTGTTTCGGCGGCCCCCGCCTCCTGTAAAGGACCATTCGCGCGGTCTGCAGCGGAGAGACTCCGCCGGGTTGCGGGGTGCGGGAGCTACAAGGTCTCTGCCGTCTAAAGTCCTGCTTTGCGTCCTTGCCTCTTTGCGTTTAGGTTTTGGTTCAGGTGACTTGGCCATTCTACCTCCTCACGGCGCTGTCCCTGTCCATAGGGTGGGGGATTCGTGGGAATTTCGGGCACGAGTATGGCGCGATGATACCGGGCGCGCTGGCGGCGATGGCCGCGGTGTTGCTCTCCGGGCGGGCGGACTGGCACCGGCGCGTGGCTTACTTTGGCTTCTTTGGCGCGCTGGGCTGGTCGTTTGGCGGCAGCATGTCTTACATGCATGTGATCGCCTACACGCATTCGGGGCACTCGCCCTCGGCGCTTTACGGATTCGCCTGCCTGTTTGTCGTTGGTTTCCTGTGGGGCGCGGTTGGCGGGGCAGGCACGGCGCTGCCAGCTTTTCTGGAACGGGAGCGGCTGACGGCGCTGTTTGGCCCGCTGACGGCGGTGTTCTGCGCCTGGCTCCTGGAGGACTTGGCCAATGCGCTCTGGCTGGCTGGCGACCCCGCCTTGCGCCACGAAGACCCGCTCTACTGGTTCGACACCGACTGGGTAGCGGCGGGGCTGGCGGTGTGCGTTGGACTTGGGTGGGCGCTGGTTCGCCGGCGCTTCGATGACGGCAGCTCGCTCATCCTCCACCTGGCCCTCGGCTGGTGGGCCGGTTTTCTGCTGCTGGTGAACCTGCTGGGACTGCGCATGACTCCGCCGCGCGGCGACAATTGGGCCGGGTGCGTCGGCATGACCATCGGCTTATGGGTTTGGTTGCAGCGCCGCGGACTCCACGGCGCGACGCTCGCCTCGCTGGTCACGGGCTTCATCGGCGGCTTCGGCTTCGCCACGGGTCAACTGCTCAAGCTGATCGGCCTCACCACCGCCTGGCAGACCAACTGGCACAGCCTGCTGGAGCAGACCTACGGTTTCATCAACGGGCTGGGCGTGGCCGTGGCGATGGCGCTGCTGGCCGCCCGCGCCCCACTGGTGCGCGACGAGCCGCCCAGGCGCCGCTGGACCGAAGTCTATGCGGTGGTCTTCGTGCTGGTGGGCATCACGTTCCTGAACCTGCGCAAAAACCCGGCGGACTGGGTCAAGGCCAAGGCGTTTCCAGAAATGCTCCATGGTATGTCAGTTTCGGCTTGGTTCCACCTGGCGTACCTGGCGTTGGCTGTGGCGGTGGTGTGGCTCTTGGCCCGGCACCTCCGGCGAACGCTGCCGGTCTTGCCCGCCAACTGGCTGGGCAAAGGCCAACTCCTATACCTGGTGTTCCTGTGGTGGATGGTGATCGGCAACTTCGACCGTGCCCAGGTGGCCTTCGCGCCGGTACGGCTCGTTACGGAAGGGGTGATCTACCTCAACGCGGTGATCTGCACTTTGTTGCTCTTCGCCACCGTGTCGCCGACAAAGCCGCCCACCGGCGGCCCAAGCGAAACGCCCGTGCCTGCCGCATTTGGCGCCTGGACCAAGCGGGTCGTGCTCATCGGCCTGGTCGGCATGGCCTTTTCGGTGGTGGCGGACTGGGGCATCACGCGGGCCATTTACGGCGACCGGCCCGCGCCCGGCGCCAACTTACACATCCGCTTCGGCCCCAACGCCACCGCCACCAAAGCCAAGCCCGCCCCCGGCCAGCCACACCCGTAGCCCAGGCTTCGCAATAGCCGATAGCCCATAGCCAAGACCGGAACGGTGTGGATTGAATTGCGGGGGAGGAGGCGGAAAGGGCTTCAAAGGCATACCCTGCTGGTTATATACCCTTGGAGGCAGATATTTCTTCCTGCGCCTCAAACTCTCATGGGATGCCTGATGGCCCGACGACTCCCCTCAACTGTTGCAACCACTTCCCAGCCCTGGCTATCCGGCCTGGGTGCCGCCCGATCATCCGAAATCTCAAATCCCAAGATTTCACATCCGGCGCCGGTGGGAGAGTTTCTCCTTGCGTCTATGCGGTTTATGCTCTTGGCGTCTTTGCGTGAGGCCCTTGTAGGTGTGTCGGACGATGGTGTTCTCCTCACGCCAAGAGGCAAGGGGCGCAAAGGTCTCTACCTTCGATTCTTCCCTTCTTGGGGTCTTTGCGTTCAGATTTTCTGGCGAGGAGATTAGTCGCCTCCGCCATCAACCATCAACCATCAACTCACTTCCTGGCGAGCTTGCGGGTGTAGATGGCGACCGCCCGGTTCTCCTTGGTGAGGTAAGCGTTGGCCACCCGCTTGAGGTCCGCCGCCGTGACCGCCTGGTATTTCGGGCCGGCCTCGTTGATCTCGCGCCAGTTGCCCATGCCGTCGTGGTGGAGCAACTGGAACATGATGGGCGCGTTGGCGGCGAGCTTGCGGTATTCGTAGGCGGCGAAATTGTTCTTGACTTTCTGCAACTCTTGCTCCGGCACCTCGCTCTCCTTGAGCTTCTCCAACTCTGCATAGATGCCCTGCTCGACGTCCTCCGGTTTGCAACCCTCCTTGGCCTCGCCCCAGGCGTTGAAAAGCCCGGCCCACTTGCGCGACTCCTGGCGGGCATAGACTTCGGTGGCCACCTGGGAGCCGAGCACCAAGCCCTTGTAGAGCCGGCCCGTGCGCGTGGACAATGCTCGCGCCAGCACGTCCAGCGGGTAAGAGTCGCGGTGGCCGTAAGGCACGGTGTGCCAGAGGATTTCCACCTGGGGATTGGTGTCGGCTTCCCCATAGAGGCGCTTCTCCGCCGGCTGTTTCACTTCGAGGGTAACGACTTCGGGCGCGTCGCGCGGCCCGCGCGGGATGCGGCCAAAGTACTGCTCGGCCAGGCGCTCGGCGGCATCGGCTTTCAAATCGCCCACCAGGACCAGGGTGACGTTTTGGGGCGCGTAATAGGTGGCGTAAAACTCATCGGCCTGCGCCTTGGTGTAGGCCGGGATGTCCGAAGGCCAGCCGATCACCGGCCAGTGGTAAGGGTGCGACTCCCAGAACATCGCCTGGAGGGTCTCCTCCAGCTTGCCCAGCGGAGTGGCCTCGACGCTCAGGCGCCGCTCCTCATGGACGACGTCGCGCTCGGCATAAAACTCGCGGAACACCGGCCGCCACAGGCGCTCGGATTCCATCCACATCCACAGTTCCAGCTTGTTGGCCGGCACGGTGATGAAATAGACCGTCATGTCCTCGCTCGTGTAGGCGTTCTCCCCGGAGCCGCCGGCGGTAGTATAGACGCGGTCGAACTCATTTTTGACGAGGATTTCGCGCTGGCGGGCGATCAACTCGTCAGATTTCTTGTCCAGCTCCTTGAGGCGCTCGGTGCGGTTTTCAGGCTTGAGCAGATCGTCAATCTCGCCCCGCCGGTAGGCGGCGCGCAGCTTGGATTCCTCGCGGCGCATTTGCTCACGCACCTGTTCCTGCTCGGCGATGATCTGCAAATCCTTTCGGTAGTCTTTGGTGCCAAGGGTGGGGGTGCCCTTGAACATCATGTGCTCGAACAGGTGCGCGATGCCAGTCATGCCAGGCCGCTCGTTGGAGCTGCCCACGTGCGCCACCCAGCCCCCCGACACCGACGGCTCATCGTGCCGTTCGACCATTAAGAGCCGCATCCCGTTGGAGAGGGTCTTCTCGGTGACGGCCACACGCTGAGCGGCCAGCGGCCAGAGCCCCAGCGCCAGCCCCACGGCCAGCGCCCAACTCCGCGGCGTGACCTGCCGCCGCCCGCACAACGATGCCGGCCCCGCCCCCCGAATTCCATGCGCACTTTTCACGCCCCGACAACACCACCAAGCGGCACGGGCGTCAACGGACAAAACGGGGGGAAGGATGGTTGATGGTTGATGGTTGAGCAATTGGGGATTTGGGATTTTCGGATTGCAGACGGCCGAGAGCAGGTTAGTTGGCTAGCGCGATGACAGGCACGAGGGCGAGAACGAGAACGATTCTGAGGCACTTGGCCTCTGTGCTCTCGGCGCTCTCGGTGGCGAAGCACAGGTTCATTCAGGTCCGCAAGATTCGGACTTGACGGCCCGGGCCGGAGTCCCAAATATGGGCGCGCAAAAAAGGCGGGCATCTCGCGATGCCCGCCCAACCCAAACAACCAAACACACCTCCTTTCCGCCGGAGCCCTACCCCCGGCGGAGCTTTCTTCCAGCCACGCGGCCTAGCGGGATCCGCTGCCGGCTGCAAGAAAAACCAAACCAACTACTCGACGCACAAGCTTGCCGCCTTGTTCAAAGTCTTTCGTTGTTTTCAGTCATCACCCTTATAGACACAGCAGAGGGCTCATGGGTTACAGCTAAATGTCCCCAGCGGCGAGCGGGCGGGCCTTGGCCCCAAGTAACAGTTCTGGACAGCGGCTCCACAGGCTGGTGCCAAATAGCCCAATGAAGGTGCGATCACCCATAGCCATGCTGCGTCGCCAAGCCCGCCAAGGCCGCCAGGGGTTTCCGGTCGCGACTATCGCCTTCTACGGCCCGGACAACAAGCGCGCCTCCAAAGTCGTATTGGGCGTGATTGCGTATGAGGGAGCCGAGCCGCAACTCACGAAGTGGATGTCCGCCACCGCCGATGTCCGCCACGACGTCACCATTGCCCAAGCCATTCTGGAGCGCCTCCGCGCGCACGGGGTCCGTTCGGTGGCGATGGTCGAGCGGATCATTGGCTGCCCGCACGAGACCGGCGTGGATTATCCTGATAAGGGGAGAGTTGTCCCCAATGTCCGTATTGGCGGGGAAGAGACCGGTGGAGTGGGGAGTATGAGCTGGGACAGAGCCGCTAACCGCGTTTGGGTCCCGGCTTGTCGCGCGTCCCCAGCGCACCGCATTTTGTGGCCAGTCCACACGCAACACTGTCCCGCCAAAAACGAGGAAAATGGTGGGAAGCAGGCGATTCTGAGGCCATTCGCCTCTGTGTTCTCGGTGCCTTCGGTGGCTCCGTGCCATCTTCTGGCCAGCTACCGCCTCGGGCCAATCAGCTCCAGGAAGTTCCCATCGGGGTCTTTGACTGCCACCAGCCACGTGCCCCCGCCCAGTTCGACCGGCGTCTCGCCCAAGAGCGGGACCCGAGCCTGCTTGAGCCGCTCCAAGGCGCGATTGATGTCGCGGACGTAAAGCGTCAGGTAGCGAATGCCGAGCGTGGAGTGGATAGAGGACTGGTCCGGTTGTTTGCCCGGCGCTTGGGGGAAGGACAAGACCTTGATCCGGGTGGCTTGTTCCACTTCTTCTTGGACGAACACCCGCACGCTGACCGGGTGCCCGTCAATCAAGCCGATCTTGCGGCCCAGTTCCGCGGTAACGGGGAAGCCATGCACTTCCTTGAAGCCGATGGCGTTGGTCAGAAAAGCCGCCGAGCGGTCGGCGTTTTTAACCACGATGCCGATATCTATGACGGGCTTGGAGAATTCGCCTGTGGTGTCGGCGGCGCGCGCCGCCGGGGACAGCAGCAGGCATCCAAAACCGCAGAGCAGGCTGGCAGCGCCGAAGGCGCGGCGGAGGTGAGGCTGGGGATTGGTCATAAGGTCTTATGTAGGTTGACTGACTGAGGTTGATTACGTTCTGCCTTCGGCGGGGCGCTGCCCATCCAGGCCGGCCCCTTGCCTTTCGGCCCTTGCGCGACCAGTCTATTGGTGGGCGGCTCGCGAAACAAGGACCAAGCGGCTGCAATGAATTGGTTGCGAAGCCACCGACGCTGGCAAAACGTGATCCGCGAAACGTGATCCGTGAAACGTGAAAAAGGGTTTAGGCGTTTCCTAACGTGTTCACGTTTCACGTTTCGCGTCGAGACCACGACTTCCGGCGCCAACCCCATCGCGGCCCCCACGGATTAGCCGGGGAAAGCCGCCGAACGCTCTCAAAAATCTGCTCGCATGGCCCGCGGCCTCCTGCAAGGATGGCGGGCGTGATTGAATCTAAATCTGAATGAGCATGACACCAAAGGCTGACATCGCAGTGATTGGGCTGGCGGTCATGGGCCAGAATCTCATCCTGAACATGAACGACCACGGCTTCACCGTGGCCGCATTCAACCGCACCGTCTCGAAAGTTGACGACTTCCTCAACAAGGAGGCCAAGGGCACGAACGTCGTCGGCGCGCACTCGATTGCCGAGATGCTCGCCGCGCTCAAGCCGCCCCGCCGCGTCATGTTGATGGTCAAGGCCGGCCGGGCCGTGGACGAGTTTATTGACCAGCTCATCCCGCGCCTCGAAGCCGGCGACATCATCATTGACGGCGGCAATTCGTTGTTTCAGGACACGATCCGCCGCACCAGATACGTGGAGTCCAAGGGCCTGCTTTACATCGGCGCCGGCGTTTCCGGCGGCGAAGAAGGCGCGCGGCGCGGCCCCAGCATCATGCCCGGCGGCTCGCCTGCCGCCTGGCCGCACGTCAAACCCATCTTCCAGGCCATCGCCGCCAAGGTGGCTGACGGCACGCCGTGTTGCGACTGGGTGGGCGAAAACGGCGCCGGCCACTACGTCAAAATGGTCCACAACGGCATCGAGTACGGCGACATGCAGCTCATCTGCGAGGCCTACCAGTTGATGAAGGAGGGCCTGGGCATGAGCGCCGACCAGATGCACCAGGTGTTTGCCGAATGGAACCGCGGCGAGCTTGATTCCTACCTCATCGAAATCACCCGCGACATCCTCGCTTACAAGGACGCCGACGGCCAGCCGCTCGTTGACAAAATCCTTGACACCGCCGGCCAGAAGGGCACCGGCAAGTGGGCCGTGATTTCGTCGCAGGACCTGGGCATCCCGATCACTCTGATTGCCGAGGCGGTTTACGGCCGCTGCACTTCCGCCCTCAAAGATGAGCGGCTCGCCGCCGCCGCGCAACTCAGAGGCCCCGAACCACGCATCCCTGGCGACCGCGCCCAGTTCGTTGAAGACATCCGCCGCGCCCTTTATGCTTCCAAGATCGTCTCTTATGCCCAGGGTTTCATGCTGATGCGCGCCGCCGCCAAAGAGCACAAGTGGAACCTCAACTACGGCGGCATTGCTTTACTTTGGCGCGGCGGCTGCATCATTCGCAGCCGGTTTTTGGGCCAGATCAAGGCAGCCTTCGACCGCGACCCGAATCTGGGCAACCTCATGCTCGATCCGTTCTTCAAGCAAGCGATTGAAGACGGCCAGGAGTCGTGGCGCAACGTGGTCGCCGCCGCCGCCCGGCACGGCATCCCCACGCCGGCGTTTTCCACCGCGCTGAGTTTCTTCGACGCTTACCGGGCGGCGCGCCTGCCGGCGAACTTGCTCCAAGCCCAGCGCGATTACTTCGGCGCCCACACTTACGAGCGCGTGGACCGCCCGCGCGGCCAGTTCTTCCACACCAACTGGACCGGGCGCGGCGGCGAAGTCGCTTCGAGCACTTACACGGTGTGAACTGTTCCCTTCGCCGGCCATGTCAAAACGTGTCCTTTGCTTGTTGTTCCCGGGCTTCGAGGAGATCGAGGCCATTGCTCCGATTGACCTGCTGCGGCGCGCCGGCGTGGAGGTGAAGGTTGTTTCCCTCACCAGCGACCGGAAGGTGACTGGCCGCTCCAACGTCACCGTGCAGGCGGAGGCGACGTTGGCCGAGGTCGCGGCAAATGATTTTGACTTGCTGCTGTTGCCGGGGGGGCCGGGGGTCAAGAACCTGCGCGGCGGTGGCCGCCCGGCGCAGTTGGCCCGCGCTTACGCCCAGGCCGGCAAACTGGTGGGGGCGATTTGCGCGGCGCCGCTGGTTCTGGCTGACGCCGGCCTGCTGGCGGGCAAGCGGTTTACGGCGCACTTCTCGGCCCACGGCGAACTGCCCCAGGCCCTCGCAGGCGAGAAGGTCGTTGAGGACGGGAACATCATCACCTCGCGGGGAGCGGGCACCGCCGTGGATTTCGGCCTCGCCCTGGTGCGCCGGCTATGCGGCGAAGAGGTGGCGCAGCAAGTCGCCAAGGCAATCATGCTCGGCTGACTTTCCCGTTGACCGCGCTTCGGCAAGCCCACAACATAGGCTTATGAGGGGTGTTCGGAAGGCCATGTTGGCCTGTGTCGTGCGTCGCTGGCGGGCACTTGGCGCGCGCCGGCGGGCGAAGATGCCCCAGCAGTTATGACGACTCGCATTGGCATCCTGACGGGCGGGGGTGATTGCCCCGGTTTGAACGCGGTGATTCGCGCCGTCGGCAAGTCGGCCACCAAACGCGGCTGGGAGACCATCGGTTTCCTGGAGAGTTTCGAGGGCCTGCTCGACGAACGCTACCGCATCCTCAACTACAAAGACATGGACGGCTTGTTGCTGCGCGGGGGCACCATCCTCGGCACCGCCAACAAGGGACGCTTTGCGGCCAAGACCAGCCTTGGCCAAGTCCAGGAGGTTCCGGGGGAGCTGCTTCAGGCCTGCATGGACACCTTCCAGAAGCTCGGTTTGCGGGCGCTGGTGGTCGTGGGCGGTGACGGCACGCTGACGATTGCCCAGCAGTTGTTCGCGTTCGGCGTGCCGCTGGTGGGCGTGCCCAAAACCATTGACAACGACCTGGAGGCCACGGTGTTCACCTTCGGTTTCGACTCGGCGGTGGCCTGCGCCACTGACGCGCTGGACCGCCTCCACACCACCGCCGAGAGCCACAATCGCGTCATTGTGCTGGAGGTCATGGGCCGTTACGCCGGCTGGATTGCCGTGTACGCGGGCATTGCCGGCGGCGGCGACGTCATCTTGATCCCGGAGATCCCATTTGGTTACGAGAGCATCTGCGCGAAGATTCGCGAGCGCGAGGCCCAAGGCAAGAAGTTCACCCTGGTGGTCGTGGCCGAGGGCGCGCGCGAGCGCGGCGGCGATGTGGTCACCGCCGGGCCGGGGGAAAAAAACCGCGAGGTCAGGCTGGGCGGCATTGGAGCGCGAGTGGCGGCCGAGCTGGAACGCCGCACGGGCAAAGAAACGCGCGTCTGTGTGCTGGGCCACTTGCAGCGCGGCGGCGGGCCAACGACGTTCGACCGGGTGCTCTGCACCCAATTCGGGGCCAAGGCCGTCCAACTCATCGCGCAGGAGCAGTACGGCTACATGGTGGCCTTTCGCCCGCCGGACACAGTGGCGGTGAAGATCACCGACGCCATTGGCCGGCTCCGCACCGTGCCGGTGGACGGTGACATCGTGCAGACCGCGCGGGCGCTGGGCGTGAGCTTCGGGGATTGACTGGGGAGCGCCGCAGCAGACGGACGCACACCGACGCGCACGGACGAAACACGGACAGAAACCGCGACCCGAGAATCGTCCCCCTCCTCGTTCTCGCTCTCGGCGCCTGTGCAGGCTACTTCATGAGCAGCATCTGCCGGGCGCGCTCGATCGAGCGGGTCAATTGCCGCTGATAGTGGGCCGGCAAGCCGGTGTATTTGCGGGGCAGAATCCGCCCGGCGTCGGTCACAAACTGCCGGAGCAGGTTGACGTTCTTGTAATCCAGCGCGTCAACCGTGAAGTCAATCTTGGGCTTCGGGCGAGGGACCCGGACTTCGGTGGCGCCGGTTCGGCCGCGCCGGCCCCGGCCGCCGGCGCGACGGTCCAGATTAGTCTTCCGTGGCATAGGGCTACTTGATTTCGCGGTGCAGCGTGTGGCGCCGCAAAAAACGGTTGTATTTCATCAACTCCACCTTCTCCTGCTGGGCCTTTTTGTTGCGCGAAGTGATATAACGCGAGGGCGGCTTGCCTTCTTTGCGTGCCTCCGTGCATTCGATGGTGATCAGCTCTCGCGGCATGACCTACTCCTTCTCCTTGGCGGGCTTTTCTTCCTCTTCGACTTCTTCTTCAACCTCCGGGGCGGCGACCGTGTCCACGGTGCCCAGCGAACCGAGGCGGCGCTGGTGGAGGGCGCCATCGCGTTCCAGTTGCGCTTGGGCCTCAACCGTGAACCGCGTCCAGGGAATTGCCTCCAGGCGGCTTTTGGGAATCTGCTTGCCGGTCAGTTCGCAGATGCCAAAGGTGCCCCGCTGGATGCGCTTGAGCGCCTCCTCAATCTCATAGACGGCGTCCTGATCCGAAGAGAGCAAGCTCAGGGCGAAATCGCGGTCAAAATTGTCCGTGCCCGAATCGGCCATGTGGAGGCTGTAGCTGTCCATTTCCTCGGCCGACTCCTTGGCCAGGCCGCTCATCTGGCTGAGCAATCGTTCGCGCAGTTCCAGGAGGTGTTTGTAGTACCTTGCCCACTCTGGGCGCACCCTCGCTTGCGTGGTCACCGGCGAGACTGTCACCGGCGTGCCCAGGATAGCCGCCAGGGAGGCCGTGCCGACTGGCTTGGGCCTGCCCGGCGGTGGTGGCCGCGGCGACGGGGCCGGCGGCGGGGCCGACGGCGCTGGCCGCGGAGCGCGCGGCGGAGGCCGCGGAGTGCGCGGCGGAGGCCGGGGGCTCGGGGGCCGCGGCCGCGGGCTGGGCGGCCGTGGCCGCCGGCTCGGCGGCGGTGGCGTGGGGGCTTTTTTGGCAACCCGCTTCTTCGTTGTCACAACCGTTTCTGGCCAAATGAGTTAAGGCGAACCCGAGGGGCCCCAGCGGCCCCGGCTCCCGTCTCGTCCCGTTCAAAGGCGCGGAAATGTAGCAAAGCCGAAAAAAACCGCCACAAAAATCTTCGGAAAAACGCGTGTGCGGGCGCAGGTGCCACCGGTCAGTTGGGGCGGCGGAGCCGCTCCTGTCCCTGGGGCGGCAACGTCACCAGCCCCCAGACGCCTGGTTTTTTCAACGCCTTCCCGTTCCGTGGCTGGCTGCGCCGTCACGCGCAATCAGCGCTTCTCAATGCAGGCATAGGCGTTGTGACTGTGGATGCTCTCCAGGTTTTCGGCCTCCACCTTGTACCAGGTCACGTCGGGATGCGCCTTGAGCTTCAAGGCCACGTTCCGCACCAGGTCCTCCACGAACACCGGGTTCTCGTAAGCCCGCTCGGTGAGCGCTTTCTCGTCTTCGCGTTTGAGCAAGGAGAACAACTCGCTGCTGGCCGAGCTTTCCACCAGCGCGATGACGTCTTCGATCCAAATGGCCCGCCGCGAACGAATCTGCACCGTGACGGCGCTGCGCTGATTGTGGGCGCCGTAGCGGCTGATGGCCTTGGAGCAAGGGCACACCGTGGTTACGCCCACCACCACCGCCAGCACGAAGTCAATCTGCCGCCCGGCGGCCGTGGCGATGAACCGCGCCGTGTAATCCATCACGCTCTTGCGGCCGGACACCGGGGCGGACTTTTCCAGGAAAAATGGAAACTCCATCTCCACGTGAGCGGTGGCCGCGTGGAACTTTCGCTGCACCGCGTGGAGGATGTCCGGGATGTTCTCGACGTGGACCATGTTGCCGTGGGCGTTGAGCACCTCGATGAACCGGCTCATGTGGGTGCCCTTGAACTCCTTGGGCAGGTCCACGAACATGCCAATGGTGGCGATCGTGTTCTGCACCGCGTGCGCCTTGTCGCGGATTTGAATGGGAAAGCGCAACCCCCGGACGCCCACCTTGTCAACGCGCAAGTCCCGGTGGTCGCGTTCGCTCTGTTTGTCGTGCAGTTTTGGCCGGTGCATCTACGCAGCTCCAGAGGCTTGCGCGAGCCTGCTCAGACTAGACGATTACCTGTCGCATGGCGGAGAAGATAAGGCGGGCGCTGGAAAAGTCCAACCCTAACCACACCCGCCCACGCGCCAGATCAGCGCGGGGATGGCCGTGGGCGCTCAGCGGAAAGCCAGCCTGTAGCTGGCGCTCAAGCAGGGCCTGCGGCGGGCGTTGATCGGGATTGCCGCGGGCTTGCCCCTCGCGTTGGCTGCCGCGCAATCGCTGCGGGGCGGCCTGCACGGCCTGGAGCCGTTTGCGCCCGCGCCGTTTCGACTAGAGCCCTCTGGGGTGAAGCGCCTCATCCAGGAACACCAGTCTCTGCCGGCCAGGCGGGCCGATCAGACCCACGGCGCGCCCGGGAAAGAGCGCCAGCAGTTGATCGTCAGTGAGGACTTTCACGCCTGGCCGGGGTGGGGGCGCGCGGCGGGGTGCCCGCGCAGTCTGCGCCGCCGCTTCCGCCCGCCCCCTGGCCGCGGCCCTTTGTGACCGTGGGACGGCAGAACGGAGAGACAATAAAAGGGCGACCAGGCACACCACCGGGGTAAGCCCCAGCGCAACGGCACGAGCGGCCCGCCGCCACTGGGCGCCTGGGCGGGCGCGGCCTGGGCATCCACGCCAGCCGGCCCCTGAACCGGCTTGCCGGCGGAACCCGCATTGGTGGCTGGGCGCTTGACCGGTGCTGCGGCGGTCGGGGCTTGTCGGCGTGAGTCCTGCGCACGCGCCACAGCGAGTGCGGCGGCCAGTAGCACGGCTGGGACATAAGCGGTGAGGATGACTTTCATCGTTTTCATTTCACTCCGTGCACGCTTGCCACGGCTGAACTCCGCAGGTTTTTGAGAGGATTTACAAGATTGGCCGGATTGAGATATGGCGCCCATGTCCCTCCCACGACCAATCCTGTTAATCCTGTTTATCCTGTCCCTCACCTTATCCTCTCCTGCCACGGTGCCATCAGAGCTCCGTCCAGTTGCCCGGTGTCGGCACCGGGTAGCGGCCTTGCGCGTCGGCCTGGAGCGGCGGCGGACTCTCCTCGGTGAGCTGGTCAATGTTCGGGCAAAACTGGAAGTTTGACGCCATCGCTTCCTCCCAGGTGATCAACCGGCCCGTGTGCGCCGCCGCCCGGCCCATGATGTCGGCCAGGTTGGATAATGCGGCGCGCTTGGCTTCGTTGTGCGGTTTGTCATTGCGGATTGCCTCCAGCAAGTCGTCCCACTCCGCCTGCCACGGCGAGACTGCCTCCGCGGGCGCGCGCCAAGCGATGTTGTCGCGGTCGCAGCGCTGGTCTTTATAGATGTGCACGGTGCCTTCGTGAATGTTGCCGGAGAATTGCGCCGCGCATTTGGTGCCGTGGAGGTAAGTGGCGAAATCAGTGTGGCAATTCGAGAGCCAGCGCACTACGTCGAAGGCCTTCGTGCCGTCGGGGAACGTCCACTCGATGGTGAATGAGTCGAGGTTCTGGCCGCAGTCGGTGCTGTTGGCCACGCGCCCGCCCACGCCGTGCGCCGTCGCGGGCCAGGCGTCCTTGAGCCAGCAAATCTCGTCAATCTGGTGAATGTTCATCTCGGCGAAGAGCCCGCCCGAAACCCAGAGGAAGTCGGTGAAGTGGCGAATCTGCCAGTGCAAATCCTTCTCCGTCGCCGGGCGTTTGGCCAGCCACCCGCACGGCTGCATGCGGTAGGCGCGGATGAGTTGAACCTGGCCCAACTGCCCGTCGCGCAGCCGCCGGATCAACTCGTGCCGGTTGCGGGAGTGCCGGCACTGCAAGCCGGCGGCGATCTTGAGGTTCTTTTTCTCCGCCGCCTCGCCCGCCTTGATGACGCGCCGCACGGCGGGGGGATCGGTCGCAAACGACTTCTCCATGAAAACGTTTACCGCCTTGGCCACGGCGTATTCGAGTTGGGCCGGGCGAAAGCCGGCGTAGCCGCAGAGCATGGCCACGTCGCCCGCGCCCGGACGCAGGCAATCAATCGCCTTGCGCCAGGCGTCAAAGCCCGTGAACTGCCGCGCCGGCGGCACGTCCATTTGGCCGGCGTATTTCGCCGTGAGGTTTTTGTGCGCCGCGGCCAGCCGGTCGGCGAACAAGTCCGCCATCGCCACCAATTTGACCGGGCCATGCGGCGAGTCGAACGCATTGGCCGCCGCGCCGCTCCCGCGCCCGCCACACCCGATGAGGGCAAGCCGGATGGTGTTGTCTTCGGCGGCATGGACGCGCGGAATCGCGACTCCCGCCAACGCCGAAGCCGCGACCGCCTGGCCGCTGCGTTGCAGGAACTCGCGCCGCGAGGCCAGGCGCGCCGGATTGAGTGAAGGCGCCGATTCTGGATTTGAAAGTGGATTCTCGTTTCTCATGGCCGGTTTATCCCACGCCGCCCAGCGGCTGTCCAACACCAAAGGCCCAGACTATCGTTAGGGAAAGAATACTCTTCCGCTTTGATACCACACTCCCCGCTTGAGCGGCCCCCGGCGTCGGCGGGCCGCCCTCTCACTAAACGACAAGCGATCAGCAGGCTTCACCGTTGAATCAGTCCAATCAATCTCTCCATCATTAACCAGTGAGGCCGCCATGGATTTGGCCGCTTGTGCTGAGGCGGCGGTCAACCCCGGAACCCGATAGTATCCGTTGATGCTCATCCAGGCTTTGGACTCCTCCTTGACTCGTCCAGGACGACGCAGCTTGACGCAGAGTGTCAGTAGATAGTCGTCGGCCACACTGCCTTTCAGCCTGACACTCAGCGCCCCTGAGGCGCAAGCGGTTGCTCACCGCACCCGGGGCGTCACCGCGAGGACGCGCAGCAGGAAGGCCCATTTGTCGGCGGCTTCTTCAATGAGCTTGGTGGTGGGCTTGCCGGCGCCGTGGCCGGCCCTGGTTTCGATGCGGATGAGCACCGGCGCCTCGCCCGCCTGCGCGGCCTGAAGGGCAGCGGTGAACTTGAAACTGTGGGCCGGCACCACGCGGTCGTCATGGTCGGCCGTGGTCGCCAAGGTAGCTGGGTACTTGACACCAGGCTTGATGTTGTGCAGCGGCGAATAAGCGTAGATGGCCTTGAATTGGGCTGGGTCATCGGCGCAGCCGTAGTCCGAAGTCCACGCCCAGCCGATGGTGAACTTGTGGAAGCGGAGCATGTCCATGACGCCCACCGCCGGCAGCGTGGCGCCGAAGAGGCTGGGCCGCTGCGTCAGGCAGGCCCCGACCAACAGCCCGCCGTTGCTGCCCCCGCCAATGGCCAGTTTGGGGGACGAAGTGTAGCGGTTGGCGATCAGCCATTCAGCCGCCGCGATGAAATCGTCGAACACGTTTTGCTTGTTGAGCTTGGCGCCGGCTTGGTGCCAGGCTTCGCCGTACTCCCCGCCGCCCCGCAGGTTGGCCAGGGCGAAGATGCCTCCCATCTCCATCCAGACGAGGTTGGCGACGGAGAAGGCCGGGGTCAGGCTGGCGTTGAATCCGCCGTAGCCGTAAAGGTAAGCAGGAGTTTGGCCGCTCGGGCGCACGTCCTGGCGGCGGCAGATGAACACGGGCACGCGCGTGCCGTCCTTGCTCTGGCAGAAGACCTGTTCGGTCAGGTAGTCTTCCGGCGCGAAGGCGACCTTTGGCCGCCGAAAGACCATGCTGGCGCCAGTGGTCATGTCGTGGCGGAAGATCACGGCCGGCGTGTTGAAACTGGTGAATGAGTAGAACGTCTCGGTCTCGTGGCGCTTCCCCCCAAAACCGCCGGCGGAGCCGATGCCCGGCAGGCTGATGTCCCGCACGAATTTGCCATCGGTCTGGAAGACCTTGATTTGCGTGTGCGCGTCTTTGAGGTAGTTGGCGATGAACTGGTTGTTGACGACACTCACGCCGACGAGTGTTTCTGCGGCCTGGGGGATGAGCTCCCGCCAGTTGGCGCGGGCGGGTTTGGTGAGGTCAATGGCGATGACGCGCCGGCGCGGGGCATCCACGTCGGTCAGGAACCAGAAAAGCGGGCCGTCGTTGTCAATGAAGTCGTAGGCGGCATCAAAGTCGTTGAGCAATTCAACCACGGGCGAATCAGGGGTCTGGAGGTCCTGATAGAAGAAGCGGTTCTTGGGGTCGGTTCCCTGGCTTACATGGATGGCCAGGTAGCGGCCGTCATCGGTCACGGTGCCGCCGAAGCCCCATTCTTTCTGGTCTGGCCGGTGATACACCAACCGGTCCTCGGCCTGCGGCGCGCCCAAGCGATGGTAATAGAGCTTTTGGTAATAGTTGACGCCGCTCAGACTCGCGCCGGGCTTCGGTTCGTCGTACCGGCTGTAGAAAAAACCCGCGCCATCGTGGGTCCAAGAGGCGGAAGAGAACTTGATCCATTTGAGGTGGTCGGCCAGGTCCTGAGCGGCGGGCACCGTGCGGACTCGCCACTCCTGCCAATCGGAGCCGGCGGTGGCCAAGCCGTAGGCCAGGTAGCGGCCATCCTCGCTGACGGCATAGCCGCTCAAAGCGACCGTGCCGTCCAGGGAAAGCTGGTTTGGGTCCAGCAACAGGGTGGGTTCGGCATCCAAGGCGGTCAGGGTGTAAAGAACGCTTTGGTTCTGCAAGCCGTCGTTTTTCGAGTAGAAGTAGCGCCCGCCTTGCTTGAACGGCACGCTGTAACGCTCGTAGTTCCACAACTGGGTGAGCCGCTGCCGAATGGCGGCCCGTTGCGGGATTTGCTCCAGGTAGCCAAAGGTGAGCCGGTTCTGCGCCTCAATCCAGGCCTTGGTCGCCGGGGAGTTCTCGTCTTCCAGCCACCGGTATGGGTCGGCCACTTGGACTCCATGGTAATCGTCCACCTGATTGGTCTTGGGGGTCAGCGGGTAAGCCGAATGCGGCAAGCCCGCTCTGTGGCCAGTGCGCTCCTTGCCGCTCAGGCAGCCGGCCAACGCGAGGGCCACGGCCAACCCGGGTAAAGCAGCCAGCTTCACCAAGTCCAAGAACCGCCGCGAGCGAGCGGAGGCCCGAGCGGGGCAGGAATTTCTTTGCATAGTCAGCAGTCTTTCGCCGGGACGGATTCAAGGCGAGCCAGTAACGGCGGGCAATCCCATTTTTCCATTGGCGGGGCGGCAGGAATGGGGCAACAATACCGCATGACTTTGGGCAAGGCCAAGTTTGAAACGGAGTTGCAGGTGCGTCCGGACGACATTGACCTGAACCGGCACGTGCATGGCAGCCGCTATTTTGACTACGTGCTGGCAGCCCGTTATGATCAGATGGCCCGCTGCTACGGGATGTCCATGGAGGAGTTTGAGCAGGCCGGCTACGGGTGGTTCATTCGGACGGCGCATCTTGACTACCAGCGGCCATTGCGGCTGGGGGAACGGTTTATCGTGCGCACGTGGGTGGAGGAGTTGTTCGCCGACGGGGTGCGTGTGGACTTTGAGATTCGCAAAGGGGCCAACGGCAAGCTGGTTTGTAGTGGCCATTTTCATTACACGATGGTAAGCTTGAAGACGGGGCGCGCGGAAAGCATCCCCGACTGGATCATCGCGAAATATGCGGTATGAACCGGCGGCAACCTGCTGATTTTGAACGGCTAAGGCGGCGCAAAGCTCTGAATTAAGCGGACGCCCAGAGCGTCCATCCACTCAGTTATGGCGAAATCATCCAGCGTATCACGCAGTGGCGTTGTTTGGCTGGGGCTGGTCTCCCTGCTCTTGACCTCCTGCCAGCGTTACGAGCAGGTCACTGGCAAACCCGTGCACCCCGCCTCCAAGCCAGCCGCCACCCAGGCCAAGGCCAATCAGCCGCCCGCCAAAATCAAATACAGCGGCACCCACGACCAAGAAATCAAAGAAGTCTTCAACCTCGCCGGCAAGCAGCAGTGGGAAGAGGCCGAAGCCCGAGCCAACGCGCTCCTGGCCCTGGACCCCCAGGACCCAGCCGCCCGACGGCTCTGCAACTGGGTCAAGGAGCAACGCGAACTGAAGCGCGAGCAAGCCATCGAAGACGAAATCCGCAAGATTGATGCCAGCAATTCGGCCTTCAATCCAACCCTCAAAAGCCTGGCCACCGAAAGCAAAGACCGCGGTCTGCCGCCCAGAAAGGACGTGCGCGATGCGGTTGAGCAGATCAAAGCCACGCCTTACATCCCGGAGAGCTTTGGCAAGACCAACCGCCTCAAAGGCCCGCTCTTTGACCTGGAATGGGCCCAGGGGCGCATGGCCAAGGTGCTCGAAAAGGAGATCTCGGTGCACTTGGACAATGCCACCCTGGAGAAGATCATCTTCGACATCGGCCAGGCCGAAGGGATCAACTTCGTGGCGGACAAGTCGCTGCCGGCCTTCAAGCAGACCTTGAGCCTCAACGCCAACAAGATGAAGATAGCCGAGTTCCTCCGCTACGTGGGAAGGAACCTGGACTTGCAGTTCCAGGTGGGGGACGACTTGGTCTGGATCGCGGATGCCAAGGACCCCAAGAAGGTCCAGGAAGAGACGCGTTTCTACCGCTTGAGAAAGGGCTTCATTCTCCCGGCTGAATTCGGTCCCCCGGAAGTCGTCACCACCAAGTCCACGGTCAACAACGTGACGACGGTGACCGAAGTGCAGAAGATAGCCAAGTTTGTCAACGACCAGGCGCCGACGCTGCCTTCGCTAGCGGTGGCCATCACCAACTTCTTCACCGGCAGCAAAGTCCAGATTGACTACGAACGGAACCTCATCGTGGCCCGCGGCACGCGCGAGCAACTGGAGGTCATGGACAAACTCGTCGAGGAGTTTGACAAACCGATCCAACAGGTCTTCATTGAGGCCAGGTTCATCACCATCAGCGAGGCTGCTTTCCTGAAGTTGGGCATTGCCTGGGAAACCGGCCTGAACCTGCTGACGCAGACGCGAGACGCGACCGATTTCACCGGCTTGGCGGTCGGCCAGGTGGGCTTGGGCTTGCAGGAGACAAAAGCCAACGTCCTGTCCCGCAGGGAGTTGAGCGCCACTCTGACCGCCATCCAACAGAGCGGCGAAAGCCAGGTGCTGAGCGCCCCGCGCCTGACGGTGCTGAACAACCGCCCGGCCACGATTAGTGACGGCAAGATCCAGTACTACTATGAGGAATACCAAGTGAAGCAGCAGATACTGGAGTACCGCTCCTCCTCGCAGTTGGTGCCCTCAGGCAAACCGGTCAAAATCACCGGCGGGGTCCAACTGGCGGTCTTGGCCAGCATTGGCGGGGATGGGAAGACGATCTTGTTGGCGCTCAATCCCCAGGTCAACAGTGATGTCAAGCTGGTCCCATTTGCCACCATAACCGACGTGGATAGCACGGGGCACGTGGTCAGCACCTTCGACATCAAGCTGCCCGAATCGCGGACCCAGGACGTGTCCACGCGCGTGGCGGTCCGTTCCGGACAGACCGTGGTGATGGGCGGCGTCCTGGAGCGCCAGCAAACCACCTTCGTCGAATCGGTGCCCGTGCTCGGCAGCCTGCCGATCATCGGCGCCATCTTTCGGCGGCGGGCCGAGATTGACAATCCCCGCTACCTGCTGATCTTTGTGACGGCGACCTTGCTCTCCGAAACCGGGGAGTTCCTCGTCTTCGATGAGGAGGAAACGCCGGCGGCGAAGAAAGAAGAGAAGAAGTAATGCCGTTGTTCCGCGCTCCATTTTCCCGCCGGCTCCTGCCCTTGCTGGGGCAGCGGTTAGTGGTGGTTGACCCTGGCAGCCGGTGCCTCAAGCTTGTGGTGCTCGAGTCCACGCTGGGCCGCGCCCGCTTGGTGCATCGGCAAAGCATTGACCTCCAGGAAGAAGGCCTGCTGGAGCCCGAGGAACTGCACCAGCACCTCGAGACGCTCATGCCCAAGCTGGGCCCGCACGCCACGGCAGTCGTTTTGCCCCAACACCGCTGCATCGCCCACTTGATTGAAGTGCCAGCCAACAACGCGGCGGAGGCCAACAAACTGGTCGAGGGCGAGGTGATGAGATTGAGCGGCTTGCCCGAGAGCGCGACGCTCTATGATTCGGTGCGGCTCAAGCCCTTTGGCAAATACCAGCATCCGTGTTGGCTGACCTTCTGCCGGGCCGCCGAGGTCTTCGAGCAGCTCAACCGCTTCGCCCGCCCAGCCGCTGAGGGGGCGGACGCCGCCCCGGCGGGACGATTCGCCGAGATGGCCACGACGGCGCAGGGGCTTTTGGCCGCCAGCCAGGTCATCCACCCAAAACCGGCCAACGCGGTGCTGGTGGACCTGGGCGCCAATAACACCGTGGTGGCCATCCTCGTCCACGGTCAAGGCGTCTTCGCCACGAGCTTGCCGCTGGGAGCCAATCAATTCACCGAGGCGCTGGCCAGGCTGCAGAATTGCCCCCTTGAGGAGGCCGAAACACTGAAGCGCTCCCGGAACTTGTTGGCGGGCGAACACGCCGTGGCCGGCTTGGGCAAAGTGGCGGAGAAATGGCACGGCGAGTTGCAGCAGGCCGTCGCTGAATGGCTTGAAGATAATCCGGAACTGGAGTTGTCGCTGGCCGCGCTGCCCGTGTATTTGTGCGGCGGCGGCGCCCTGCAAGCGGGGCTGCTCGACTTCCTCAATTCGCTGAGCCAGTTGCGTTTTGCCCCCTGGCCGGGCGAATTGGACGAGGAGGGGGACTGGCCGATGGAGCAGTACTGGGTGGCCTACGGCGTCGGGCTGCAAGCCTTGGGCAAGTACCCCCGGCCAGTCTCGCTGTTGCCGACAGACCTGCGCGCCGCCGACCGGCGGGAGCGGTTCTGGCAGCGGCTGCAGTTGGCCAATGTGCTGCTGCTGCTGGCGCTGTTCTGGCTGCTGGCGCTGGGCACCTGGCAAAAGGCGGCGCTGCTGAGCCGGAAGGACAAGTTGATCGTTCAAACCCAGGCCGCCTTGGACACCGCGCGCAGCTTGGACAGGCTCTCCCGCCGGCTTAACGCCGAATACGAGCAAGTCCGCCCGATCCTGCGGCGGCAGCAGCAAACCGCCGAGACCCTCCAAACCCTGGCGGCCCTGCAAGCGGTGCGGACCAACCGGGACTTCTGGTTTGTCCTTTTTGCCGATCAGGCCAGCTATTTCGCCGGCCCGCCCATGCCAGTGACGGCGACTAACCTGACCAACGTCACGCTTACGGTGGCTGCCACCAATGTTCCGCCCTCGCGCCGCGAGTTCATTGCCGAGCTTTGCATCCCCCAGGAGGGTAACGCAATGTTCCCCGTTCTCACCCAGGTCGTGAGCGAACTGCGGCGCCAGCCGCTCTTTGCCCGCGTGGACGTGCTCCCGCAGGAACGGCGTCGGAGCTTGGTTGACCCCAAGGTGGTGATCAGCAACCGCTTCTTCGCCGTGGCCATGGAGTTGGGCGGCAAGGCCCCGCCCAAGCCCACCCCACCGCGTGAAACCAAACGCACCGCTCAATGGCTGCGTCCCAAGAGCGAACGCTCGCCTGCCCTGCCGGCCCAGACCAACCGCTGATCCCTTCATGCGCCCCTCCTTCAAGCCCAGGCGTTTGCCCGCCGTTGCGGTCTGGCTGGCGGTGGCCCTGGCGGTCTATTATTTTGCCGTGTTCCAGCCCTTGTCGCGCCGCGCCGCCGGCCGGGATAAGGAGTTGACTAGCGCCTGGCAGAAGTTCGTCGCGGCCGCGCAGGCCAGCCCCGCGACCGCCGGGCTGAATTTGACCAACTGTGGAGAGTTGCTGCGCCAGTTGCAGGCCGGCGCGACGAATCTGACGACCGCCGAACGCCTGGTCCAGAGCCGGATCGGCTTGCCGGCGGAGGTGCGCGCCAAGATGAGCGAGGCCTTTTGGCTCATTGACTTCGAGAATGAGCGGTTTCAACACGCGGCCCACTTGGCCCAACTCGCCAAGCAGAAAGGAGTCGCCCTCGAAACCGGCGCGACCAACGGCCTGCCCGAATACCTGGCCGACATGCCCAACCCCGCCCTCCTGTGGCCCCGGCTCTACCTGGCCGACCAACTCTTGCTGACGGCCATTCACTGCAAGGTCGGCGCCTTGCGCTCGCTGAACCAACTGCCCTCAATCACCCACCGTGCCGGCGCCGCCCAGGGTCTGTTGCTGGAGGAGCTGCCCATGCGTATTGATTTGATCGGGCCGATGGACGCTGTGAGCCGGTTCCTCGCCAGCCTGCCCTTGCTCGCCACCGAACTGGCCTCGGCCGGTTTGGGGCCAGGGTTGACCAACAAGCCGGCGCTCTTTATTGACCACGTGCTCCTTCGCAAATACGCCCCCGATCGCCCGCACGACGTGCAGTTGGAACTGACCGTCTGCGGTTTCGTTCCGTGGACGGAAGAGGCGAGCAAGCCCGAATCGCCAAGGCCCTGAGCGCACGATCATGTTGAGTTTCCTGGAACGCAGTCTGTGGCTCTCGCTCCTGATGCTGGCCGGGCTGGCGGCGCTGTTGTTGGCCAGCGCCACGCGGCTAGGCGGCCAGATGCCGCGGCTGACGCCCTTGCGGGAACAGCCCGGCGCCGCGCCGCGGGCGTTGCCCGACGAGCGGGTGGCCCAATGGTTCGCGTTGCCGCCCTTGACGCGCCTGACCCCTGGCACCAACAGCATGGACATCGTCTATACGCTTTACTTCCAGCCGCCGCCGCCGCCGCCGCCGGCGCCCAGCAAGAAAGTCGAATTGCTTTTTCAGGGTTGGTACCTGGCTTCCAGCGGGGAGCGGCTGGCCTACGTGAAGCTGGGCGAGACGCTCTTGACGCTGACCAACGGCGCCAAGGTCGTCGCTGATCACGCCGTCAAGGAAATCGGCCTGCGGGCGCTTACCTTGACCAATGCCGCCGGACAGACGAATGTATTGGAGTTTGACGTGAAGAAAGCACTCGACGTGCCCGCCTCCTGACCATGGAAGCCGAAGCGCAGAAAAAGGAAGTTGGCGACCTGCTCTTCGAGCAGGGCAAGCTCACCGCCAAGCAACTGGAGTCGGTCCGCCGCCGCCAGCGCCGGCTGCACGTCTCCCAGCATTCGGCGGTCGTGAGCCTGAGCTATGCCTCCGAGGAGGACACTTACCGCGCCCTGGCCCAATTGCACAGCCTGGAGTTCGTTGACCTGAGCAGTTTCAACTTCCCGCCGGGCGTCTTCGAGCAGGTCCCCGTCCGGGTCATGTTCAACCACCGCGTCGTGCCCCTGGCCAGCGATGCGGACAGCCTGACCCTGGCGTTTTGCGAGCCGCCGCGCCAAGCTGAGTCGGGCAACCTCCGCCTGTTGCTGGGCAAGCGCTTCAAGCCCGTCCTCACCACCCCCAGTGGCGTCCACGCCGTCATCAAGAAGCACTTCGGCCTGGGCGCCGAGACCATCCAGCGCCTCCGCGAAGACCGCGCCTTGGCCGAGGCCAAGCAGGATACGGTTTTCGCCGTCAAGAGCGGCGAGGAGGCCGTGGTGGCGGACGCCAGCATCGCCAACTTTGTGGACCAGGTCCTGACCGAGGCCCTGCGCCTCCAGGCCACCGACGTCCACATCGAGCCCTATTTCTCCACCATCAAGCTCCGCTACCGCATTGATGGCACGATGCAGACCGTGCCCGTGCCCAGCGACCTGCGCGGCTTTTACAGCGCCATTGTTTCCCGGCTCAAAATCATGGCCGGCCTCAACATCGCCGAACGGCGCGTCCCTCACGACGGGCGCATCAGCGTCAAGACCGACACCGAAGACTACGACCTGCGGGTGTCGGTCATTCCCACCAAGCACGGCGAGGGGGTCTGCCTGCGCGTGCTGGGCCGGCAGAGCCTTTTGCTTGAGTTCAGCCAACTGGGCATGGAGCCGGAGCAGGAGGCGCTCATCCAGGAACTGACCGAGCTGCCGCAGGGCTTGGTGTTGCTGACCGGCCCCACGGGCAGCGGCAAGACCACCACCCTCTACGCCGCCCTGGCCCACGCCAACGACGAAAGCCGCAAGATCATCACCATCGAGGACCCGGTTGAATACCAACTGGAGGGCATCGTGCAGATTCAGACCCGCGATGAGGTGGGGCTGACCTTCGCCAGCGGCCTCCGCGCCGTGCTCCGGCACGATCCGGACGTGGTGCTCATTGGCGAAATCCGCGATGCCGAAACCGCCGAAATCGCCGTCCGCGCGGCCCAGACCGGCCACCTAGTCTTCTCCACCCTCCACACCAACGACAGCATTAGCGCCATCACGCGCCTGTTGGACATGGGCATTGACCCCTTCCTGGTTGGCTCGTCCCTGGTCTGCAGCATTGCCCAGCGGCTCGCCAAGCGCATCTGCCGCCACTGCATCGAACCGGACCCGGACCTTCCGGAGAACCTGCGCGAGGAAATGGCGGCGGCGCTCAAGCTCAAGCCGGCGGACGTGCAGGCCTTTCGCGGCCGAGGCTGTGTCGAGTGCAACCAGAAGGGTTACCGCGGCCAGGTCGCCATCTATGAGTTCTTCGTGCTCACCGAGGACATTGCCGACATGCTCGGACCTGACCTGAAGAGCGGGCGGTTGCGCGCCGTCGCCAGGCAGCATGGCTGGCGCCCGCTGCGCGAGTTGGGTTGGACCAAAGTCCAGAGCGGCCTCATCCCCATCCTCGAACTGCACCGCCTCACCCACCGGATCAAGCAGCCGCAAGGCGAAAACCCATCGCCGGCGACCTGACCAGCCCGTGCCGCTGACCTGAAAATGGAGCCTAGCCGCAGATGAAACACGGATGAAACACGGATTGAGCCGGAGCGCTGGTCCGGCGGTCCCATTTTCATCGTTTGCGGCGGCGCGTGCGGCATGAAGTCTGACGGAAAATGACGGTTGGGTGCATGTGCGCGAAGCGTCTTGGACTGCGGCAGTCCCCTGCCGCTTTTGCGACCGGGCCGCGAGGAGAGCGCCAGAGGACTGGCGCACTCCAAGGCGCTTCGCGCTAGCCGTCGCCCATCTGATCTTCACCGTTTACGGAGCGCCGGCTTGGGGGCGCATGAGTATCTGACCTGAAAATCCTCCTCCCTCTCGTTCTTCCTCTGGTCTTCCCCTTCGATTGTCATTCTTGGTGGCGCCGCGCGGCATGGCTCGTGGTTTGGCCCGGATGTCCGCGCTTGGCGCGCCGCTCTGTGTTTCATCCGTGTGAATCCATGGCCAAGCCACATTTTGGGCTTTCCCATTCCAGGATGCCGGCCTAGCCTTGGGTGTGGCTTTGGCGCAGATATTGGTGGGCCGATTCAGCCTCGTGCAGAACTCGGAGGGGCTGGCCTCCGGCAACCCGCCCCATTCAGCCACAACGCGTGTGAGCGGCGCCAATTCGATCACTCCCGTTGTCTATGCTTCTTTCGGCCTGATGCTGATGGCCGCCTTGGCTCAACCTGCCCAGCCGCCGGCGGCCCTCCTGCACCACGAATACGTCTTCGTCATTGACACCTCATTTTCGATGAACCGGATCGCGCCCGCGACCCGAGCGGCGCTGCGCGAGCTGATCGCCAACGGCGTGCAACAACGAATGCGCTCGGGCGATCGGTTCGAGTTGTGGACCTTTGACGACCAAATCCACGCGCGGCGGTACCCAGCGCAAACCTGGACGGTCGCGTCCAGCCAGGAACTCGCCGCGCGCGCCTTTGCCTTCATCAACCGCCAGCGCTTCGAGAAACAGGCCCGCCCGAAGGCCGCCTTGGCTGAACTGAATCGGGCGGCCCGGCAAGCCCCCGCGCTGACGGCCATCATTTTGACTGACGGCGACGACACCATGCAGGGAACGCCTTTCGACGCTGAACTCAACGCCATGCTGCGGCGGTGGCACGGCCAAGTGCGCCAAGCCAGGCAGCCTTTCGTGGTCGCGCTCCAGGCCAGCAATGGCGAATTCGATGCTTGGGCCGTTGGCGTGCCCAACCAGCCCATCATGCTGCCGCAACTGGAGCTGGCCGCCCAACTTGCCCGTGCCCAGCCTGCTGCCGCGCCCGCTCAGCCCCAACCGCCTCCGCCAGCAGAACTCAATGCGCCGCCGCCCCAGCCCTTGCCCCAACCTGCCACGCCCCCGGCGCCTGCCGCCCCGCAGGAACCCGGCGTTTCTGCCGCAACCCAACCCGCGCTCGCAAAAAGCCTGCCTGCGCCACCGCCCAAGCCAGGGCCGCCATCCGAGCTTGCGCCGTCGGTGCTGTCCCCGGCGAAGCCGGCGCGCGAAGCAGAGCGCGCACCGCTGCCCGGCCCGCCCGCCCGGCCAGTGGCAAGCGCCAAAGAGACCCAACGGCCGCCCGTCCAGGAGGCTGGCGCCGGGCCGGGGGCGGCGCCACAACCGGCAAAGCCGCCATTGGAGCCTCCACGGGCAATCACGCCCGCTCCCGCCACGCCTGAACGCCAGAAGGACGCGGTGAAAGACACTCCACCGCCAACCGTCGTGCCCCTGCCAGCAGAGCCGGCTCCCCAGCGGATCACACCGGCCCCCGCGAGAGACACGGCCGAATTCAAGCCAGCAGCGCCCGGTTCAGGTCCCCGGCCGGATGTCCCGCCGGCCCCAGGCCAAGCGGAAAGAATCAAGCCCGTCGTCAGTGCGGCAAGCATCCAAAACCAAGCTGCGACCAATGCCGGCCCGACCGGCCCGAAAGCGCGGAAACCGCCGCTCCAGCAAACGGCTCTCATCACTCCCGAACCCGCTTCGCCGCAGCGCTGGCTCAACTTGGGATTGGGGGCCGGCCTGCTGGCGCTTGGTTCCTGGTTCGGCTACTGGTATGTCCGCCGCAGCCGCCAGGCTCGCCCGATGAGCTTGATTTCCCAATCGCTGGAACGCCGCGAAGGCAAACCCGGCGGGCGCACTCAATAGCTGCCGGCGCCCAGGCGCCACAGAAGATTGAACCGCGCGGCCGCGGCGAGAAGCGCCGCGGATCCCCGAAAGGAATCCACATGAATAGCCCCGGGTGTGAGCTTACAGAAGGCGGTGGATGCGGGATACGAGCCCGAAAGGGTTAGAGGCTGGCGCACGATCGCGCCCCGAGGGTCGTATGCCACACTTTGCAAAGTGTGACATCAGCCCATGCCTGCGGCCTCAGAATCACTATTCCACACTTTGCAAAGTGTGGAATGAGCGCGCGCGTGGAGTGAACCTTGATTGCGGCCTCAGAGACCGCTGAAGCAGACGCGCCCTTCTCATCCGCTCAGTGCCCCACCGAAGTGGCGTGCTACTGAAAAAGCGGTTCTCCTTCGCCCGACGATTCCAAGCCTGGATACCGGCAAAGAGCGGATCCGCGCTGGCAGACTAGCGCCTGAGTTTTCCCTTCACGCTCCCGGGCGGTTGCGTCACAGTCAGCGGCGGTATGGACCTGTTTGATCTGCAAAACGAAGTGGCGGTGGTCATCGGCGGCACTGGGGTGCTGGGCGGGGCCTTGGCCGAAGGGCTGGCACAGGCCGGGGCGCGCGTCGCGGTGGCGGGCCGGAACGCGGAGCGAGGCCAGGCGCGGGCGCGACGCATCCGTGAAGCCGGGGGCCAAGCGGAGTTTTTCTTTGCCGACGCCGTGCGGGTGGAGAGCTTGCGTGGGGCGGAGAAAGCAATTTCGGAGAAACTGGGCGCCCCCACGGTCCTGGTCAACGCCGCTGGCGGCAATGACCCGCGCGTGACGGTCACTCCGGAGTGGGCGTTTGAGCAGATCACGCTGGAAGATTGGCGGGCCAACTTCGAGTTGAACCTTGTCGGCGGGGTGCTCTTGCCCTGCCAGGTGTTTGGCCCCGGCATGGCCAGCCGCCGACACGGGAGCATCATCAACATCGCCAGCGTTTCGGCGCACTTGCCGCTTTCGCGCATCGTGGCTTACTCGGCAGCGAAGGCTGCCCTCCTCAACCTGACGCGGTTCCTGGCGCGGGAGTGGGCGACCAAAGGCGTGCGGGTCAACTCCATCACGCCGGGCTTCTTCCCGGCGGAACAGAACCGCCGGCTGCTGTTCAACCCCGACGGCACGCCCACGCCGCGCGCCCAAGCCGTGCTGGGCCATACGCCCATGGGGCGCCTGGGCGAGCCGCACGAACTGGTCGGCGCGGCCATCTTCCTAGCCAGCTCCAAGGCCAGCGGCTTCGTGACCGGCGCGGATATTCGGGTGGATGGCGGATTCCTGGCCCAGACGATCTAAGCTTCGACCAGATGACTGAGCGGCCCCGACAGCGCGAAGCCTTTGGAGTGCGGCGGCTTGCCGGCGCTTTAGGACCGATGCCGACTGAAAGCGGGAGCAAGCTCCACGCACTCCAGACGCCTCGCGCTTTGCCTCCCGCAGGCCCTGCAATCGCCGCAACCGGCGAGACCCTCTCGCCTGCCCAAGTTGTCCAAATCATCGCCGCGGCTTGCCCCCGCGAGACCTACCGCAAACAGCGGGTATTGCTTCTGGTCCCGGACGGCACGCGGACGGCGCCGGTTGGGCTGATGTTCAAAAGCCTCTATGATCAGATTGGCGAAGCGGCCGGCGCGTTCGACATCCTGGTGGCGCTGGGCACGCACCAACCGCTGAGCGAGACGGCCATCTGCCAGCGGCTGGAAATCAGCTTGGCCGAAAGGCGCCGCCGCTACGCGCGGGTGCAGTTCTTCAACCACGCCTGGGATGACCCGCAGGCCTTGACCCGCGTGGGCATGATTTCAGCGGACGAAATCCGTGAGCTGACCGGCGGGCTTTTTGCCATGGACGTGCCCGTCGAAGTCAATCGGCGGCTCTTTGACTATGACCAAGTCATGATCGTTGGCCCGGTCTATCCCCATGAGGTGGTCGGTTTTTCGGGGGGCAACAAGTATTTGTTCCCTGGAGTTGCGGGGGCGGCCATCCTGAATTTCTTTCATTGGCTAGGAGCCGTCATCACCACGCCGAAGGTCATTGGCCAGAAGTGGACGCCGGTGCGGCGGGTGGTGGACCGGGCGGGCGCGCTGGTGGGCGTGCCCAAGCTTTGCTTCTGCCTGGTGGTCGAAGGCGCGGGCCTGGCGGGTTTGTTTGCCGGCACGCCCGAATCGGCCTGGGACGGGGCGAGCGAGCTTTCCCGGCAGCGGCATATCGTTCATAAGGAGCAGCCCTTCCACACCATCCTGGCGTGCGCGCCGGCCATGTACGATGAGCTTTGGACCGCCGGCAAATGCATGTACAAGCTCGAGCCGGTGCTGGCCGACGGCGGCGAACTGATTATTTACGCGCCGCACCTCTCTGAGGTGTGCGTCACGCACGGCCAGGTGATTGAGGAAGTGGGCTACCATTGCCGCGATTACTTCATGAAACAGTGGGACCGGTTCAAACACTACCCGTGGGGCGTCTTGGCCCACCTGACGAACGTCTTTGGTGTGGGCAGCTTTGAAGGCGGGATTGAAAGGCCTCGCGCCCGCGTTACGCTGGCCTCTCAGATCCCGCCCGACAAATGCCGCCGGCTCAACCTTGGCTACCGCGACCCCAAGAGCCTGTGCGTGGAAGACTACGCCCAGCGGGAGTCAGAGGGCGTGCTGGTGGTGCCCAAGGCCGGGGAAATCCTTTACCGGCTGGCCAATCCGCCGGCCTGGGCGCGGCGCGATTCCCAGAGCTGTCTCACCAACGGTTACACGCCGGAGGAGACCGCGGTCTCCAACTGGCTCGCCGACCAAGGACCCAAGAGCGTCGTGCCGTGAGGCAATATGAAGAAGGCACAGAAGACCGAGTTGCACGATGAACTGCGGGCCGAGTATGATTTGTCCATGCTCAAGGGCGGTGTCCGCGGCAAGTGTGCACAACGCTGCAACGCAGGCGGCAACCTGACCAGAAAATGCCCGTCGGCCCCGACAGCGCGAAGCGTTTGGAGTGCGGCGGCTTGCCGGCGCTTTGGGATTGTCCAGCGGCTAACAAAGCGGGAGCAAGCTCCGCGCACTCCAAACGCTGCGCGCGCCAAACAGCCCCAGTCCCGTTTTCATGGCTTGTGGCGCCGGTCCCGGCACGACATCTGATCCGCCAATGAAGAACCTCTGGCGCGCGCTGCATTTTTTCCGGGCCGACTGGCCGCTGGTGGTGGCGGCGTTTGGCTTGCTGCTGCTGAGCGTCGCCGCCAACCTGCTCAAGCCCTGGCCACTGGCGCTGATCGTGGACTCAGTGCTCGGCGACAAGGAGTTTCCGGCGTGGCTGGCAGACGTGATGCGCGGCCTCAGCCAGGCGGGCCGGGTGGGGCTGCTGGGAGCGGCGGTCTTGGTGGCGCACTTCGGGCAGGGCGCGCTGGCGGCGGGGCAGAACTACCTGCTGATCAAGGTGGGCTTGCGCGGTCTGGCCCGGGTGCGTGAGGCGCTCTTTGGCTGGCTGCTGCGCCTCTCGGTCCGTTTTCATCAAGGCGCCAACCAAGGCGACCTCATCTACCGGGCTACCTGGGACACTTACGCCTTCCAGACGTTGTTCCAGCACGGGCTCTTTACGTTCATCACGGCGACGTTGACCCTGCTGCTGATGCTGGCCATCATGGCCCGGCTCAACGGGCCGCTGACGTTTGTGGCGCTGGGCACGCTGCCGTTGCTGGTCATCACCATGCGCTACTTTGGCCGCGAGATGAAAAGCCACGGCGTGGCCGCGCATGAGGCCGATGGCCGGGTCGCCTCGCTCATCCAACAAGGCATCGTGGCGCTGCCCCTGACCCAAACCTGCACCCGCGAGGAAGCCGAAGAACGCCGGTTCCAGGCCCAAGCCGCCGCCGCGCGCGCCAGCCGCCTTTCGCAGCACGGGTGGGAGATTGTGTATCTGGGCGTCATCGCCCTGATCTTTGGGGCAGGCACCGCCGGGATTGTGTGGGTAGGCGCGTGGCAAGTTCAACGGGGTCTGCTGAGCATAGGCGAATTGCTGATCTTCATCGTTTACCTGGGGCAACTCTACGAGCCGCTCAACCAGCTCTCGCACGTTGGCGTCACCCTTTCCGACGCCGCCGCCGGCACGCAGCGGGTCTTGGAAATCCTCGACACGCCCGAAGAGGTCAAAGACGCGCCCGGCGCGCGGCCGGTGGTCAGAGCCGAGTGGGCGGATACAAGGATGCCGGATACTGGATGCCCGATACCAGATGAGCGGAACCTTCCGCATCCAGCATCCAGCGTCCAGCATCCAGTATCCAGCATCAGCCCTCAACCCTCAGCCCTCAACCCTCAACCTTCGGCTCCTCTCCTGCTGCGCGGTGCGATTGCCTTCGAGCGCGTCTCCTTCGCCTACGGGCTTGACCACCCCGCGCTCAGCGAGGTCTCTTTCACGCTGGCGGCCGGCCAAGCGGCGGCGATCATCGGGCCGAGCGGCGCGGGCAAGACCACGCTGCTGGGCCTGCTGCCGCGCTTTTATGACCCGGCCATGGGCGCTGTCCGGCTCGATGGGGCCGACTTGCGGGCGTTGCGCCTCAAAGACCTGCGGGCGCAAATCGCCTTTGTCTTGCAGGAGCCGCTGCTGCTGCCGGGCACCATCGCGGAGAACATCGCTTACACCCGGCCCGAAGCCACGCGCGCCGCGATCGAGGCCGCCGCCCAGGCCGCCCATGCCGACGAGTTTATTCGCCAGTTGCCGCGGCAATACGACACGCTCGTCGGCGAGGGCGCCGCGCGGCTGAGCGTGGGCGAAAAGCAGCGCCTCAACCTCGCCCGCGCCTTCCTCAAGGACGCCCCCATTCTGGCGCTTGATGAACCGACCAGCGCCCTGGATGCCGAGAGCGAGGCCCTGGTGTTGGCCAGCCTGGCCGAACTGATGCGCGGGCGCACGACCCTCTTGGTCACCCACCGCCTGCCGGCCCTGCGCCACCTCCACCGCGTAATCGTCCTGGTCCAAGGCCGGGTGGTTGAAGACGGCCCGCCGGACGCGCTCCTGGAGAAGCCCGGCAGTTACTTTGCCCGGCTGGCGCGGTGAGCGGCGCAGCCTTGAGGCAGCCCTGCTGGGGGATAAGGCCAGCCCGTGGCGAGTGGTTCGGGTTTGACGTTGCCAGTGCGGGTGATATTCTGTGGCCGTGAGTATGACCGTTGAGCAGATCG
>Ga0315268_10000578_pt1 | contig 43005 bp, 30 predicted proteins | sample C1_top_MG_FD_204535 | JGI IMG/M metagenome (GOLD analysis project Ga0315268, IMG submission 204535) | Sediment microbial communities from Yellowstone Lake, YNP, Wyoming, USA - C1_top | ecosystem: Environmental > Aquatic > Freshwater > Lake > Sediment | place: USA: Wyoming | collected 2017-08-01
GACTCTGGATGAAGCCAGCTCATTACGAGCAAGGCGTATTTGTTCATTGTAATCGCTCACCCTCTTTGAATAGTCGAGATAATGGACATAGAGCGAAGAGACGACGAGAATTGCACAAATGAGAAATAATAAAGGAAACCGGTAACTGAAAATATTTTCAAGGAGCTCTTTCTTGATGATTGTTCTCAGCATATTTTGTCTCTCCTTGGCGCACCCGTCTTATCGACGTCCGGATCGCCTGTCGGCCGGATTCCTGGCTGATCTTAATGACAGGATCGTTCTGCGGCCTGGCACCAGGTCTCCTTCTTTACGCCGTCAGCGGCTCTGATTTCATGTAGTCGATATAGATCTTGACCAGGTCCTCGTACTGGAGCTCTTCGCGGGTCCGCTCCATGACCAGTCGGCCTTCCTTCATGATGCCGACCCGGTCGCCGATCTCCTTGGCCCGGAAGATGTCGTGCGTGGACATGAGAATGGCCTTGCCCTCGTTTTTCAGCTCGCCCAAGATCTCCAGAAATTCTTCTGCCGCTTTGGGATCCAATCCTGCCGTCGGCTCATCCAGCAAAACCGCCGGCGCGTCTTTGATGATGGCGATCGAGATCCCCAGCTTCTGTCGCATGCCTTTAGAATAGGTCTTGACCCTCTGCTCGAACGCCTTCTCCTGGAGCGAGACCCGGCGCATGACCTGATAGTATTGTTGCTTGGCCAGGTTCGTCTTGCCGCCCAGCTTGGCGAAGAACTCGAGGTTTTGGCGGGCCGTGAAATTGCCGTAGAGCATGACGTTCTCGGAGACAAAGGAGACGTATTTCTTGGCTTCGAGCGGGTCCTTGGTAACGTCGATCCCTTTGATGTAACACGTGCCTGTAGTCGGCGGGATGAAGTTCAGGAAGAGGTTTATGGTCGTCGTCTTCCCCGCGCCGTTGGCGCCCAACAGGCAGTAGACCTCTCCCGGCCGGATGCCTAGGTTGAGATGGTCCACGGCCAGGACGCCGTCTTCGTAGCGCTTCGACAAATCCTCGGCCTTTAAAATAGGAATTGCTTTTTCCATTCCTTTACTCCTTTATCTCAATCTGGTGCGGATTTGGTTCCGAGCTAAGAAAAAATAGGTGAACATGTTACCTCCGGGTCAGCTTGATGCCGAAGACGACGATGCCCACCAGCAGTCCGACAAGCAGCAGCACCAGGAGGCTGATCCCCAGGACGTTCGTCTTGGATGCGACGTGGATGCGGACGATCTTGTCCTCGGACTCCACGTTCCGATTGTCGGCGCTGCATTCGGTCTTGATCTTCGGCTCATAATCGCCCACCGCCACGTCCGCCGGCGGCAGGAACTTGATGGTGACGACGACTTCCTTGTTCTGTTCGAGGGAGGCGATCAGCTCCGGCTGGATCTCGGAGCGCCAATTTAAGGGAAGGTCGCTATAGACTCGGATGTTATTCAATTTGCGGGTTCCCGCATTCTTGACCCGGACCTCCATACTCACATTTTCGCCCACTTTGATCTCGTGATAGAGATTCACGGCCTGGACCTCAATTCTGCCCACGCCTCTCGGGACGAGGACGAGCCGGACGCTTCCCGCCTTAATGGTATCGATGTCCTTGAGATCGATCACGGCTTTCTTGGCCACCAGATCCTGGAGCTTCGCGGCCTGGTCACTATCAAGCGTCAGAGCATAAAACTCGATGGGCTTGTCAATGACGACCTGAGCGTCTGCATTCTTGGGAAGATAGAGCTTAAGAGAAAGCTTCATGCTGGTGACGCCCTCGGTGAATTTAATCTGCGAGAGCCGGGCTTGGGTCTGGGGATCACTGAATTCATAGTTGATTTGGTGGGGAAGGTTGACGACTTCGAGCTTGAAGACATTGGCCTCACCGCTGAATTTTTCAAGCGATAAGTCGTAGGTCGCCTGGCTTTCCAGGTCGGCTTCCTGCGAGAACTGGGCCGAATTCATGGTCACGATGTTGGCGCTCACTCCTTTTTGGAGAAAGACTGAAGTCGTCTCATTCTTGCCCGAGTAAAACACGTTGACCTCGAGGTTTTCCACGTCCTTGAGGAGCTGGAAGGTAACATCTTGTTGCGTTTCGAGCGGAAGCGAAGCAATGGTCCTCTCGTATGGATCGGAGACGATCTTGCCCTCCGACTTTAGCGAAACAGAGACGTCCTTAATCTCCTTCATGAAGTCCAAAGGAAAGAGATCCTGGGCACTGATATTGAGTTTCGCCAGCTCCTTGAGCTCCTTGGATGAATAGCGGAGCGTGACCCGGACGAATTTTTTTCCGGCGGCGTCCTGGAACTTGACGGCGCTCGCCACCGAGATCCGCGCTTCGCTGCCCATGAAATTGATCAGGGCCTGCTGATAATCGACCTGGGCCTGGAGGTAGGCCGTCTGGACCAGGGCGAAATCCGCCTCGGACGTCAGGCCCTGTTCCTTGAGCTTGAGCGAGCGTTCGAAATCCCCTTTGGTTTTTTCGAGCTGAAGCTGTGCTTTTTTGAGCGTCAAGAGCTTCATGGTTTGGGATTGACCCTCCTGGGCGCCGGCAAGATTATTCAGCGCCCAGAACAAAAGGATAAAGGCGATGATGATTGTCAGGAGTTTTTTCATGATTTGACCTCCCATGCATCTGTCAACTTAATATTCTTTTTATCCAGGCTGGTTCCCATGGCTTTATCGAGCTTGGCGAGAGAGAGCGTATAATCGATAACGGCCCGAAGCTCGTACGTACGCGCCTGGGCCAGGTCCCTCTGGTATTGGAGGACCCGGAAGTTATCGCTCATGCCGGCCTTGAGCTTAGCCTCCTCGGCGGCTAATTTCTGTTCGGCAAGTTCGCGGGCCGCTTTGTAGGCATCGACCCTTTCATAATTCATCTGGACGGCCCGGACCGCCGAGCGGATCTCTAAGAAAGCCGCCTGCTCTGTGTTTTTCAGTCGTACCATTTCCTGGGCCAGGGCGGCCTTGGCCTGAGCCTGGGTGGCCCGGGAAAATAGGGTATTCAAAGGGATGTCCAGAGATAGAGACACCGACCAGTTTTTATATTCGAAGCCCAGGGCGTCGCGCACGGCCGCGGACGCACCTCCTGGAATGGTCCCGATGATTGTTCCCGTCAGAGGATTGTTGTCCAGAAAGAGAATCCGGTCGCCCGAGATGCCCGGGCTCCAGTAGCTGGCGTCTAGATTCAAGGCGGGCAGGGTCTGGTTCTTGGCATAAGAAAGGTCCAATTCCCTGTTCTTAACATTGAGCGCGGAAGCCCTCAAATCAGGCCTGTTTTTCAAGGCCGTCGCCAAGGCCGCCTCAAAGGTGATTTCCCTTTTTTCAAACGGCGGCCGGTCGGCGGGAACGATATCCTCGACGGTTTTTGTAGCAGAGAGGTTGATGAAAGTCCTCAAGGCGTCGGCATCGTCCCTGACCTGAAGTTCTCCTTGGAGGATGTCTGCTTTTCGCGAGGCCACTTCGGCCTGGGCGCTCAAGATCTCCTTGGGCGCCAGAGTCCCGATGTTCACTTCCTTGCGGCTTTTGTCCAGTAGGTCCTCGGCCAGCTTCAGGGACTGCCGCCGGACGTTGAGCGATTCGATAGCGTAGACATATTCCCAGTAAGCCTGTTCGACGGAATAGACAGTCTCAAGGAGGGCGTTTTTCAAGTCGCTTTCGGCAATGTCGCGACTGTTTCGGGCGATGAGAATATCATTACGGCTCGTCTGCCAGCCGAAATTCTTGAGAAAAGGCTGGCTTAGAGAAAGCCTCAACGTGCTGCCATAATAAGGGTTGATCGTTTGGAAACGGGAATTAGAGGAACTCTTGTAGCCGCTTAACGAGACGATAAATTTGCCTCCGAAGGGGATGACCTGGCTGAGGGAAGACCCATAATTTTTATACGAAGACGACTGAATGTCCGAGGAGTTGAGCCACGAGTACGATGCCGAATTCTGGTCTTCCTTGCCGTAATCGAAAGACAAGCTCGGGAGAAATTTTTCTTGGGCTTTGGAAACGGCCAAGTCAGCGAGTTCGGATCCGTAGACCTGAACGGCTAAGCCCAGGTTGTGTTTGACGGCATGGACAATGCATTCCTCCAGGGTCAGCTTGGCCTGTTTGTCCTGCTGCCCTCCCGCCGACAAGACAAAAAATAAGCCCAGAACAATGAAACAGGGAAATTTCCGTTTTGTCATTTTCATGCGCCATCTCCGCTTGATCAAAAATCCTTGATGAGTCCGCACCGCGGCTTTATCAGAGCCTCATAAAAGCAATATTCGTGCCAGGCGATTATAGTGAAGATTTCAGGGGAAATTGTCGAAGCGGAGGAAGCTACGAGTCAAATCGGGAAAGAAATTACCCGAGGACGAGTAAATCTTTACCCGAAAACGCTTTTAAAAAAGAAGATAGGCTAATCTTTCTTTATGGCAACAAAGATCTCCCGTGAATTACGGAAATTTTTTTATTTGCCCTTTGGAATAGACGGAAAGGTCAGAGATTCGAAGTATTTTTTTAAAGGCAAGGCAGTTCATATGAGACGAGAGCCTTGTTCTTAAACGCACAGATCTAATCTTGGTATGAAACTTGCTGAATATACATGGGCCGGACTGACGGTTTAGCCCATTTTTCCAGGAGGCCCGGACATGGTCTTACATATTGCCAAGAAAGATTTCCTCAACAACCTCCTCTCGGCCAGGTTCATCATAGGATTTATTCTCTGCCTTGTCCTAATCCCCTTCAGCATCCTGATCAACATTAGCGATTTCCGGGACCAGGTAGGTCAATACCGCATCGACCGGGACGCCGCGGAAAAACGCGTCAAAGAAATCCGCGTCTATTCGGCCCTGAGGCCGGAGATTATCATCCCTCCCGAGCCGATGAGCGTCTTCAGCAAAGGCCTCAGCGGCCAGATAGGGAACCGGGTGAAGATCCGGCTTGGAGAAAAGCCGATGCTCGCCGAGGGGAAGAGCGTCACCGGGGATAATCCTTTTTTGGCGTCGTTTTTTTCCGTTGATTTCGTCCAAATCGCGGCCATCGTCTTTTCCCTTTTAGCCCTCCTCTTCAGCTACGATATCTTTACACGGGAGAAAGAAGACGGAACCCTGAGGCTCCAAATGTCCAACGCGCTCGGTCGTTCTCAGTTCCTGTCCGGGAAAGTCCTCGGTATCTTGGCTACCCTTCTTCCAATCCTTGCCTTTTCTTTCCTCTTGAGCGCGATTCTAATCCTGTTCTCTAGGGATGTCTCCTTTTCGGCGCTTGAATGGGGGCGGATAGCCCTCCTCTTCATCATCAGCCTACTCTATCTAGCCGTGTTCATTTTCATCGGTCTCTTGATCTCTGCTCGGTCTAAGACTTCCGTAACCAGCTTGGTCCTCTGCCTTTTTGTCTGGGTTTTTTTTATCTTCATCATCCCGAACCTCTCGGCCTATTTCGCCGAGAGTTTTGTTCACGTCCAATCCCGGGACAACCTGGGCCGGGTCCTCGATGAACTTGATAAAGAATTTGATCGAGTCATTCATGACCGCTATAAGGCGCAGGGGATTTCTGAGTTTTATTCGTGTATGTGGTGTTCGAACGGCGATGACGGCTATGCCGAAAGCTACGGGATGTCACGCACGGACTTCGAAGCGCAGCACAGGCGATGCATGGTATCAGAACCGATCCGGATCGATTATGCCGACAAAAAATGGCCTTCCCAGAAAGCTTACCTGGACAGCCAGGCCCATCAAGCCCGCGTCGCCGAGGGCCTTTCAGCCATCTCGCCGGCCGGGATCTTCCGCATCGTCGCATCGGCTGTCTGCTCGACAGATATCCGATCCCATGAGAAGGAGATGGATCGAATTCGTCAATACCGGGAGTTCTTCATCAGCTACCTCCAAAACAAAAATATTTTTACATCTTTCCGATACTTCACTCCGACTCCGCCCGAGACGTTCCTGACGGAGGACCAACTCGTCGAGAAAAGGACGGGGGGTGAGTTTAAAACCGCCAAAGCTTTTGGCGCCTGGGCCGCCCAGCAGAAAGATGCTCGAGCACGCTGGCTCAAGCTCAGCAAAAATAAAATCCCGGGCGACGGTCCAACCGATTATCCCTATTTGGATATCTCGGACGTGCCCGGCTTCCTTGCCCAACGGAAATCCCTTTTTTCCGGCTTGGAAAGCTCGATCTTGAATGTCGTTCTGCTCCTAATCGAAGGCATTTTTCTCTTTTATATCGGCTATGTCGCGTTCATCCGATACGACGTGAGGTGAGACATGCTGCGGACAATTTTGAAGCGGGAGATCTTGCATAATCTCTACAGCCTGCGTTTTCTAGTCTCGCTGGCCCTCGTCGCGGCTATTTTTGTCGTGGGCTCGGTCTCCTTCGTTAAAAGCCATGAGGCCGGCCTCAGAAAATACCAGGAGGTTCAGACTCAATTTACGGAGGAGATGAGAGCCGAGGCCAAGTCCAGTGCTACGCAACTGGCCGTGAACAGAAAAACCTACACCTTGAGGCCGAGGGATAATGCCTTCATCTATGACGGCAAAGAAAAATACTTGCCCAATGCTGTCATCTTCAGCGCCTGGAACGTTTTTTCCTTCCTGAACAAGAGCGGCAGCACGAATCCTTTCCTCAACGCCTTCGACGAGTTGAACTGGACATTTATAATTGCCTTGATCCTCAGCTTCGTCGTGCTGCTCTTGACCTTCGATGCCATCTCCGGAGAGAAAGAATCGAAGACGTTGGCTTTGGCCCTGTCCAATTCCATCTCGCGGGGAACTCTTTTGTTCGGCAAGTACCTCAGCGCCATCCTGACATTCTTGGCAATAGTCGTGCCCGGCATTATTTTGAGCGTCCTCATCGTCCTCCTCTCCGGCCGAGTTTCCCTGGGGCCCACGTTCATCCTGGAAACTCTGGGATTCTTGGTTGTGGCGGTCCTTATTGCCGCCGTTTTGGCCGCGTTCGGGCTTCTTTGCTCGGTCGTTGCCCGAAATTCCAACATCAGCCTGCTTCTGGCCCTCTCCTTTTGGATCTTGTTCGCCGTCGTCATTCCCAACTCGAGCAGGTTCATCGCCAAAACTTTTTTCCCCATCGAGAAGACCGAAGCGATCCAGAAAAAGGTTGAGGCGGCCTTTGATGACCTTAATAAGAGCGCACCCCCAGGAAGCTGGATGATGCATACCGGGAATCCTTTTTTGCCCCAGCACGAACTTCGGGCGAACCTTCAGAGAAAACGCCTCGAAGCCGAGAAGGGCATCCGGGCTGCCTATTATCAAAGCTTGTTCAGGCAATTCGAAAAAACGCGGTTGTTGACCGCGATCTCGCCCGTGCCCCTTTTCCAGTACCTGACGGAAGCTGTCGTCGGCGGCGGCTATTCGCGCTTTCGGAACGTCTGGGACGATTTCCACGTCTATCAGGGCCAGTTTCTCGCCTTTTTCAAGAACCTTGATGCCCAGGACCCTAAAAGTCCCCATTGGTACAACCCGTTTGAGAATGTCTCCACGACCCGGAAGCCAGTGGCCTTTGAAACCGTCCCTCAGTTCGTGGAAAAGCCGATGACGTTTGCCGAAAGGATCAGGCCGGCTCTCGTTTTCCTTGTCATCAACATCGTCTACGCCTGCTTGATTTTCTTCTTGAGCTTTATCCTCTTCGTCCGCTATGACATCAGGTGAATCATTAAGGGACACACACCGCATTCAGAATTCGAGGGGTATCCCTAAGTTCTCGTCTCCAAATTCTGGTATAATGGAGGTCGAGATTTTCCCCAAGGAAATGTGAAAGGGGAAAGGAAAGATCGGCCGGGCACCAGCCATGAAGAACACAATTCGGATTCTCAAGGCAAGGCTCGTCAAAGGGAAAAAAGCCGAAGCGTATCCTCTCCGTATTTTCAAAGAATTTGAAGACAGCCTCAGCCTGATCGAGGATTTCGACCATATTGCGGGCAATTTTTTAGGCAAGATTAAGGAAGCCTGCCCCGTCCAAAGGCTCGCCCTTCTGACGTATGATGCAGACACTGGAAAATTCAAGCCCGCTGCGGCCTCCGGGATCGATGACCGGGAGATCGGACCGATTTCCTTTTCCCGGGCTTCCCGCTTGGTCAAATGGCTGAAAGTCAATGAAACGTTTCTCCATATCCCTCGGCAGGCCGGAGTTCTGGAATACCTGTCTCGCCGGGAAACGGATATCCTCGAAGGCTTGGGAATCGAGGTCTGCTTTCCGCTGATGTCCATGAACCGTCTGATAGGAATCCTATTCGTCGGTCACAAGCAAAACCAGCAGACCTTCTCCAAACAGGACTTTGCCTTGATTTCAAGCTTCCTTCCCCAAACGGGCATCGCCCTGGAAAACGCTCTCCTCTTCAAGGAACAGCGGGAACGCTTCCGGAGAATGTCCAGGGCGGACAGGCTGGCGACGATCGGCGAGCTGGCGGCCGGGGCGGCCCATGAAATCCGGAACCCTTTGACAGCCATCAAGTCTTCGCTTCAATACCTGGAGGCCAAGGGCGCGGACGAAACTTCCCGGAAACTCCTGGCTTCCGCAATCCAGGAGACGCGGCGGATCGACGAGATCGTTTCGGCACTTCTCTCTTTTTCCAGGCCGTCCGAGATTCACAGGGTCAGGCATGACCTCCGGGAGACACTTGAAGAAAGCCTGGAATTGATTTCATTCCAGGCGAAAACCCAAAATGTCCGCCTCAGAAAAGAATTCCCGGACGCTCCGTTGCCCATCCAGGGGGACAAATCCCAGTTGAAGCAACTTTTTCTCAATATTTTTCTCAATTCCATCCAGGCTATGCCGTCCGGCGGAGAGATGAAGGTGGAGGCGCTGGTCAAGGACGGCCGGAAGGCCGTCGTGGCCGTCTCCGATACGGGCGAGGGCATTTCCGAAGAGAATCTGGACCGAGTTTTCGACCCGTTTTTCACCACGAAAAAGGGCGGGACGGGCCTCGGTCTTTCAATCTGCTACAACATCATCAAATCCCACCAGGGCGAAATTGAAATCAAGAGTAGGGCAGGGCAGGGGACGACGACCCTCATCAGCCTGCCCACGCTGTACTAATAGGATCAGCAATGAAAAATCGTATCCTTGTTCTCGATGACGAAAAAAATATTCGGGACATTTTCACTCTCCTGCTCCAGGAGAATGACTACCTCGTGGAAACTGCGGCCAGCGGCAGAGAGGGTCTGGAGAAGGCCAAAACCTTCAATCCGGACGTCCTGCTATTGGACATGAACCTGCCCGACGTGACGGGGATGGAGGTATTGTCCCGTATCCAGCGCTATCTTCCCAAATGCCAGATCGTCATCATCACGGCCTACGGGACGATCAGGAATGCCGTTGAGGCGACCAAGCTGGGCGCGTATGCTTACCTGGAGAAGCCCGTGGATAACGATGAGCTCCTGCTCATGATCTCCAGGGCCCTCGAGGTCAAAAAGCTCGAAGCCGAGGTTGAGGACCTCAAGACCGAATTGACGTCCCGCTACAGCTTCGCCAACATCGTCGGCACGAGCGCGAAAATGAATTCCGTCTTTCAGATGATGCACCGGATCGCCCGGGTGGACGGCACGATCCTAATCACGGGGGAAAGCGGAACGGGCAAGGAGCTCGTCGCCCGCGCCATCCATTTCAACGGCCTCAGGAAGGGCGGCCCGTTCGTTGTCGTCAACTGCGGGGCGATCCCGCGCGACTTAATCGAATCCGAGTTCTTCGGGCACATCAAAGGGGCGTTCACCGATGCCAAGACGGAGACGACAGGAAAGTTCGAGCTCGCCCATAAGGGGACGATCTTCCTGGACGAGGTCGCCGAGTTGTCCCAAGACGCCCAGGTCAAGCTGCTGCGCGCCCTCGGCGAAAGGGAGATTGTCAAGGTGGGAGGGACGAAGACGATTCCCGTCGATGTCCGGGTCATCGCCGCCACAAACAAGAAGCTCGACGAAGAAGTCAAAAAAGGGAATTTTAGGGAGGATCTTTATTTCCGGCTGGCCGTTCTATCCCTCCATCTTCCTCCGCTCAGGGAGCGAGCTGAAGACATCCCTCTTCTCTGCGAACATTTTCTGAAGAAGTACAGTGGCGAGCTAAAAAAGGAGATTGAAGGCATTTCAGAAGCCGCTTTAGACCATCTCCGCCGCTATGCCTGGCCCGGAAATGTCCGGGAACTTGAGAACGTGATCTACGAATCGATGGTCTTGTCCGATGATATCCGTTTGGATGAAAAAGACCTCCCGCCAAGAATCAAAACCCGATATTCAGAGGGAGAACCGGCCGGCGGACCGGGCTGTGAGCGAGAAACTTCGGCAGAATCTTCGGACATCGAAGGGACGCTTAAGAAAGTTGCCCAACGGGCCGCGGAACGGGCAGAAAGGTCCTTGATCGAAAAAGCCCTCGCAGAGGCAGGCGGCAACAAAACATTGGCCGCGAAAGCTCTGGGCGTCAGCCGGAAAACCCTATTCAATAAAATAAAAGCGCTGCGGATCCTGGATTAAACCCAACCCCAAGGGGTTAAATCTGCTCATTGCGCCGAATTCGTTGGCGGCCTTCCTTCCAAGGAGCTTTTGGCCGCGAATTCACAACCCTGGGCCAAAGCGCGCAGTGAGCAGGTTTGACCCCATTTGTCCTCCGTGGGTGACAGGAATAGAGGGCCCTCTTCCCTTATAACAATTGGCATGAAGGTTGCTGGGATTCTCAGTGAGGGCAGGTCTCGTCAATTCGCCTGAAGCATCCGGATAAGGAGAGAACGATGAAAAAAACAGAGTTCCTCATCTCATCGGGCTTGATCTTGCTCATATCGTTGGGCACGAATTCCGCCTTTGCCCAGGACAGGTTCCAGGCGGGCGGACATTTCATTCTCGGATATCCTCAAGGCGGATTTGGGCAGAATGTCGAGAATACAAGCTTAGGGGGCAATTTCTATTTCGCCTATCGTCTCCCCAGGAGTTACCTTTCGGCCGGGATTTCACTCGGCTTTTTGATCTATGGCAACGAAAGGCGCACCGAGCCGCTCAGCTTGACCATCCCGGACCTCCTTGTAGATGTCAGGACCACGAATTCCATCCTTCTCTGCCACTTTTTTCTTCGCCTCCAACCGCCGTGGGGGAGACTCCGGCCATACCTGGATGGACTTGTGGGGCTTAATTATTTGACCACGGATACGTCCATTGGAGGGTACGACGACTGGGATGACGACCAGATCAGCTCGAATAACTTCAATGACCTGGCTTTAAGCTATGGGTTGGGCGGAGGCGTCATGTTCAGCCTCGTCGATTTTAGAAATCCAAGGAACGGGCGGCGCGCCCTGTCTCTTGACTTAGATTTGGGCGTCCGATACCTCAAGGGAGGAGAGGCCGAATACCTGAAGAAGGGTTCAGTGCACCGTACGGATGGAAACGTCGCCTACGACGTTTATCGTTCGAGAACCGACCTCCTGAAGGTCAATATCGGCATCACGCTTATTTTTTGATCTCTTCAGGCTTCTTGGTTTCTTCCTGCTTTTCCTTCTCCGAGGCCAGCTTGCTCTCCACCTGTTTCTGGGCTTCCTGGCCTAATTTATCGAGGAGGTCCTGGGGGATGTTGGCATAGATCTTGACGTATTCGGCCGTCGATTCGATCTCGATTTTATTCAGCAGTTCGCCGAGCTCGGGCTTCTGTGAGCCAGTCAGTCCGCCAAGCCCTTTCAATCCGTTCAGGAAGTCGGCCACCTCTTTATTTTTCTTTTCGTCCGTGCCGACGGCTTTGATTTCAGCCTCGAGGCCTTTGTTTTTATAGTCAAAATAAAGCGACAGGGACTTGACGTACTGGAGGTTGCTCAGGAACGGATTTCCCTCGGCCATGGTCTTCATCTGTTCGGGCGGCAGCAGGAAGGCGCTCCAGAGAATAGCCCTCCTGTTGACGGTCTTGATGAAGGCCATCAGGTCTTTGTTCTTGACCACGCTTTCGGACTTTTTTTTGTAGATGTCGACAACGGTCTGGATTTCTTTTTCCGGGCCGATGAGAATATTGGATTCATCGAGGAAAGCGCCGAACGCCCGTTTTTCGCCTTCTGAGGGGCTGGAGAACATGGGGATCCCTTCATACGTTTTTTCTTCCAGGTTAGCCTCATGCTTTTTTATAGCAGCTATTAATTTATCTTTGCTGTATTTGAGGTTCACGACGCCCACGCCCGAGCTGGTTTTTTCTTTCATGTCTCCGCTGACGCCGATAGCGGCAAAGAAAACATCTTTCTGGGGATCAATCCCGATCTCGGTGATGATTTCCTGGTATTTCTGGTATTCTTTGTTTTCTTTGATCAATTTTTGGGCGATGTCTGTTGTCATGGCCCGGTGGACATCGATGACAACCACTCCCTGTGAATTCTTGGGGAGAAGAGTCAGCATATCGTCCGCGGTGGCCGAGCCGGCCTTGGGGAAGGCCGCCTTCTTGGCGCAGGCAGAAAATATGGAAAAGACGAGCAGGAAAGATAATCCGAAGATGGCGATTTTTTTCATGAAACACCTCCTCCTTTATGTACGAGTCTTGTCCCGAAAAGGTTCATCTCGGGGGACTATATCATAAGATCCTTCGGAAGTAAAAAAATAATCGGCTGGTGGCGGCGGTTGTATCTCCAGGAGGAGTTAGTATATAAAATGAGCAATGAATCTTGGGCTCGGCCCTCCCGTGGAGGGCGAGGAGGTCGGATGAACATATCCAATAGTCATCGCCGTCTTTTTTTCTTCGTCTTGGTTTTGGCAATGCTCTGTCTCTCTGAGTTTGTCCGGGCGCAGGGAGAGGGCCCTGCGATCTTAACCATTAAGCAAAGGGCGGAGATCTTCGACCATTGGCTCCGGATCCGCCTGGAAAAAGTCCTTCCGGAAATTATGCGCCGCGAAAATATCGACATGTGGATCGTCATCTGCCGCGAGTATAATGAAGACCCTGTCTATTTGACTCTCGTTCCTTCCACGTCCATGTCCGCCCGCCGATTGAGTATGCTCGTCTTTTACGATCGGGGACAAGAGAGTATGGAACGAGTGACCGTCAGCCGTTACGGCATCGGCGACCTTTACAAAAGTATCTGGGATCCTAATAAAACAGAGCAGTGGGCGAGGCTAGCCGAGGTGATCAAGGAGAGGAAGCCGAAAAGGATCGGCATCGATGAATCCAACACCTTTGCCTTCGGTGACGGCCTATCCGCTTCGCACAAGGCTAAGCTCACCGAAGCGCTGGGTCCGGAATACGCGAAGCGGCTGGTCTCGGCGGAACGGCTGGCCGTCGGATGGCTGGAAAAAAGAACGCCCGAAGAGCTCGAAGTCTATCCTCATCTCGTAGCCATCGCCCACGCGATCATCGCCGACGCATTTTCCTCAAAAGTCATTACTCCGGGGGCAACGACCGCGGATGACATCGTTTGGTGGATGAGAGAGCGAATCGCCGAGCTCAAGCTCGGGACCTGGTTTCACCCCTCCATTTCTATCCAGCGCTCCAAGGCGGGTAAAATTAAGGAGGACAGGGTTATCCATCGTGGGGATCTACTGCACTGCGATATGGGAACGAGCTATCTGGGTCTCACCACGGATACGCAGGAGCATGCCTATGTGCTCCGCCAGGGAGAAGAGGATGCACCCAAGGGTCTGAGAGACGCGCTCGCCCAGGGAAACCGCCTCCAGGATATTTTCCTCGGCGAATTCCAGGAGCTGAGGACGGGAAACCAAATCCTGGCCGCGGCCCTGAAGAAAGCAAAAGACGAAGGGTTGAAGCCTAGCATCTATACGCATCCTCTGGGTTTTCATGGCCATGCCGCCGGCCCGACCATCGGCTTGTGGGATAAGCAGGACGGAGTTCCCGGCGAGGGAGATTATCCGCTCTTTTTCGATACCTGCTTTTCGATCGAGCTCAATATTCGGGCCTCTGTCCCGGAATGGGATAACCAGGAGGTTCAGATCGCCCTTGAGGAGGATGCCGCCTTTACCCGCGCCGGCACGTTTTTCATCGACGGCCGGCAGACGAAACTTTATTTAATAAAATAATCCGCCAGGAGGAAATCCCATGAGAACTGCGACGAAATTTTTTCGGCTTTTTCTTGTCGTTTGTCTACTTGCATCCGCCCTATCGGCGGCCGAGAGCCCGCTGGCCTCAAAGAAGCTCGTCCAAGCCCTGATCGACGAAGTCTCCGGGGAAATCGCCTTCCGCTACACGGCCCAAATTTCGACTTTCGACCGCGTCCAAGCCTCCGAGGGCTGGCATGAGGCGGCTGCGTGGATTAAAAATGAGCTGGATAAAATCGGCTACAAGGACGCCGAGATCGAAGGCTGGCCCTCGAACGGGTCGACGCGCTATTACACTTACAAAACGCCCATCGGCTGGAAGGCCAAGAGGGCGGAACTGTGGATGGTCTCTCCAAGGAGAGAAAAGCTCTGCTCCTTTGAGGAGATCCCGCTCGTTTTGGTCAAGCATTCCCATTCGGCCAATGTCGAGGCCGAACTCATCGATGTCGGCCCAGGCATAGGGGAGGGGGCCTACCGCGGAAAGGATGTCAAAGGGAAGATCGTTCTCTCGACGGGTGCCAGCGGCAGCGTGATGCGCGAGGCCGTGATGAAAAGAGGAGCGCTCGGCGTGATCACATATTATCCACCCGAAGTCCGGCCCGGCTTTCCCGCCATGATCCGCTATACGGCATTTTGGCCGACCTGGGAAGAGCGAGAGAAAGTCGGGTTTGGGTTTAACGTGAGCAAGAATCAGGGCGCCATGCTCAAAGGCATGCTCGAGCAAGGCCAGAAAATCTTCCTCAGGGCCGAGGTCGACGCTTCATTCTACGAGACGAAAGTCGAGGTCTTAACGGCCTCCCTCCGGGGAAGCGCCGAGCCCGATCAAGAGGTCATGATCGTCGGCCATCTCTGCCACCCGACTCCGAGCGCCAACGACAACGGCAGCGGCAGCGGCGGCATGCTCGAGATGGCGCGGGCTTTGAAGAAAATGGTGGACAAGGGCATGATCGAGCCGCCGCGCCGGACGATCCGTTTCCTTTGGGTACCCGAGTTTGCCGGCACGATTCCCTATATTAAAGCCCATCTGGAGCGGACCCGGAACACCTTGGCCGTCATCAACTGCGACATGATCGGGGAAGACCTCCACCTGACAGGGGGCATGTTCAATATCACGGTGACTCCCGATTCCATGCCCAGTTATCTCAACGACATTGTCGCCAATTTTGCCGGGCTCGTCGATTCGCTGGGGCTGAAGAGCCTGAACGGCAGCGACCATCCTTTCGCTTACCGGGTCGTCCCCTTCGGCGGGGGCAGCGATCATTATCTCTTTAATGACGGCGCGCTCCGCGTTCCGTCCGTGATGTTCGGCCACGGCGATACGTTTCATCACACGAGTTTGGACTCCATCGACAAAGTCGATGCCTCGGAGCTCCGCCGGGTTTGCTCAATCGCTCTGGGCTCCACGGTCTATCTAGCCGGAGCGCAGGCGGCTGAGGCCAGGGATATGGCCGTGCTCATCATCCGCAATGGGCTGGGACGGCTGGCCGGGGATTACTATGATGCCTATCGGGCAATGACCGCGTCGGACAACGCCGAAAAGCTTTTTGATGCCACCAGGCAGGCCATGACCGTCGTTGAGCGCTCGACGGCGCGCGAAAAAGAGGCGGTCCTTTCAGCGACCCGCTTCGCCCAGGGCGCCGAGTTCAAACAGGAGCTCGCCGGTTACCTGACCAGCCTGGATGCCTTGGCGGTGCGCTTCGAGGCCGAGACGGGAAAAACTTATAAAAGCCTGTGTTTGAAATTCAAGGTTCAGCCTCGGGAGATCGCTCCCACCCCCGAGGAGAAAAAATACTTCAATGTCGTTCCGCTGAGGGCGGAAAGCTTTGTCTGTCCGCTCGAAACCGATTATCTCGTTGAAAAGCTGGGGGGCGATGTGGTCAGCCAGATCAAACTCCGGGGCTATGCCGCCTACGAGGCCCTGAATTTCGCGGACGGGAAGAGAAACATTTATGATATCACCCGGGCGGTGTCTGCCGAATTCGGTCCTCAAAACATCGCGGATATTAATGGGTTTTTCAAAATCCTGGAACAAGCCGGGCTAATCAAGTTGACCGTCCGGAAATAATCGGCGTCATCGAGAGGAGGTTCTATGCCACCGACACCCTTTCAACAGTTGGTCCGCGCTCGCCGCAGCATCCGCCGCTATCTTCCCCGGCCGGTCGAGCGGGAAAAGATCCTGGCCTGCCTGGAAGCGGCGCGGCTGGCGCCCTCGGCCAGCAACGCTCAGGCGTGGAGGTTTCTGGTCATCGATGACCCGAATCTCAAAAAGGAGTTTGCGGAGAAAGCCTTTTCCGGGATCTATTCCCAGACGAAATTTGCCGCCGAGGCTCCGGTGCTCATTCTCCTCCTGGCCAAGCTGGACATCATCACCCACCGGATCGGAAGGCAAATCCAGAAAGTTCCTTTTTTTTTGATCGATATCGGGATCGCCGGCGAACATCTGGTGCTCCAGGCTGAAGAGCTGGGACTCGGAACTTGTTGGATCGGCTGGTTCCATATGCGGAAGACGCGAACCTTCTTCAAAATCCCGCGTAAGTATAAAATCGTCTCGCTCCTGGCCATGGGGTACCATGAGAAAAAAGCGACCGGCGAGAAAAGACGGAAGCCGCTCGAGGATATCGCCTGGTTCAACACGTTTGAAAGCTGATGGTATGAGGTTTTTCGGCTTTTTATTCGGCGCCTTGGCGGTCTTTGGGTTGCTCAATTTCTACGTCATCCGGCGCGGTCTGCAGGCCCTGGCAGGGGCTGGCCCCCTCCGGACGCTCGTTCTCGTCGTTTATGGCGCGCTGGCTGGCTCCTTTTTCGTAGGACGTATTTTAGTCCGAAGCCTGCCCGGCAAGTTCGCCGAAGGCGTTTCTGTGGCCGGGTCGCTCTATTTTGAAATCCTCATCTATTTTTCCTTGCTGATCGTTTTTATCGACTTGCTGCGCCTGATCGATCATTTCTTTCCCTTTTTCCCGAGAGGCATTTTGAGGAACGCCCCTTTGGCGGCGTTTTTCGCCGTGGCCGGCATCACCTTGTCATTAATGATCGGAGGATTCCTGCACATGCGGCACGTCCGGATTAAAACCATGGACATTGTGATCCCCAAGGCTGCCGGTGACGTCCGGTCATTGAACCTTGTATTGGTCGCGGATATTCATGTCGGGCCGTTTTTGCACAATCCTCGCCTGGAAAAAATCGTCGGCATGGTCAACAGCTTAAATCCGGACCTGGTGCTTTTGCCCGGCGATATCGTCAACGAAGATACACGGCCTGCGGAACTTGAGAAGATGACCGTCACATTCCGAAAAATCCGCTCGCGCTATGGAGTCTTTGCCTCGACGGGAAACCACGAGTATTTTGCGGGTATCGAAAAGAGCCTTGGCTATCTCAAGAGGAGCGGCTTCACTGTCTTGCAGGATGAATTCACGCTCGTGGGAAATTCCTTCTATCTCGTCGGACGGAGCAACAATACGTACATCGGCGACCAAGAGAAGAGAAAGCCTCTGAAAGAGATTCTCGCGGGCGCGGACTTGGATTTGCCGGTTATTCTCCTCGACCATCAACCTGTTCACCTTGAGGAAGCGGCCGAAGCGGGCGTTGACCTCCAATTATCCGGGCACACTCACGGCGGAGGGATTTTTCCGCTCACGATCATCAATAATCTCCTTTATGAGGTCGGGCGCGGCTATTATCGAAAGGGAAAGACCCAATATTACGTAACCCTCGGCGTCGGCATCTGGGAGCCTCCGGCCCGCATCGGGACGACGGCGGAGATCGTCCTGATGAAAGTCAGATTCCCTGTTTAGCCTAAATTCGCCGACAGAAATGCCCGTCAGGACCCGTCGATTGCGTCTATCAGCAATTTTGGGGGGTCAGGCCGAATTCTTCCTTTGTCATCCTTCCAGTTGTATAATCGGAGTCGGCGTGATATCTATTAAGCCAATGCCAAATAGTCCTGGAGGGGGTGCCTATGAACATCGACGATATCTCCATCGAGCCTTTTCGCGGCGACCTGGAAAACCTGGAGCGCATGGCCCATTTGTCTTGGCGGGATGAATACGGTGAAGCCTCGTTTCCGAATTTCTACCGGCCGGATTTTCTGCGCTATCTCTTTAGCCGGATCCCGCCCGGCGAAAAAGACCATCTGATTGCCGCCTACAGGGGCCAAGAGATTATCGGCTTCCTGGCCAACTTGCCCCAGCGTTTTCATTTCCGGGGGAAGATCTATCGGGCGATTTACAGCTGCCTGCTCGTGACACGGAAAGAATTCTTGCGCAAAGGGGTCGCCATCGCTTTGATCCAAGAAGCCCTGAAAACAAACCGAAAGTACGGCTATGATTTCGCCCTGCTGACTCTTGAGACCGGGCATCGGTCGACCAAGCTGATGGAGAAATTCCGGCGCGAAGGCCAGCGTCTGGAATGGGTTCGGAAGACGAATGTGATCGCCCGGATTCTAGACCTTGGCCGCGTCGACGCCTCTGAAGGATTGAAGGGTTGGGAAAAAGGCGCCGTCAGGCTCCTGGGGGGCCATCGGCCGCCAAAGAGAAAGCCGCGCCATCCCCTGAGGGCATACACACCGGCGGACCTGGACGCCTGTCTGGCGCTCGTTGACCGCTACAAGGAGACGGTCACTCTCGCGCTCACCTGGGACAGGCAAAGCCTAGCCGCAGAGCTTGATTACCCAGGTGTTTCCGAAACCCTCGTCTACGAGAAAGAAGGACGCGTTCAGGGGATGATCAATTTTATTCGGCACGAGCATCTCGGCGCGACCAAGGAATCATGGGCCTGGATCAACCATGTCGCCTATCCGGACCTCTCACGGAGAGAACGCTGCGATTTCGTCCAAGCTTACTTGAACGCTATCCACGAAGCCGGGTTCATTGGAACAATCGAATGGAACAGGAAATACTACCCCCTCCAGCCCTTTTACCGATCAAGATTTTTCCCTTATTTTCGCGCCGTCAACCTCGTCAGCTGGACGTTCAACCCGGAGATTTCCCTGGCCAAGATTCCCGACGTTTACGAGATCCAGGTTTGAAAGACGTTTAGCGCAGGGGGCATGAATATCTCGTTGTATCCGGAAGCGTGAGGTCATCATGAAGAAGTGCATCTTCGTCGTCCTGGGGCTGCTCGCTGTCAACCAAGCCGTTGGCTTCTGCCAAGCGGGCTTCGTCCCGCGGTTCCGCCTCGAGCCCTGCGAAATCGGCCTGGAGCGGCCCGCCCAGCCGAACACCTATTTCGACAAGGTCGGCCGGAAATTCGCCGTCCTCGGCTATGAAAGCGGATCGTGCGAAGCCTGGGCTTATCCTCTCAAGCTCGTCCGGAATTTCGAAATGTCTTTTCTCATTGGGTCCAGTACGCAGCCGATCTTGGCCAAAGATATCGTCCGCTTTATCTCGGTGTCTCCGGCGGCGACAACGCTGACCTACGCGTTCCAGTCCTTCACGGTCAGAGCCGTTATTATTGCGTCCATCGACGAGCCGGGCGCGATCATCCTTTTAGCCGTGGATACGACGGAACCCCTGACCATCGTCTGCAGTTTCCTGCCCGTGCTCCAGCCGATGTGGCCGGCTGGAATCGGAGGACAATATGCCTATTGGGACGACGGGTTGAAGGCCTATCTCATCTCAGAGCCGACCCGGAAGAACCACGGTTTCTTGGGTTCGCCCGCGGCCCAGGGGATTTCGTACACGCCGGCCCACATGCTTTCCGATGCGCCGAACCAGTTCAAGATCGCCATCGAAACAAACGAGACTGTTAAGAAAAGTTATATTCCCGTCATCATAGCCGGCGGCAAGGGGCCGCGCGATGACATCCGGAAGGTCTATGAAAAACTGGCGGCGAATCCGGAAGCCGTTTATCGGACGGCTGTCGGGCACTACCGAAAACTCCGGCAGGAGACGCTGCGCGTTCGGACGCCTGATAAGAGGATCGACCTGGCCTTCGAATGGGCTAAGGTCGCCTATGACAACCTGATCGTCGATAATCCTGACCTGGGAAAAGGTCTTGTCGCCGGGCTTGGCTCATCCGGGACTGGCGGGCGGCCAGGGTTCGGCTGGTTCTTCGGCAGCGATGCCTTCATGAATTCCCTGAGCCTCGATGCCTGCGGCGCTTTTGCCGCGGTCAAAGATGCGCTCCTGTTCACCCAGAAATGGCAGCGGGAGGACGGGAAGATGGCCCATGAACTCTCCCAAGCGGCCGGGTATCTCAACTGGTTCAAGGATTATCCCTATGGCTATATCCACGGCGATACGACGCCGTTCTATATCGCCGCCTGCGACGAGTATTTCCGGGCGAGCGGGGATGCCGAGTTCGTCAAGGCCAGCTGGCCATCGCTCAGACGCGCCTATGATTGGTGCCTGACCACGGATGGCGATAAGGACGGATTAATGGACAATCGCAAGGCCGGGCTGGGGGCGCTCGAATTCGGGTCCCTGACGGGTATTCAGACGGACGTCTATCTCGCCGCAGCCTGGGCGCGGGCGTCCTTTGCCATGCAGCGGCTCGCCGGGGCCGCTGGAGATGAGAATTATGCCCAGGCCGCGGCCGGATATTACGAGAAAGCCCGCCGGGCGCTCAACTCGAAATTCTGGGACGAAGAGAGAGGCCGCTACGCGTATGCCTTCAATGCCGACGGTCAGCTGGTCAAAGAGCTGACGCCCTGGAGCGCCGTCCCCCTGGTGTGGGGGATCGGAGAGGCGGGAAAGAACATGCGAACCCTGGAAAATTTCAATACCGCCGAGCTGACAACGGATTGGGGCATCCGCATGCTATCGAATAAAAGCCGCCTGTTCGAGCCCCTCAATTACAATTATGGCGCCGTCTGGCCATTCCTGACGGGATGGGTGGCGACCGCTCTTTATCAGCACAATTTTTCGCTCCAAGGTTTCCTCTTGCTGACGGCGGCCGTGAGGCACACGTTTGACAATGGTTTGGGAAATGTCACAGAACTCTTTTCCGGCCACCAGAATATCTGGCCTCAAGAAGCCGTCGCCCACCAGGGTTTCTCATCGAGCGGCGTCATCTTTCCTCTCGTTCGCGGCCTGCTCGGGCTCGACGGCGACGCTGCGAATAAACGGCTTGTTTTTGAGCCGCGCTTTCCGGCGGACTGGAAGGACGTGTCCATCGACAACTTCAAAATCGGACAGGAAGCCTTCTCTTTCCATTTCCTAAGGCAGGAAACGAGGCTGCGGCTGGAAATTGCCTCCAGAAAAGACAATGGCTATAAGATGACCTTCGCGCCGGCGCTGGGGCTCGGAACCGATGTTCATGGAGCGCGCGTCAACGGAGTGACCGTGTCCGCTAAGGTCATAAAGCTTGAAATGGCCCAAGCTGTTCAGCCCACTGTAGAGCTGAATCTCGCCGGAAAAGACATCGTGGAAATCGATTTCGACCCGGCTGTCGAGATTCTGCCTCCAGCCAATGAATCAAAGACCGGCGATCTCAACAAAGGCCTGAGAATCATCAAGATGGAGCAGTCCGGCAAGGCGCTTAAGGTCATCGTCGAGGGCCGGGCCGGCGAAGCCTACGATCTAGCCCTGACGCAGTCGAAAAAAATCGCGTCTGTCGAGGGGGCAAAGCAGGCCGCCGGCAAGCTCATCATCGAAATCCCATCCGGGGCTTTGGGCGAATATGTCAGACGAGAGATCATCATCCATAGCCAGTGACGTCATATTGCGGCAGATAGCCGCCGAGGATTTTGCTTTTCCCAATCCGGATCGAGGGGCGTCCCCCCGCGCTCCCTTATTTAGCCGCGACTTTGGAAGCGTTATACCGCTTGATGACCTCATCCGTGATTTCCACAGCCGGATTAAAGTAGGCCACGCCGCTCTCGACCATATCTAGGACGACATCCAGTCCCTTCTCTTTTGCGACAGCCGCCAGGATCGGCACCATCTCGGCCTTGATTTTGTTAAAAAGATTCGCCCGGAGCTGCTGATAATCTTTCGTCGTATCTTCTTCATAGCGCTTCCGTTCGGTCATTTTACGGTTCATCTCGGCCTCCAGAGCCAAGACGGCTTCCCCCGTGAGGGTTAACTTCTGGGTGCTGTATTTAGTTTCCAGGGACTGGATCTGGCCGTCCAGCTTGGCGATATCGTTCCGGATTTTCTGCTCTCGGTCGAGAAGCTGGGCAATGGCCTTCTTCCCCTCGCTGCTCGTTTCGAACGCTCTTTGGGCATTGACCAGGCCGATCTTGCCGGCTTGTTGCGAAACACCCATTGTCCCCGCGGCCAGCAGGGCCGCCCCAATAAAGACGATGAGGAGGATCGTCTTCCTTTTTTTATCCATAGCTTGAGCCTCCCCGATGAAATTCTCTCAATTAAACTTAACTCGTCATTGTTATAAATCGTTGCCGTTGAAACGAATTCCGATCCACGGCGATTTAATAGGAAGGAGGGAAATTGTGTTAAAATAGTCATCGAGGGTATGAATATTAGCGAGAAAACTCCAGATTATATTCGAAAGATATCGATTTTTTTAATTTCGGTCGCTCTTCACATCGCGGGCTTTGACTTTATTCTTCATTACAAATTCACTTATAAGATCTATAATTTTAGAGACAAGGCAGTTGCCGCTTTCATCATTCCCAAGGAAAAACTCGTCGCTCCGGGGGTCGCAAGCCGGACCGCTGAGGCCGCTGCTGGGGAGGCTGTTTCGGCCGGTCCGGAAGCCGGGCGATCCTCAAAAAGCGCCGGACCTGCCGGGGCTCAACCGCCTCCGGCCCAACCTCGGGAGATGCCCAGTCCTCAAGCCGGACGATCTCAGGGGCCGGGCGGCCCATCCGGCGCTTCATTCGAAGCCAGAGGCGAACTGAGAGAATCGAAAATCCTCTCTTCAGGATTCCGCCTGACCATCCCTCCCAAAACGGGCCTGGATTTATCCAGGGCGAAGGGCAACCTGGAGGACTCCTATCTTCCCAGCGATAAATACCGGGCCAGGACGGATATCGACTTCTCTCCTTACCTTTTTCCGGGCGGGCCGGCGTCGAGCGCGGCGGGGGCAGGAAGCGGTTCCGGCCGGCCCGGCAAGACGGGAGCCCGGGCTTATATCGGAGGCGGGACGGCTCCCGCCGCTATCCGGAGAATCGATTTGTCGGCCTGGGCCAACGCCGTCTTGAACCGCATCCAGAAAAATTGGTCGATCGCCGTTTCCGGAGATTTTGTCTGGAAGGGCGAAGTCGGGATTACCGTCATGATCGGGAAAAACGGGAACTTGACTTTAATCGAAGTGATTGCCTCATCCAAAGTCGATGCCCTGGACCGGGCGGCCTTGAGAGCGCTTGAATTGAGCGCGCCCTTTCCGGCCTTGCCGGCAGACTTCCCGGATTCGAACCTAGAAGTCTATTTGATTTTCCAATATGGCGGCTAAAAAGAGTCTCGTTTTCGTTCTGTGGTTCGCTGTCTGCGTCCAAGTTCTCCCGGCCCAATGGAAAGACGAGGTAGCGGGGATCCTGCGCGGGACAAGGGATTACCGGGCGGCCGTGGACTTGCTTCTGGCTCGTCTGGAGAAAATGGACGCCGCCGACAAGCCCGACGCCGCAGGCCTGTTGGCGTTCTGCTACAGTCGACGCAACGATTCGGCTAACGAAACGAGATGGATCGGGGAATATTTCGAGACCTACCGCTCCGAAGATTCGGGATTTGCCTATTTGGATTTGATCAGTCAGGCCGAGGCGGTGGCTTTCCTGTCCCAATGGAAAAGCCGGTACCCGTTTATCCCTGAACTCGCGATGATCGCCGGCGTCGGAGACAACCCGATCGTCATCCAGGGAATCCTTCCCTTGGTCGTCGATATCACCTGCGACGCCCTCTTCAAATTTTCCGATGAATCGTCCATCCTCAAGGCGGGTCTCTTCAAAGCCGGTCCGAACATCCTCAGCCTGGATGCGAACGACCTTTTTTTAAGGCCGGGCCATCGGACGTTTTTTTTGGAGCTCAAAGCGGAGCGGTTCATGCTCAGGAAAGAAATCGATTTGGACGTCACGGTCCAGGCGCCCTTCGCGGAGACGAAAAAGACGCCCGTCAAAAGAACGCCGGTCACGTATAGGCTATCCCTCTACGTCGGGGACGAATTGTTGATGACCAGCCAGAAAACGGAATATCCGGTGTCCCTGAAGGTGGATACTCAGGCCAACCAAAATCCCTTCGGCTTCAAACCCGATTACTATGTCAATCGAGACAAGCCGGGCATTAATTCCGTGTCTATTCTCAGCGCCGTCGCCCTGCTCTACCAGCTGGTCCAGGACCTGATGAAAAAGAAGGATTCGAAGGCCGAGCCGCCAAAAATCAAGAAAGTCCAGGAGATGACGATTTCCTACAAACAAAAAGATTCCGAGGGCAACGACCGCGAGACGAAAATTTCCCTCAAGCTCAAAACGAAAAACGTGTCCTCGGCCGCGACGGCATCTTGAGCCGCGGAATTCTCAACGCCTATTTCGCAGCGCGTCTTCCACCCGACTCAGGGCGGCGCGCAAATCTGGTTCGTTGAGGCCGAAGCCGATGCGGAGGAAGTGATCCATTTCGAAGAGATCCCCCGGGGCAAGAAAAACGCTCTTTTCGCGGATTATTCTCAAGGCGAGCTCCGTGGAATTTTCGGGCAGACGATAGCGGGCAAACGTGATCGCCCCCGCCCTGGGAGGAACAAACGAAAATAATTCGCCCTGCTTCTTGAGCCAAGACTCGAGGATGGCAAAGTTCTGGGTGAGGATGTCACGGGTGCGTTTCAAAATGCGGTCCCGGACCTCCGGCGTCAAAGCGATCCGGGCCAGCCTGTCGCCCAAGCCGCTGGGGCAGATCGTCGTATAATCATGATAGGGCCATATCCTTTGGCTGAGATCGGGCGGCGCGGTGATCCAGCCGATTCTCAGGCCGGGCAAACCATAAGCTTTGGAAAGCCCATTGACCGTGATGACTCTGTCATAGAGCCCCCAGAATGAAGGGGACCTCTGGCCGATCCTTTCCGCGTCCTGATAGACTTCATCCGCCAGAATCCATGCTCCGGAACGCTGGGCGAGCCTGAGGATGGAAGCCATCTCTTCCTTGGTCAAGACGGCGCCGGTTGGATTGTTGGGGTTGGTCAGGATGATGAATTTTGTCTTCTTCGTCACCGATTTTTCGAGTTCCTCCAGATCCGGGGCCCAGTTCCCATCTTCCCGGAGGTGGAACGTTTTGACCTTGGCGCCGAACGCCCGGATGAGCCCCCACATCTGCATATAGTTGGGGAGCTCAAAAACGACTTCATCGCCGGGCTCGATCAGGCTCCACATTAAGAGATAGTTGGCCTCGGTTGAGCCGGATGTCACTTGGATCTCGTCCGGTTTCACGCCCGGGGTAAGCGCGGCGATCTTGTCACGGAGCTCCGGCGTCCCATTGGTCTGGCTATAGCCCAGCCGCTGCTTCAGCACCTCTTCGAGGTCCCGGCCGGGAACAAACTCTTCGAGGGAAAGGGCATGGATGCCGCTTTCGGCAAGATTGTAATCGACCACGTTTTCCCAAGTGGACTGCATCCTTTCTAATTTAAAGATTTCGATTTTCATGGCCGTCCCCCGCGGCGATTTAAATTTCCACCTTAAAAACGCCCTTCAAGGCGAAACCGAAGACAATGGATAGGGCAATAAAGACGATGAGCCAGTGGAGGCGCCACCCAAAGAGATTCATTCTCTTGGAGGGATAGGCGACTTCGACGGATCGAAGGCCGAGTTTTCCGGGAAGAGGCTTCTCCCCGGGATTGAATATCTCATCGAAGACATTCGATCCCGGCTTGACGGCCGAGATTCTTGAGAGGGCATTCTGAGCAATGGCCACTTTCTTAGAGAAAGAATTCTGCCCCCTGTGGAAGACGATCGAGTGGATGCCCTTCTCGCGGGCCCGCAGTCTCCAGTCGATTTCCCGGCTCTCCTCTATCCACAGCGCCGGAGTTTCGACTGTGATTCCGGAAGACGCCTCGAGCGCGATGTCGGACGGCGGTTCGTTTTGTCCATCTTCCAGCATCACCTTTAAAAGAGCTGCCTGGCCCAGGGGCAAGGAATCGTACCCGAACCAAAGGTTGAGCTGGATGAGAATGAGCAAGATGGGCACGATCATGACCAGCATGGGCTTGACGGAATGGCTGATATATCTCAGGTTAGCGAGCAGGATGTTGCCATAGGCTCTCAGGGAAACAGGCAAGCTGTCCTTGTATAAGCGGAGCTCGAGCAGGTGGGCCTTGATCTTATTCTTGGTTCTGCGGATGCCTTCTTGGTTGGAGGTCCGGCGGAAGATAAAGAGCATCAGCAGCCCCGTCAGCAAAGAGATGAAGATCATGGCCAACCACGGACTCAGGCTGCGGAATGGCCAAAAAAGGACCTCGAAGACCGCACCGATGGCCGAACACAATGCCCAGATCAAGACAGGTATCCCAGTCCTTTCAACTTTTTTTTGATTTCTTCCTCGGAATCGGGCTCTTCGAGCTTACTGATTTCTTTCTCCAGGCAATGGCTGATGAATTCTTCGACAGAGGAATAGCCCGCGAGCTCCGCGTACTTGCGAACCTTGTCCATCAGGCTCTTCTCGAGCTTGATCTTTTCTTTGCCCATGTCGTCTTCTCCCTGATCAACCGATGCGAACGAGCGGGCTCCGCCCGCTCGAGCGCCGTCTAAAGGATATTTTTTCCGGTCAATTCCTTTGGCTTCTCGATGCCGAACACTTGGAGGATCGTCGCTGTCAAGTCATACAGAGCGGGATCTTCGGCGCGGACAGGCCGGTTGACGGCTAAAATCCCGGAAAGGATCTCGGCCGCGCCCATATGGTCGCCGCTCCATTTGATCGTGTTGTCCTCGAGGACTTCCTTCGGCACCCGTCCCAAAGGGGACCTCCACGAGATCCGGTAGCCGCGGTTGAACCCAAGTATGATGTCGGGGGCTTCTTCGGCATAGGCGCCCGTGTACACATCCTTGGCTGCGTAGGCCCGCCGGACGACTTTTTCTCCGGTTTTGGGGTCCACAAAGTCTTCGAGCTTCCTGGCGATTTCCCGGACCAGATTCTCTTTCTCTGCTCCCGGCTGGACGATCCCCTCGGCTTCGCGGCCCTTCTGGTTAATATAGAGGCCGTTCAGACCGAGCCCATAGGCTTTTGTCCCGGACCAGTCGGTGCCTGCGAAGCCAATTTCTAGGTCCTCCTGCTTATATTCGTTGGCGAACCGAAGATAGCCATTTTCCCTGAGCCAGGTGTTCAGGTTGAAGCCCCGATAAAAGGGATTGAAGCCGTGGTCGGACATGACCATGAGAATCGTGTCCTTGTCGATTTTTTCTGCGGCCCCGGCCAGAATTCTGTCGGCCTCCATATAGGTCTTCTCGATCACGTTTCCAAATCTTGAGGCCAGGGCGGCATCGTAAGCTGGGTGCTTTTCGTCGAGCAACCTCCAGAACATGTGTTGGCGCTGGTCCGTGCTGGATATGTAATAAAACAGGAGTCCCGACTCGAACCGGGCCAATTCGTATTCCAGGGCGGCTTTGCTTTCTTCGAGGACGAGATTGTCTTGCTCGAGAAATTCGCCGTCATCCAGGAAGTCGTTATTGAGCGCGCTTGTGTCCGCCGGAAGCCCCTTAGTGAAAAACGGGCCGAACTTTTTTTCGAGGTCCCTAGCGTAAGAGTCAGGTGTCGATATCGGCAGGGCGGGATCGGCGGGGTCGATATTGACCGGAGAGATGTAGAGTTTGAATTGGGGGCGGATCTCCTTGAGATAGAATAGGCAGATGCCGCTCACGCTCTGGGTGGGAATGAGATAATACCGAATGCGTTTCCAGCCGCTCCATTCTTTTTCCCTCAGGATGAACTCCTGGTCCTGGATGACGATTTTCGCCACCGGATTTTTCGGGTCGATGTAAACCTTGAAGTCGATCTCCGCTTCCGGCCGATCTTTTTTGAAAGTATTCTCCGGGCCCGGGAGCTTGGCCTCGACGCGGTTTCCAATGACATAGACTTGATGGATGCGCGCACCCTCTATATCCTCTACGACTCTGGCTGATTCCGTCGTGTAGAAATTGCAGATCCCGTAGCTTCCCAGTATGTCCGGCGTTCCCATTCCGGAAAGCGTTCTCTGCCTTGTCGGAACAGGCGGATAGTTGGCCGGAATCTTGAAAATCGTAGCCGGGATATCGTGCTCCTCCAGGATCTGCCAGAAGGCTTTGCCCTTGCGGAGGTTCCGCACTTCGCCGCCCTTGATAGGCAGAACCCAATTGCCGATCCGGATTGTCTTCTTCGCCTCTTCGGTGGCTGAAGCCGAGAAGGTCGGGAAATAGTGAGCCGGGTCGCGGTGGATGAAGTCAAAGATTCCATGGCCGCCTGGATTTGTACCGGCGATAAAATTCGACCAGGCCACCGGGCTCTGCGGCGGAATGCTCGTTCGGAGACGGCGGAATCCGCCCTGGCCAATCAGCCGCTCGAACGCCGGCAGCTTGCCCTGACTCATCCAGAGGTTTGTGAGGTGCGGATCCATTCCGTCAAAGCCGAGGATCAATATCTTTTTATCTGTCGCCCTTTTCCCTGGCACGCGGGCGGCGAGGCGGGATGGCGACCCTAAGGCAACTAGGGCCGCGGCTCCCAGGCCAGCCTTTAAAAAATCCCTGCGATTAATCGTTTCGTCCCTGATTTTTTTATCTCTCATAACTTCAAGCCTAGCCGGGTTCTTTCATGCCCCCATCATCGTTCGCCCCTTGCAGGGGGGCGGCTGTTTCCTTTTCCAAAAAGGAGTGCCCGTCCATATGTGCGGGCGGCCGGAGACCGAAGAGTTCGAGTACGGTCGGAGCGATATCCCATATCGAGGGATTTTGGCTATCGATTTTCAAGCTGGAGAAAAGCACTCCGGGCACCCAAGCCGGGTCGATACAGTGATCTCCACTCCAGGCCTTGGTATTATCTTCAAAAACCTTTGCCGTTATTTTCCCCGTCACTCCTTCCCAAGACGCCCGGTATCCGGCGTTGTATCCGATGATCAGGTCCGGGGCGTTTTCCCGGTAAGGGCCGTGGTAGATGGCGTCTCGATCGTAGACGCGGCTGATAGCGACGGCTCCCTTATCCGCATCCGTTATCCCGCTGAGCCTTTTCAGAAGCTCGGCTTTGAGTGCCTGCGTTTCCTGGCCGGAGTCGACAACGCCCTTGGCCTCCCGGCCCTTTTGATTGATATAAAGCCCGCCCAACCCAAGTGCATAGGCTTTCGTCCTTTGCCAGTCAACGTCTTTAAACCATTCATCGCTTTCAAGCCTGCCATTCTTAAGGGACAGGTAGCCGTTCTGATGCAGCCAGGAGTTGAGGTTAACTCCTCGCTTGAACGGTTTAAAGCCATGGTCGGACATGACGAACAGGGCGCTCTTCCGGCCCATCTTTTCCCGGATGCTTCCGATCATGTTGTCCATTTTCTGGAAGAGCTCGTCAATGACCCGAGCGCTCATGCGCGCCTGTCCGGAACCGAGCGCCGGATGGTCCTTGTCGAGATAGCGCCAGAACATATGGGAAATGCTGTCCGTCGTTTCGAAAACGCACACGATCATGCCCTTCTTGGTTTTGGCCAGGGCGTTCGAAACCATGGCTTCCCATTCCCTGTGGTTTGAGTAGGTCAGATCCAGGAACGCCTGTTCGCTGAGGGCCCCCTCGTTGAGGGCCCAGGTGTCGTTGGCTTCTCCGAGAGTGATGAAGCTGCCCAGGAGCTTGGCCAGGTAAATGGAATAAATAAAGGGGTGGGAGATGGGCAAGGCCGGTTTTTCCGGGTCGATGTTGAGCGGCGTAATGTACATCTCCAGGTGCGGTCGGACCTCCGAAAGATAAAAACGGCAGATGGCCTTGATCTTCATGCCCAGTCCGGGACGGAAGGTCAGCCGGATCCAGGGCGAAAAGACGCCTTGCTTTAAGGCTAAAGTCTGACCGGCCACAATAACGCGCGCCTCTTGTCTTTCTGGATCGACCATGATGTTCAACGGCAGCCGGATGTCCACGGGCTTTTTAAGGAGCGAATTTTCGGGGCCCGAGATGTATGTCTCCGCCCGGCCGGCTTTGACCTCCAGGGGGATGGCAACCCCTCCCTCGCGTTTTTTGATCTTTTCCGGGTTCGACGTATAAAACGAGAATGTTCCCTGACTGCCCTTGAGGTCGGGCGCGCACATTCCGGATAGCAAATGACCTTTAAATTTTTCCGGTGGAAAAGTGATCGGAACCCTCAGGATCGTGCTCAAGATTCCGTTGTCACCCAAGATCTTCCAGAAGGGGATGCTTTTCCGCAGGCCCCGGATTTCCGGTTTGGAAAGCGGGATTTGATATTTTCCCAAGGACAAGACTTTTTTAGGCTTTCCGATCCTGGCCGAGGACAGATCGGGAAGATAGGAGTTCGGGTCGCGGCTGAGAAAATCAAAGATATTGTGCTTGGACGGTTCGCATCCGGTCATGAAGGATGACCAAGCGACTGGTGAGATGGCCGGCGTCGTCGTCTGAAGCCGGGCATAGGAGCCCTCCTGTTTGAGCCTGGCCAGATGAGGCAGTTTGCCTTCGGCCATATATTTTTCCGTGAGTTCCGGCGCGAGTCCGTCCAGCCCGATGATGACGACCTGATCGACCAGGCTTTTTTTGAACGTTTTTTTCCTTCTGATCAGGCGGAACAGAAAACGAAAAGGCCAGGACAAAAAAGAGAAAACCGCCAGGAAAAACGTCAGGAAAAGAACGAGGAATGAAGACAGGAAGGCGAATCCGGCGCCCGGGCCGATATAGGCGAAAAGGGGAAGGCCTGCCGACAAAAACAAAAAGATCGCTGGCCCGATTTTTCTCCAATGGCACTTCGAATGATCGTTCATTAATAACGCTCTAAAATAATCCGGGCTATATCCGAGATGCAAAGATCCTGTTCGAAATCATTCTTGGCCAAGAAAAATGCGTCATCCCACGTGTGCATCCCCTGGAGCCCGGGGCTGCGGCCGAATATCTCCTTCTTTTTCACTGAACCCTTCAGGTCGAATCCGGGCTCGGAAAGGACGATCAGGTCCGGGCCCTTGGCGACCAGCGGCCCTGAATAGATATCTTTGGCCAGGAAGACTTTCCGGACGACTCTTTTCCCCTCGAACTCCAACTTCTCGAGTTTCCGACTGATTTCTTCCTTGAGGGCTTTCTGCTCGCCCTGCCGGACTGATCCCTTGGGAAATTTTTCCTTATAATTTAGATAGATACGTGAAGGATCCAAGGCAAAGGCGACCGATTTAGACGATATGTCTTCGAGGCCCTTGGGCGCGGAATTCTCGAACTTAAGGAATTTTTCCTTTTGCAGCCAGGCATTGAGATACAGCTCCTGGCGGATGCCTGTGAAGCCGTGGTCGGAGAGCAAGAAAATGTTCTCCTCATCTCCAGCCGTCTTGCGAAACGAGGCATAGATTTTGTTCACCAGCCGGTCAATCTGCCGGTAATAGTCCAGGAAATTCTGATGATGCGGATGGTCAGGATCTTCATAGGCTTTCCAGAGAAAATGATGAAGCCTGTCCGTGCCCGTTATGACGAGTTCAAAATAATCCCATTCTTCCTCCCAGAAAAGGTTGAACGCTTTTTGTCTTCCCATGAGCGTTTTGATCAGCTCCTGCCAGAGAAAGCCATGGTTTTCGCGGGCCCTGAGGGTATCGATGTCGATCTGGTAACCCAATTGTTCGAGATCGGCCTTGAGGGAATACGGATAAACGGCTTTGGCCAGTTCGATTGCCACAAAACCGGAGATGAGCACGCCGTTGACCTTGCGGGCCGGGTAGGTGGACGGCTGATTGATGATGATGCACTTTTTGCCTTTTTCGTTGAGCTTGTCCCAAAGCGTCGGAACCCGGACATCCAGGAAATTCGGGAAGCGGAGGTCATAGGTGCCGGGCTTGAGGTCGGTGAATCCGAAAATGCCGTGCGTTCCCGGATTAGAGCCTGTCATGAAGTCGGTCCAGCTGACGGCGGAAATCTCAGGGAGGCTGGCCTTCATCCTATGAAGGTGGCCGGAATCGATGATCCGGCCGATAGCGGACAGGATTCCTTTCCTGGCCAGGCCGAGGAGAAGGTCGAAGGGGACGCCGTCCAGCCCGATGACGCAGACCCGGTTTTCCTTTTTTTTCTTGAAGATAGACATAAACCGGCTTATTATAACACCAAAAGCCGTCTTGTCAATTTAGGAGAGGATGATCCAGGCGTCAACGACAAGGTCGCGCTGAATGAGATTATGCACCTCGGGGATTGACCGCCTTTAAAACGTTGGCCAGAAACTCTTCTTCGGGAACTGCCCCTTCGAATGTGGTGGTTTCGTTGATTACAGTTTTCGGAACTCCATAGACCTGGAATCGATTCGCCAAGTGGGGAAATTCAGTAGATTCAATCATATCGGCCTTAATCAGCGGTGATTCCAGCGCGAACTGGTGCCCCAGCCGGACGGCTGTGGTGCAGTAGGGACAAGTGGGCGTGACAAAGACCTGGATGTGGAGGGGCTGATGGATTGCCCGGAGGGCATCCCGGGTGGGCTGGGAAAGCTCGGTTCGACGACGGGAAACATCGACAATGGCTTCGATGAGACTGGTGTATTCATAGCCCGAGGGGATCCCATAAAACCGGATGCCGTAATCTTGTTCCCCCATGATCACGGTGGCGGGGATTTTGTCGATTCCGTATTCTGCGGCCTTCTCCTTGTCCGAGACGAAATCAAAGACGGCGAGCTCGATCTTGTCAGACAGCGCCTGGACCTCATCCAGGAGTTCCTTGGTTTCCTTGCAGAAGAAACAATCCTGGCCTTTCAGGTAATCTGGAAGGACGAGCCGGCTCGGCTCCTGGGTGAAATGGAGAATCGTGGTTTTATTTTCAAGGGCGGCGTCGAACTTGGCCTTGGTCGCCTCCCGCACTTGAGAGCTGAGGATTTCCATGGTTTTTCTCCTTCCAAGAGAGGAGGATTATATCCGTATTCTGTTTGACTTTAAAGGATGAGGTTGATAAATTGTTAGCCCTGAGACGCGGGCTAAACATGAAAAATATGGGCAGGCTCCTGGACTTGCTGGAAGCTAGATACAAGAAAAAAACAAGAAAGAGCCTTCAAGTTTATCGGCGGGCGCAGCGGGTGATGGTCCAGGGCGGAAGCCATTCGCTCCGCCTCTTCGCACCCTATCCCTTTTTCATCGCTAAAGCTGCCGGGCCGCTGGTCTATGACCTTGACGGACAGGCCTACATCGATTATTGGCAGGGCCATTATGCCAACATCCTGGGCCATAATCCCAAGGTCATCAGACAGGCCTTCGCCGGGAAAGATGGGGAAGACGATTCTCTGCATACGGGGTTTGAAGGGGAGAGCCAGATTCGCTTGGCCGAGCTCTTGCTTGAGCAGCTAGGCTACAAGGATTGCAAAATCCGGTTTACGACATCTGGAACCCTGGCCACAATGTACGCCGTCATGCTGGCCCAAGCCTACACGGGGCGCGACGGAGTCCTCAAGGTTGGGGGCGGCTGGCATGGAGCCTCTCCCTATCTACTCAAGGGCGTGAAGTTCTCTCCGAGCGGCGGTTTCGAACAGGTCGAGTCGGCGGGCGTACCCCGGGAATTCGCAAGAGAGATATTTATCACCCGCTTCAATGACTGCGAGGCGCTGGAAAAACTCTTGTATAAGAAGGGCCACGAGGTCGCCTGCTTTCTCGTTGAGCCCTTTCTGGGAGTCGGCGGGTTCCTCGCGGCGTCCAGGGAATATCTAGAGCTGGCCAGGGCTCTGACAGAGAAGTACGGCATCGTTCTCATCTTTGATGAAATCATCTCCGGATTCAGGTTCTGTCCCTCGGGGGTCCAGAAACTGTACGGCATTGAACCGGATCTCTCTACGTTTGGAAAACTGATCGGCGGCGGACACGCGGTTTCTGCGGTTGCCGGCAAATCCGAGATTCTCGAGAAATGCCGGCCCCAGGCGCCGGCGCGGATGCGGGTGCTGTTTGAAGGGGGGACGTTTTCTTCGCATCCCCGCTACATGAGGGCCGGCTTTGCCATGCTCAAGCATCTTGTCGATCACGGTTCTTCGGTTTATCCCAGGATTGCAACCATAGGGGAGACTCTTCGCCGTCGGATCGAAGGCGTCTTCGCTGGTCAGGGCATCGAAGTCAAGTGTACGGGGGACGGGAATGATGTCGTGAAGGGCAGCTCGCTGTTCATGGTGAATTTTCCTTTGAAAAAGCTCTCCTATGACAGGGCCGAGGATGTCTGGAATCCCGACCGCTCGGGCGTCCGGCTAAAAGAGGAAGCTCTTAAGCTCGCCCTGCTTACGGAGGGCGTCCATGTCGTCCACGGCGGGGGCGCGGTCTCCGCAGCGCACGAGAAGACGCATGTCGAACAGACGGTCTCCGCGTATGAAGAAACCGCCTGCCTTTTCAAAAAATTCCTTTATTAAAGTTTTCCTTCTTGGAAGGGAGGAAAAGGCTAACAATCCTAAAACAGACCGAAGCGACCATGGAGGGTTTAGCCATCCCGGACACTCTTGGAAGGAAGCCCTTTCTCAGGGTTTCCTTCCAACGTTCGCTACGCTTTCTGCCTTCCTTCCAAGGAGCATTATCCGATGCATCAATTACTGACATGGAGAACGTCCGCAAAATAGAGGCCGGGAAGCGAGTCCTTCGCCGCCGAGAAGGAGGGCTCGGGAACGGCGTGAAAAACCCGGAGGGGAAGCGAGGCTGCTTTAGGATTGTTGGCCTATTCCCGAATTTTTTTTCAGTCGAAATTCATAAGCGCCGCTTCCCGTGTTTAGGATAATCCAATTCTTTTCGATCCGCTGAAAAGATAAGCCGTCAAGATCCTTGAACCGTCGGCCGTTTCGCCAGATCTCCCGCCCGCCTTCTTTAAGAACAGCGTCTGTCCACGGTCGCGGGATACGGATTTCAGCCTCGGCCCCGACGGGAATCCTGACGTCGAGATCGAAACGTCCCTCCTCCCTTTTCCAGGAGACGCGGATATCGCCCCGGATCGTTCGGAGCGAAGCTGAGGCGGAATTTAGGCCGGGAAAAAGTGGCGGGCAGATCAGTATTTTTTCCCATCCCGCAGACTGGCATCTTATTCCCGCCACAGCCTTGTAAAACCAGGCGTCGACGCTTCCCAGCATGATATGATTGTGGGAATTCATTCCACCGCTTGTGATTTTTTCCCAGCGCTCCCAGAGAGTTGTCGCCCCCTCTCTGGCCATATAGCCCCACCCGGGATAGCTTCTTTGAGTGACCACTCGATAGGCTGAGTCCGCATATCCGTTTTCCGTCAACGCGTCGAGAAGATATCGCGTGCCGATGATTCCCGTGTCAAGGTGAGAATCCTGGTCATCGACAACGCTCCGGACCAAGGTCGCGAGGACTTTATCTTTTTTGTTTTTCGGACACATGTCTAGAGACAGCGGAAGGGCATTGGACGTTTGACTGGTAATTTTTTCGACGGGACTCAAGCGGATGGATTCGTAGCTTTCGCCTTTTAAGAATCTCTTGTTAAAAGCTCCCATGATCTCGCGGGCGAGTCGGGCTAAGCGTTTGGCATCCTCCCGGCGCGTGAGAACGCCGGCGATCCTAGACAGCCATAGGGCGTCGTGATAGTAAAACCAGGTTGATGTGAGTTCCAGCGGCGTTTTTTTTGGCGGGACGCTGCCGGGAGAGCACCAGTCGCCGTATTTGCCCAAGCGCTTTATGATGTGGCCTTGGGAACTGCGACGCAGAAACTCAACGTATTTTTCCATAGCCTCGAAATGAGAAGCCAGGATCTTTGTATCTCCGTAATAAAAATAAAGAGACCAGGCAAGTGTGATATAGGCTGACCCCCAGGCTGGGTCGGCCGGGTACAGATGGCCAAGATAGAGAGGAACCGCATCAGGAAGACTGCCGTCCTTCCGTTGAGCTTCGCGAATGTCTTGGAGAAATTTCGTATAAAAGGCGGCCATATCGAAATTCAGGATAGCTTCCTCCGCCGAAAGATGCGCATCCCCCAGCCAGCCCTGCCTTTCATCCCGCTGCGGACAGTCGGTCGGAATCCCCATCAAGTTGGACAGTTGACCCCAGCGGATATTCCGGTGGATACGGTTGACGAGCGGCTGTGCCGAGTGCAGAGTCCCCGTGGGTTCGACATCCGTATGAACAAAACATCCCTCGACACTGAGAATCCGGGGCAGCTTAGGAGAGCCGCTGATTTCCGCATAGCGGAATCCATGGTAGGTCAAGCTTGGCTCGTACGTTTCGATCCCATGTCCCCGCAGGATATAGACGTCGGTAGCTTCGGCGCCTTGATTGGGGGAAGTGTTGAGCGTTCCGTCTTCATGAAGGAGCTCGGCGTGCCTAATCGAAACGGAGATGCCGGCCGGGCCCCGGACAGCGAGCTTCAGCCATCCGGAAAAATTCTGGCCAAAATCGAAGAGGAGCGTTTCGGGCGCCGGTCGCCAGACCCTTTTTGGCTTCAGCCTTTGTCCCACCCGGATGGGGGGAAGCATCTGTGACCGAAGCGGCGCTCCCTTCACGTAGATCGCCCGTCCCTTGAAGGTTTTGGGTTCGATCCGTCCGTCGCAGCGCTCGCCAAAATACAAACCGTTTTCCCGAATCGGACCGTATCCTGCCTTCCAAGATGCATCCGTGATGACGACTTGGCGTTTGCCGCTGCCGTAGTCGATTTCGATTTGGGCGATCACCTTGGGGGGGCCGTAGCCGAATTTTTCGATATGGCGTCCGTTCCCCAAGATGATGAGGAGCCGGTTGTCGGACTTCAGGAATCTCGTGATATCATAAGTTGAATAGAGCGCGCTCTTTCTGTAATTTGTTGCCGCCGGTTCGAGCCCGCAGTCGCCGACCTTCAGCCCGTTTATCTCAAGTTCATAAAAACCCAAGCCGCAGATATATGCCCTGGCTCTTTTGGGACGGGACTTGGTCTGGAATTCTTTTTCAAGATAAATCGCCCGGGTCTGAACGTACTCTCCCCGATATTTTCCCTGAAGAACCGTCCCCTTGGACCGGAATTTGCGGGGTCCCTTCAGACTAATCCACCTCGCCCTCCAGTCCGGTCGGCAAAGCAGTCCCATTTCAAAAAAAGCGATGCGGCTGTAGGCGCTTCGACGGCCTTGACTGTCCCACCAGCGGACCCTCCAATAGTAGCGCGCCCGGCTTTTGGGCTGCGGCCCGCCGTACGGAACTTGGCTTGTTCGGTCTGAATCCACCCTGCCGCTATCCCAACAATCTCCGATTCCCCGGCCGGCTAAGATCGCTTTCGAGGAGACGATGATCTCGTATGCCGCCGGCTTTTCGCCGCGCTCGAAATGGCGAAGGGCCCATGAAAACCGCGGCTGAAGGATATCGATGCCGAGGGGGTTCTCGAGGTATTCACACCTGAGGCGCTGGGGAGGGGGAATCGTCAAGAGGATCGCTCCTTGGAATATTATAAGGCCCTGGCTAGGAAGTAATCCGCCGGTTGGATGCCGTATTTGTCCGCGTCAAGGGAGCGGACGATCGTCCTCCGGAATTTCTTGCTTTCTGTGGCGATCTCGGTCAAGTCGACGACTTCTCCGTCCAACTTGTTTCCTTCGACGTCGACGATGATCTTGACCTTGGGCCTGAGGTGGAAGGCCGGATGTGGATTTGCCTCGAAGACGATGCCCAACTCCCCCGTGTCCAGGGCAACCAGCGAACCGACAGGAAAAGCGCCGATCATGCTGAGGAAGACTTTGAGGATCAGCGGGTCGAACTCCTCGCCGCTTTTTTCGAACATCAGATTGAGAGCGTCCTCGCGGGTGAAGACGTTGGGCCGGTATACGCGTTTGGTCGTGAGAGCGTCAAAGTAGTCCACGATCTTGACGATTTTGCTGAACAGGTTGGTCGTCCTCTTCTTGAAATACTTGGGATATCCAGAGAGGTCCGCCTTGAGGTGGTGCTCGAGGGCGACCTGGACCGCGCGGAGGGGAATGCGGCGGGAGCTCTTGAGTTGGATGAGTTTTTCGGCGCCTAGATGGACGTGATCTTCGATGATGGCCCGTTCTGCCGGGTCAAGTTTGGCCGGCTTTTCCAGGATTTCCTTGGGGACGTCCAATTTTCCCAGGTCATGGAGGAACGCGCTCACGCCCAGGTCTGACAGCTCCTCCCGGCTCAGCCCGAGCCTCCGGCCGAGGGAGATGGCCAGGATGCAGACGTTGATGGAATGGTTCAAGGTATACTCGTCGAAATTCTTGATGTTGGTTAAACCATAGACAAAGGACTCATCGTCGACGATGTGGTTGAAGATCGACTGCATCCAGCGCTTGGCCAGATTGAGGTTGAACGTCCCCGTCGTCTTCTGCTTATCGAAGACTTCTTTGAGCAGGTAGATCCCCGAAAAGTACAGCCGGACGGCATTTTTTTCCCGGCTCTGGAGAGGCTCGCCCGGAGCCATTTTTTCAATGGTGACATGGTCGATTCGCTCATCATCCATGGCCTGGAGAATCTTGTCGAAAGCTAACCTTGAATCCAGGTCCTTCCGAATGAGAAGCACGATGAAGCGATGGCTCTCTTCGAGCGTCAGTCCGCAAGAAAAGGAGATGGCGGCGATTTCTTTCGACGAAAGCTCCCCCCGAAGGAATTTATAGATGTGATAGTTGGAATAATCGAACTTGATCCTGACGCCCTTCATGTAAAGGGCGTTTAGCTGGAGCCGGAGGACGATCTCTCCTTCCCGTTCGAGAGCCTCGCTCAGGGCTTGATGGTATTGCTCGATATGATCCACAACGATCTGATTGTTCGGTTCATAGAGCCTGGCGAGCTTAAGGACGGCATGGAGACGCATCAGAATGTCGACGGCAACTTTCTGCGTCAGCTCCTTTTCCTGCTCCGTCAATTCGACATTGGTAACCTTGACCATGTCAGGAAACCTTCTCCTGCGTCATTTTCGTCAAGGCCTTCCGGCAAGCGTCGGCCACAATCGTATTCGAGTTGTTCAGTCCAGCGCGCAGTATGTCCATGGCCTCCGGGCTGGCGAAGCTTTCCAGGGCTTGGGCGGCGCAAACCTGCATGGCCTCGTACTTGATTTTGGAGAAAAGGCTGGTTTTTTTGAGGGCTTTGCGGAGAGCTTCCAGAGCTTCGGGCGTTTTTGTCTTGGCTAGAAAATGAAGGACAGCGGACTGCTCTTGTAGACTTTTTTTATGAAAATGTTTGTCCGCGGTCAAACGGATGACCTGGTCCAGAGTGCTTTTGTCGCGGAACCATTGAAGCTTCTCGGCGGCGGTCGTACGGATATCACCGTCCTGGTCGTACAGGAAACCCACGATGATCTTATTGGCCAGAGGGTCTCCGAACGCGGCCAGCCCTTGGACGGCTTCGAGTTTGATCTCTTTGTTCTGGTAGGTGTGGAGGGTCGCGAAGTAGGGCAGAATTTTCTTGTCCTTGGTTTTGCTGAGGAACGCGATAATACCCTTGGACAGAGCGGGTTTGCCGTCCTGGAGCTGGCTGGCCAGAATCTCGAGATTTCCTTTTCCAACCTCCGTGAGATAGTCGAAAGCCATCGTCTTGAGCTCGGAGTTATCGGTGCTTTCCAGGAGCTCAGCGGCTACAGGGATGGATATGGGCCCGAGAAGCCTTAGGTAATCGAAGAAAGCGATGAGGGAATCGATATCGCCATGCCCGACGGCTTCCCGGACCAGGGCTATCGTGCGGCCTGCTTTGAGAGAATTCAGGAATTTTTCGATCTCGGCCGCTTTGGCCGGATGCTGCTCGGCGAAGATATTTTTGAGCTCTTGCGTCTGCCTCATGAACTGGCCGGCGTGGCTGAACTTGCCTTCCTGGAGAAGCTCCGTGTGGTGGCGGTCCAAATACCCGAGAATGGGCACGAACTTCTCCACGTTGTCCTCGAGATAGAGGAGCTCGAAGATCATTTCCAGGAACTCTTTTTCGGCGGAGACCAGCCGGGCGGCATTGACCAAGGCTTCAATACTGTGGAGGTCTTGATCCTCGAGCCTCTCCACCAGCTCGGAGAAATCCTTCTTTTCGTCTTCCTCCAATAGCCCGAGCCCAACCCGCTTGGTCACGATTCCCTGGCGGTCCTCTGTGGCCAATTCGATATGACCGCTGAACAGCTGTTTCTTGTCGATCGGAATCCCGAACTCCTGTCTTTCGAAAATGGCCATCTTGGACAACAGGTAATCATCCGGGGCGATGATGCGGATATTCCCGAAATCCTTTTCCCAGATGGAAATGACGATATCGCTCTCGTCGGGAGGAAGTAGCGAATCCTTTTTGATCACCTCGAGAAGGTCCCTAATCTCGGCCCTGTCGATTCCGCTGAGGATGGCGAATCGTTGCATGCCGTCCTTGTAGAAAAGATAGGGCAAGCTCTTGATGATGTTCTCTTCCTTGTAGATCTTCTCCCCGTCCAGAGAAAAAGCGCTTTCCTCGATAGCGACGTCGAGCTCGAGGCGGTTTTCAAAATATTGCCTAAGCTTAGTCATGAGATCATCCACGAACTTTTGGACCGTGGAATGGTGCGACGGATAAATCTTCATCGTCGAGACGGCATGGGCCAGGACTTGAAAAATCTCCTTAGCGCTTTCGATAGTCGCTTTGTCCGGAGCTCCGCTAGAAGGTCCGGCCGCCTCGAGCTTCTTGCTTTGCTTGTCTTCGGGTTCCATGGGGGGATCCCGCCTTTAAATTCAGTCTTTACAATAAAACAAAGCTAAAAAAAATTCAATTCCCAAAAAAGCTCCTATTTCTTCAGTTGGCTTTCCAGCCTGGCCTTGGTTCGCAGGGCCGGCTCCCACCCCGGCGCGAGCTCCAGGACTTTCCGGTTGAGGGAGAGCGCCTCGTCCAGGTCTCCTTTTTTAGCGGCCAAGATGCTCTTGCTGTGGAGGGCTTCGACGCTTGTCGGATTGATGGCCAAGGCCCGCTCAAGAGCTGCCTCCGCCTCGGGAATTTTTCCCAAAGTGATATAGACATTGGCTATGTTGATCGGCGCGCCTTCGAATCGGGGTTCGAGCGAAGCCGCTTTTTCATACCATTGGAGGGCTTCCTCGAATCGGCCCTGCTTGGCTTCGATGATGCCCAAATTGAGGCAGGAAAGAAAATCCTTAGGATTCGCGGCGAGCGCCGCACGATAGTGCCCGGCCGCCACCTGGACGTCTCCTTTCTGGTCATAGATGACGGCGAGATTATAGTGGACAAGGTCCATCCGGGGCCTGAACGGAACGGCCAGGGGAGCCGCCACAGCGATTATGACTCCTGCGGCAAGAAGCGCTGCGACTGTCTTTTTCCGCTCGTTCACGGCTTCGAAAAACCGACGGAAAGGCTGGGAGGCAAAAAGCGCCAGGCAGGGCACAGCCGGGAGTCTGTATCTGGAAAAGAGAAAAAAAGCGACCGTAGAAACCAGCCAGGCGACGAGGAAGACAATTGCGGGCAGGAAGATTCGAATCCTCCGGCCGAGGAGGACAAGGCCCAAGGCAGCCAGGAGGCAGATCGTTCCGAAACCGACCGAAAAATATTTCATGGCCCAGGATTTCTGCCTGACATAGTAGTAATCGACAGTGTCCGGCCATTCATACCAGCTCCAAAACATGACGAATTTTTTTGCCAGGAGCTGGAGATAATCCCCGGGGTGCTGCCGAATCCAGGATAGGGATTTCTTGAACCAGAAGCTCGAAACCTGGCCCGGGCTGAGTTTGTGTCCTGCCTCCTGCTCGGCCAGACGCATCGGTTCCGTGCGCTCATAATAAGGAATTTCTTTTCCCGGGACGATGGATCGGTAAGTGCCCGTAGCCTGGGCATTGTTTCCAATGTAGAAATTGACGCCCCCCTGGAATGTCGTCGGAAGGAAGCTCCCGCCGACCAGCCCGTTCCTTAGGGCGACCGGCGACAAGACCAGGGCGATCCCGAGGACAAAAGCGCCGGCGCTCTTGAAGAAAGCGCCGCCCCGGGACTTTGCGCCAAGGGCAGGGATGAGCAGAAACGGCGCGAGCAACAGCGTGTTTTCTCTGAGGAGGCTGAGGAGCCCGCAGAGCACTCCGGCCAGAAGCCAGTGACGGGCCTTCTGATTTCGATAAGCTTCAGCGAGAGACCATAGCATAAAGCAGACGGCCGTGACAGCCAGGGATTCTTTTTGGACCTGGACATCGTAAAAGTAAAATCCGCCATAAAGGGCGCCGAGGGCCGCGGCCCACAAGCCTGTCCGTTCGTCGGCCAGCGCTCTGCCCGCTCGATAAAGAGCATAGATGCCTGCCACCGCGGCGGCAATCTGGAAGAGGTAGATGATATCCAGAACATGCCCGAAAACCTTGTAGAGGAGGGCTAATAGGTAGGGATATAGGGGCGCTTGGAAAAAAACACCCGTTCCCAGCCAATTCCCGGCCGCGATTTCGCGGGCCCAGCGGTCGTATTCCTGGCTGTCCATGGCCAGCTGGGCGAAGAACGGTTCATGCCTGACCGCCAGCCAATGGGCGATTCGCAGGATGAGGGCGGCGAGGAGGATGGCCAGAAGAAAAGCTTGGGCTCTTTTTGGCTTCATCGCCGGCTCAGGATATCTTTTTCATACCTGCGGATGTCGCCGATCCAGTCGCCTCCGGCGGGGACATTCGTTTGAAGACAGTGGTAGTCCCAAACGGCGCCGTAAGGCATGGCCTTGGACTCCTCGAGGATTGCCAGGCGTCCGAAGTTGTCCCCGGCCTGCTCGGCCGCTTTGAGGCTGGCTTCTGGTTGAAGGAGCGCGACGAGGAAAGCCTTAAGCGCGGCCTGCGCCCCGATCACCCAAGCGCCGACGCGGTTCAAGCTGGCATCGAAGTAATCCAGGGCGATATGCACTCTATCCAAGGCTTGGGCGCGGACGATTTCTCCGGCCACGGCCTGGATTTCGTCGTTGAGGATGACGACGTGGTCGCTGTCCCAGCGGATGCCCCGGCTCAGATGAAAGACGATCCCGGGCGAAAAAAGGAGAATGGCGGAAATCTTGTCGGCTATGGATTCGGTCGGATGGAAATGTCCCAGATCGAGGCAGACCATCTTTCGCTTGCCGAGCGCATAGGCCAGATAGAACTCGTGTGAGCCGACGACAAACGATTCCGAGCCAATGCCGAAGAGCTTGCTTTCCAAAGAATCT